>Ga0190271_10000452_pt1 | contig 20742 bp, 21 predicted proteins | sample Popmic356T_FD_133747 | JGI IMG/M metagenome (GOLD analysis project Ga0190271, IMG submission 133747) | Populus adjacent soil microbial communities from riparian zone of Weber River, Utah, USA - 356 T | ecosystem: Environmental > Terrestrial > Soil > Riparian zone | place: USA: Utah | collected...
TCCAATGACCAATCGCGGTCGCGGCAAGTAGAATTGGTCAATCGGGATTTGGTCATTGGTCATTCTTCGTCATGCTCAAAGCGCTCGAACTTCACGGCTTCAAGAGCTTCGCGGATAAAACGCGGTTCGAGTTTCCCGCCGGCATCACCGTCATCGTCGGCCCCAACGGCTCCGGCAAGAGCAACATCACCGACGCCGTCCTCTGGGCCCTCGGCGAGCAGAGCCCCGGGGCGATCCGCGGCGCCTCGATGCAGGACGTGATCTCCGCTGGCGGCAAAGGCGTCAGCCAGCGCCGCCAGGCCGAGGTCGAGGTCGTGATCGACAACTCCGACGGCCGCGCCAACACCGAGTTCTCCGAGATCGCCGTGCAGCGCCGCCTCGACCGCAGCGGCGAGGGCGGCTACCGGCTCAACGGCGCCCGCTGCCGGCTCACCGACGTCGTCGAAGTCCTCTCCGACACCAACCTCGGCCGCGAGATGCACTCGGTGATCAGCCAGGGACGGGTGGAGACGATCATCCACTCCAAGCCGCGCGAGCGGCGCCTCCTGATCGAGGAGGCGGCCGGGCTCGGCAAGCACCGCAAGCGCCGTCGCCGCGCCGAGCTGAAGCTGCGCGGCGCCCGCGACAACCTCGACCGCGCCCTCGACGTCGAGCGCGAGGCGCGGGCCCGTCTGCGGCCGCTGAAGCGCCAGGCCCAGGCGGCCGAGCTGGGCGCCCGGATCGAGCGCGAGGAGCTGGGCCTGCGCGGCCGGATCGTCTCCGAGGAGCTGCGCTTCGGTGCCGATCGCGCCGCCGCCGCCGAGAAGGCGGCGAAAGCGGCCCGGGAGACACGCGGCAAGATCGAGGCCCAGCTGGCCGAGGTCGGCAAGCGCCGCCGCGAGGCCGAGGAGCGCTTCGCCGCTCGCGACCGCGAGCGCACCCAGGCCTGGGGAGCGCTGACCAAGCTGCGTGGCGAGCAGGAGCGGGTCGCCGTACGCGGCGCCAGCCTTTCCGGTCGCGACACCGAGCTGGAGGCCCGCCTGACGGCGCTGCGGGCCGAACTCGGGCCGCTGACCCTCGACGTCGGCCCCGGTGCCGCTCCGGGCGAGCGGGCGCGGCAGCTTCAGGAGGAGCTGGGAGAGATCGACGCCGGCCTGCGGACCGCCAGCGACGGCCTCGCGGTGGCCCGCTCCGACGACGCCGCCGAGCAGGCCCGCGAGGCGGCGCTGGCCGACGTCCGCGCCGGCGCCGAGCGCGCCACCCGGCACGCCCGCCGCGCCGAGGGCCTGCTGGGCGAGCGCCACCGCGAGGCGCTGCGCAAACGCCTCGCCGACGGCGAGGAGCTGCTCGACGACCTGCGGGCGGCGCTGAGCGCGATCGAGGGCGTCGGCGCCGCGATCCGGGCCCGGGTCGAGCGCACCGAGAGCCGCGTGGTCGGCGACGACAGCGACGGCGACGAGATCGCCGCGGAGCTGCGCTCCTGCTCGCAGCGCGAGTACGAGCTGCAGTCGCAGCTGAAGGCCGTCGCCGACGACCTCACCAAGGCCGAGGTCGAGGCCGCCCACCTCGGCGACCGTCGCGCCGAGGCCGAGCGCGAGCTGGCCGCGATCGCCGCGAAGCTGGGGGAGGAGGTGCCGCCCGCCGAGGAGGCGCTGAGCGAGGAGGAGCGGGCCGAGATCGACCGTCGCCTCGAACGGCTGGAGCGCCGCCGCGCCCAGATCGGGCCGGTCAACCCGCTGGCCGAGAAGGAGTACGACGAGGCCCGCGAGCACGTCGAGGCCCTGCAGGTCCAGCGCGAGGACATCGAGCGGGGGATGCGCGAGCTGGAGGCGCTGATCCGCGACATCGACAACGAGATCGAGCGCGCCTTCGAGGAGACCTTCGACGCCACCGCCACCAACTTCGAGGAGATGGTCGAGCACCTCTTCCCGGGCGGGCGCGGACGCCTGCGCCGGGTCAGCCTGCGGCCGGTCCGCGAGGCCGAGCGCCCGGCCGGCGAGCAGGAGGTCCCCGCCGACGCCGACGCCGAGCCGGAGCCCGAGGAGGAGGACGAAGAGCGGGAGGAGCTGGGGGTCGAGATCGAGGTGACCCCGGCCGGCAAGTCGATGCGCAAGCTCTCGCTGCTCTCGGGCGGCGAGAAGTCGCTGGTCGCGCTGGCCTTCGTCTTCGCCGTCTTCCTCGCCCGGCCCTGTCCCTTCTACATCCTGGACGAGGTCGAGGCCGCCCTCGACGACGCCAACATCGACCGCTTCCTGCAGCTGATTCGGCGCTTCTCCGACCGCGCCCAGTTCGTCATCGTCACCCACCAGAAACGGACGATGGATGCCGCCGACGTGCTCTACGGGGTGACGATGGGGGGCGACGGCGTCACCAAGGTCGTCTCCCGGCGCCTGCCGCGGGACGCCGACGATGGCGATGAGGCGGAGGCGGGCGAGGACGACAGCGGCACCCTCTCCGCCGTAGCCTAAACTCAACACTTCTCGGCGGCGACAGGGACCGCTCGGGAGTACCCTCAGCCAGGGAGGGGAGATATGGCGCAACGCCACATGGACAGGTTGACGTCGTTCGATACGTCGTTCCTGGCCAACGAGAAAGCGAACGGGCACATGGCGATTGGCGCCCTGCTGGTCTGCGAGGGCAGCGCCCCCGACCCGGACGACTTCCTCGCCCACATCCGCAGCCGCGTCCACCAGCTGCCGCGACTGCGCCAGCGCCTGCTCTACCCGCCGCTCGGGCTCGGCACGCCGTTCTGGGTCGACTACCCGGACTTCGACATCCACCAGCACCTCAGCCGGGCGACGCTGCCGGCCCCGGGCACCGAGGCGCAGTTCCGCGAGCTGGTCGGCAAGCTGCTGGCGCCGCCGCTCGACCGCTCGAAACCGCTCTGGGAGCTGATCGTCGTCGAGGGCTTCGAGGACGACCGCTTCGCGATCGTCTACAAGACCCACCACGCGATGGCCGACGGGATCTCCGCGGTCGACATCGGCATGCTGCTCTTCGACGTCGAGCCGCGGCCCGAGCCGTCCCGCGAGGAGGTGCCCTGGACGCCGCAGCGCTCGCCTTCGAAGCTCGGCCTGCTCGGCCGCGCCATCTCCGGCGTCTGGGCCACCCTGGGACGCCTGGGCCGCTGGCTGCGGCGGGCGACCGAAGAGCCGGCCCGGGCCCGTCGCCGCGCCGCCGACGGCCTCGCCGGACTCTGGGAGGTGACCTGGAACCTGGCCCGGCCGGCGCCGAAGGTGCCGCTCAACACTGAGATCGGCCCGTCCCGCAGCTTCTGCTGGGCAGACTTCGACCTGGCCGAGTTCAAGCACGTCAAGAACGCGCTCGGCGGCACCGTCAACGACGTCACCCTGGCGGTGGTCGCCGGGGCCCTGCGGCGCTGGCTGCTGGAGCGCGACGTCGCCGTCGACGGCATCGAGCTGAAGGCGCTGGTGCCGGTCTCGATCCGGACCGAAAACGAGCACGGCGAGCTCGGCAACAAACTGACCGCGATGCGGGGGCCGCTGCCGGTCGGAATCGCCGACCCGGTCGAGCGCCTGCGCGCCGTCACAGCGGCGATGGACGCCCTCAAGGCCTCCAAGCAGCCGCTCGGCGCCGAGGCGATCTGGGGCCTCAACGACTGGTTCCGCGACTTCGCGCCGCCGGTCCTGCTCGCCCCGACCGCGGCGATCAACTTCTCGACCCGGCTCTTCAACCTGCTGGTGACGAACTTCCCGGGGCCGCAGATGGCCTTCTACGTGCTCGGCCGCGAGCTGACCGGCGTCTACCCGATCGGCTTCCTCGCCCATCGCCACGCCCTGGCGATCGCGATCCTCAGCTACCACGGCCAGGTCGGCTTCGGCCTGCTCGCCGATCCCGACGCCCTGCCCGACGCCGAACGGCTCACCGATCACCTCGCCGCCGCGGTCGAGGAGCTCAAGTCCGCCGCCGCGCAAGTAGCCTCCCCGAGCAGCAATGGCAACGAGTTGGCAGGAGATGATCGACCTCGGTTCGCGCGCGCCCGCGAACTCGCCGGCGACTGAGCCGGACCCCGAGCGCCGTCGCGGCGTCTTCAAACGCCTGCGCGAGAGCCTCTCGAAAAGCCGCCAGGCGCTCACCGAGGAGATCTCGGCGAGCCTCTTCGACCGCATCGACGAGGAAACCTGGGAGCGCCTGGAGGAGGCGCTGATCCTCGCCGACGCCGGCGCCCCGACCACCGCCACGGTGGTCGAACGACTCGAGCACGAGGTCGACTCCGGCGCCGTGCCGGCCGACGGCGTCGCCGTCCGCGACCGCCTGATCGAGATCCTCGCCGAGGTCGCCGCGACCGGCCGCAAGCCGATCGACCTCAGCGCCGAGCCGGCGGTGCTGATGATGGTCGGCGTCAACGGCACCGGCAAGACGACGACGATCGGCAAGATCGCCTGGCACCTCAGCAAGGAGATGGGCCTCTCGGTGGTGATGGCGGCGGGCGACACCTACCGCGCTGCCGCCGCCGAGCAGCTCGAAGAGTGGGCGCGTCGCGCCGGCGCCGAGCTGATCCGCGGCGAAGCCGGCGCCGATCCCGGCTCGGTCGCCTACGACGCGATCGGCGCCGCCCGCGCCCGCGGCGCCGACGTCGTCATCGTCGACACCGCGGGACGCCTGCACACCCAGGACAACCTGATGGAGGAGCTGGCCAAGGTCCGCCGCGTGATCGCCAAGCAGATCCCCGAGGCCCCGCACGAGACGCTGATCTCGATCGACGCCACCACCGGGCAGAACGGCCTGCGCCAGGCCAAGGTCTTCTCGGAAGCGGTCGAGGTCGACGGCGTCGTCCTCACCAAGCTCGACGGCACCGCCAAGGGCGGCATTGCCCTGGCGATCGCCGAGGAGCTGGGAATCCCCGTGAAGCTGATCGGGGTGGGGGAGACGCTCGAGGACCTGCGGCCCTTCGATCCCTCCGACTACGCCCAGGCGCTCCTCGCCGAGTAGCCTCAAAGCGTGTTCGATCAGCTCTCAGAACGACTGCAGGGGACGCTCTCCGACGTTCGCTCGCGCGGCAAGCTGAGCGAGTCCGACGTCGATGCGGCGATGCGCGACATTCGCCTCGCCCTGCTCGAGGCCGACGTCAACTTCAAAGTCGTCAAAGCCTTCACGAAGACGCTGAAGGAACGCTGCCTGGGCGACGAGGTGCTGGAAAGCCTCGATCCGGGCCAGCACGTGGTGAAAATCGTCAACGAGGAGCTGACCGAGCTGATGGGCGGCAGCGGCCGCGAGCTCGCCTTCGCCTCGACTGGCCCGACGGTGATCCTGATGGCCGGCCTGCAGGGCTCCGGCAAGACGACCGCCTGCGCCAAGCTCGCCAAGCACCTGCGCGAGGACGGCAAGAAGGACGTCGCCCTCGCCGCCTGCGACGTCTACCGCCCGGCCGCGGTCGAGCAGCTGGTGACGATGGGCCGCCGCGCCGGCGCCCACGTCTACGAGAAAGGCACCGACGCCGACCCGGTCGAGATCGCCGCCTGGGCGCTGGACCGCGCCCGCGAGGAGCGCCGCGACGTGCTGATCGTCGACACCGCTGGCCGCCTCCACGTCGACCGCGAGCTGATGGACGAGCTGGCCAAGATCAAGAAGCGGACCAAGCCGCACGACGTGCTGCTGGTCGTCGACGCGATGACCGGCCAGGACGCGGTCGGGGTCGCCGAGTCCTTCGCCGAGGCGGCCGAGTTCGACGGCGTGGTGATGACCAAGCTCGACGGCGACGCCCGCGGCGGCGCCGCCCTCTCGGTCAAGGCGGTGACCGGCAAGCCGATCCTCTTCGCCTCGACCGGCGAGAAGATCGAGGCCTTCGACAAGTTCCACCCGGACCGGATGGCTTCGCGGATCCTCGGCATGGGCGACGTCCTCAGCCTGATCGAGAAAGCCGAGCAGCAGGTCGACGAGGACCAGGCGCAGGACCTGCAGCGCAAACTCGAAAAGGACGAATTCACCCTCGAAGACTTCCGGCAGCAGATGCGCCAGGTCCGCAAAATGGGCCCGCTGAGCAGCATCATCGGAATGCTGCCGGGCATGGGGGCGATGAAACAGCTGAAGAACGCCAACGTCGACGAGCGCGAGATGGACCGCGTCGAGGCGATCATCCTCTCGATGACCCCGGCCGAGCGCGCCAACCCGGCGATCATCAACGGCTCCCGCCGCAAACGGATCGCCAACGGCTCTGGCGTGCGGGTTCAGAACGTCAAGCAGCTGATCAAGCAGTTCGACCAGATGCGGAAATTGATGCGCTCGATGACCGGCGGGAAGATGCCGAACGAGCAGCAGCTGGCCCACATGATGGGCGGTTCGCCGCGGGCGCCGCGCCCGAAGATGCGCCGAAGGTAAGCCGGCGGCGGCCGATTCTGTAACCTGCCCGGTCCGAATGGCTGTACGGATAAGACTCAGACGAGTGGGTTCGAAGAAGAACCCGATCTGGCGCATCGTCGTTGCCGACAAACGCTCCCCGCGTGACGGCCGCACGATCGAGACGATCGGGCAGTACAACCCGCAGACCGAGCCCTCGACGATCGTGATCGACGAGGAGCGAGCGCGCCACTGGCTCGAGCACGGCGCCCAGCCTTCGGAGACGGTGGCGGGCCTGCTCCGCACCAAAGGCATCGCCGCCTCCGGCAGCTAGATGACCGAGCTGATCGAGTTTCTCGTCAGGGCCCTCGTCGAGGACCCTGAGGCGGTCGTGGTCGAGGAGCTCGAGGAGGACGGCGACCTCGTCTACGAGGTGACCGTCGCCGAGGGCGACCTCGGGCGGGTGATCGGCAAAGGCGGGCGCGTGGCCAACGCGATCCGAACCATTGCCAAGGCGGCCGCGGTGCGGATCGACCGCCGCGTCATCGTCGACATCCTCGATTGAAGCTCGACGTCTTCACGCTCTTCCCGGAGGCCTTCGAGTGGTTCCGGACCCAGCGCTCTGTCCAGAACGCCCTGCGCGAAGGCAACGAGCTGCGCTTCTTCAACTACCGCGACACGACCCCGCTCAACGCCGGTCAGGTCGACGACTCGCCCTACGGCGGCGGCGCCGGGATGGTGTTGCGGGTCGACGTCGTCGACGCGGCGCTGCAAGCGGCCTACCCGAACGGCGAGCAGCCGCGGCGGGTGCTGCTGACCCCGACCGGGCGTCTGCTCGACGACGAGCTCGCCGACGAGCTGACCGCCGAGCCGCACCTGGCGGTCCTCTGCGGCCGTTACGAGGGCTTCGACGAGCGGGTCCACGAGCACTTCGCCGACGACGAGGTCTCGATCGGGCGCTACGTGCTCGCCGGGGGCGAGCTGCCGGCGATGGTGCTCGCCGACGTCGTCATGCGCAAGCTGCCGGGGGCGCTCGGTCACGCCGACTCGGCGGTCGAGGAGTCCTTCAGCCAGGTGCTGGAGGGCATGCCGGAGTACCCGCATTACACGCGTCCGCCCGAGCACCGGGGCTGGGGGGTTCCCGAGGTTCTGCTCTCCGGCGACCACGAGAAAGTGCGCCAATGGCGCCTCGCGCAGAGCCGGATTCGCGCCGAGCAGTTCGATTCGGGCGCCGAGTAGCTACCATTCCGCCACCGCGCGGTTCCCGCACCCGGGTCCGGCGGTTTTTTCTCGCCAAAACATGAGCTCCGTAATCGACAGCATCGAGCGTGACCAGCTGAGGAAGGGCCTGCCCTCCTTCGCTCCAGGCGACCGTGTCCGCGTCCACTTCCAGGTGGTCGAGGGAACCCGCAAGCGGACCCAGGTCTTCGAGGGCGTCGTCCTCCGTCGTCAGGGCTCCGGAGCGCGTGAGACCTTCACCGTCCGCAAGCAGTCCTTCGGCGTCGGCGTCGAGCGGACGTTCCCGCTGCACTCGCCGAAGATCGAGAAACTCGAGGTAGCAGCCCGCGGCGACGTGCGGCGCGCCAAGCTCTACTACCTGCGCGGCCGGATCGGCAAGGCAGCCCGCGTCGCCGAGCGGCGCTGGGGCATCGACGAGGACATGGTTTCGGCCGCGCCGGCAGAGGTCGAGGCAACCGACGCCGAGGGTTCGACCCAGGACGAGATCGTCGGCGCCGTCGAGACGCCCGAGGAGGCGCCCGCGGCCGAGGAGAAGGCTCCGGAGGCCGAGGAGGCCAAGGCGGAGGACAGCGAGCCCGAGCCGACGGCGGATGCCGAGGCTTCTGACGAGCCCGCCGCGGAGGCGGAGACTGAGGCAGTGGCAGAGGCGGACGCCGAGGCGCCCGCGGCCGGGGAGACCGAGGACACCAGCGCAGCGCCTGAGGATGCCGAGGACGAGTCGCCAGCTGAGGATTCCGGCGACTCCGACGAGGACAAGGCCTGAAACTCGCGGTCCCGAAGCCGAAGTCCAAAGGCGGCGGGCTTGTCGAGCTGGTCGTCATCGTCGCGCTGGCCCTGGGGCTGGCACTGGCGATCCAGGCTTGGCTGATCAAGCCGTACCAGATCCCCTCCGAATCGATGGAGCCGACCCTCGACGTCGGCCAACGGGTCCTGGTCAACCGCTTCGTCTACCACTTCAAGGACCCCAAGGCCGGGGACGTCGTCGTCTTCCACCCGCCGGTGGGGGCCGACAACGGCACCGAATGCGGCGTCATGCCGAAGCCGGGCGAACCGTGCTCGCAGCCGACCAAGGGCGAGTCGAGCCAGAACTTCATCAAGCGGATCGTCGCCGGGCCGGGGGACACCCTCTCGGTCAAGGGCGGGCATCCCGTCGTCAACGGGGTCGAGAAGTCCGACGAGCCCTACACGAACCCCTGTGGCAACGCGGCCGCCTGCAACATGCCGCGTACGATCACGATTCCACCCGACCACTACTTCATGATGGGCGACAATCGTGGAGCGAGCGACGACAGCCGCTTCTGGGGCCCGGTCCCCCGAGACTGGATCATCGGCGAAGCCTTTGCCACCTACTGGCCACCCGACCGGATCGGCTTCCTCTAAACCGGGGAAGCTGCACCGTCGCCGGCTCGCTCGCAGCCGGCGCCTCTTCGCCTTCGACCGTGGGCTGGAGAGCCGTTACGTGGCCGGCACCGACGAGGCGGGCCGGGGCTGCCTGGCCGGGCCGCTGGTCGCCGCCGCGGTCCTGATCGACTACGAGAGCCTCTCGCGCGCGGACCGCCGCGCCCTCGCCGGCCTGCACGACTCCAAGCAGATGACCGAGGAGCGGCGCCTGGAGATCTACCCGTGCGTGCTGCGGGCCGCGACCCGGGTCAGCGTCGTCGTCCGCAGCGCCGCTGGGATCGACCGCCGCGGCCTGCACGTGACCAACATCGAAGCGCTCTCGGTGGCGCTGGAACGGCTCGACCCGCCCGTCGAGTCGATCTGCCTCTCCGACGGCTTCTCGCTGAAGCGCTGCACGGTGCCGCACCGGGCCGTGATCGAAGGCGACGGCACCAGTGCTGCGATCGCCGCCGCCTCGGTGATCGCCAAGGTCACCCGCGACCGCTACATGCGCGAGGCGGCCGAGCGCCACCCCGGCTGGGGCTTCGACGAGCACGTCGGCTACTCGACCCCGGAGCACCGGGCGGCGATCGAGCAGCTCGGCATCTCGCCCCTGCATCGCCGCTCCTTCCAGTCGGTCGCGTACAGCCAGCTCCAGTTGGCCGACTAGCGGCGCCTAGAAGGCGTTGCGGATGTGCTCGATGTCGACGGCGGCGCCGCGGTCGAAGGTGACGCCGACGACGTCGAAGCGAATCGAGGCGCAGCGAGGCGCGTCGCGGTGCTCGGCCAGCCAGGCGGCGGCGAGGCGGCGGATCCGGCGCTGCTTGCGGGCGTCGACAGCGAGGGCGGGACGCTCGGGGCCGTAGGCGGCGCCGCGGCGGCCCGCTTTCACCTCGAGGAAGACCAGCGTCCGTCCCTCGCGGGCGACGATGTCGAGCTCGCCGTGGCGCGTTCGGGCATTGCGGGCGAGGAGATCCCAGCCGGCGGCGGCAAGGCGGCTGGCGACGAGATCCTCGGCCTGGCGACCCATGTTTTGGCGGGCGGCGGTCATCGGTTCTGGGTCAAGGCCGCGGCCGTTACAAACTCTCCCCTCTTCGGACTCGAAGAATTTTCAGTGTCCGCACCACGCGTGAAATCTCGCTCCGTAGCGTCGTCGCCGTGCTCGCCACGGCCCGGACATTCACGCTCGACGGCATCTCCGCCCGCCCGGTGCGGGTCGAGGTCGACGTGCACCGTGGCCTGCCCGGCTTCGCGATCGTCGGCCTCCCCGACGCCGCCGTGCGCGAGGCGCGCGAGCGGGTCCGGGCGGCGCTGGTCAACTGCGGCTTCGAGTTCCCGCTGCAGCGGATCGTCGTCAACCTGGCGCCGGCCAGCCTGCGCAAGGCCGGCCCGGGGATGGACCTGGCGATCGCGGCGGCGCTGCTGAGCGCTTCCGGTCAGCTCGACTGGGAGCTGCTGCCGCGGGTGGCGCTGGTCGGCGAGCTGGCGCTCGACGGCTCGACTCGTGCCGTCAACGGCGCCCTCGCGATTGCCGAGGGAGCGCGGCAGGACGGCGCCGAGGCGATCGTCCTGCCGGCCGAGAATGGGCCCGAGGCGGCACTCGCGGACGGGATCGACGTGATCCCGCTGGAAGGCCTCGGTCGCCTCGCGGCGCTCGCGGCGGGCGAGTGGGAGCCACGCCGCCCGACGGCGCTGCCCCTGGAGCTCAGCGCCGTGGCGGCCGCGGCCGATCTCGCCGACCTGCGCGGCCAGCCGCACCTTCGCTACGCGCTCGAGGTCGCCGCGGCCGGCGGTCACAGCCTGCTGATGGTCGGACCGCCCGGGGCCGGCAAGTCCCTGGCGGCGAGCCGCCTTCCCTCGCTGCTGCCGCCGCTTGCCGGAGCCGAGGCCCTGGAGGTGGCTCGGATCGCCAGCGCCTGCGGACGGCTCGACGCGGCCCTGGTGGGCGGCCGGCCGTTCCGGGCGCCGCACCACACGATCAGCGCCGCCGGCCTGATCGGCGGTGGCAGTCAGGCCCGTCCCGGCGAGGCGACGCTGGCGCACCGTGGCGTCCTCTTCCTCGACGAGCTCTGCGAGTTCCGTCGCGACGCCCTGGAGGCGCTGCGCGTACCGCTGGAGAGCGGCGAAGTCTCGATCGTCCGGGTCGGGGCTCGCCAGACCCTGCCCTGCCGGTTCATGCTGATCGCCGCCGCCAACCCCTGCCCCTGCGGCCGGGGCGAGGCCGACCCGGACTGCACCTGCGCCCCGCACGACGTGCAGCGCTACCAGGGGCGGCTCAGCGGCGCCCTCGCCGACCGCATCGACATCCTCGCCGCGGTGCGGCAGCCGAGCGCCGAGCAGATCGGCGGCGGCCCGGGCGAGCCCTCGGCCGACGTCCGCGAGCGCGTGGTCGTCGCCCGCGAGCGCCAGGAGCGCCGGCTCGGCTCGGGTCGCTGCAACGCCGAGATGACGCCGGCGGAGGCGCGTGCCTGCGCGCTCGGCCCTGCGGCCGCGGCGCTGCTTGCGGAGCTCTACGCGCGCCAGCGGCTCAGCGGCCGCGCCCACGACCGAACCCTGCGCCTGGCCCAGACGATCGCCGACCTGGAGGGGGCGGCGACGATCGGCGAGGAGCAGATGGCGCAGGCGCTGCAACTGCGGAGGCGCGACCGTGGCTAACGCTCCCGCCGCCTGCACCGACTGCCTGCGGCGGTCCTGGCTGCTCGCCCTGCTCGGCCCCTACGTGGAGAAAATCGCCACGGGGTCGCCCGGAGCACGGTCGCCGGAACTGCTGCGGCTCTCCAACGAGGACCTGCTCGCCGCCGCGGCCCCCAAGGTCGCCGGCCAGCTGCTCGGCCGGGTCGAGGCGCTCGGCGAGGGCCAGCTGGCCGCCGAGCTCGAGGCGGCCTCCTGCTGGGCCTGCTGTCAGCACAGCTCCGTCTACCCGGCCCCACTGCGGGACGCGCTCGACGCGCCCTGGGCGCTGATCGGTCGTGGCGACCATGGGCTGCTGGCGAACCTGGAAGCGGGCGGGACGGTGACCGTGGTCGGCTCCCGGCGCGCCACCTCCTACGGGCGCGAGGTGGCCCGTGAGCTCGGGCGCGAGCTGGCCAGCGCCGGCATCGTCGTCGTCAGCGGTCTCGCCTTCGGCGTCGACGCCTGCGCTCACCGCGGCGCCCTCGAGGCCGGCGCGACGATCGCCGTGCTCGGCTGCGGTCCCGACACCGCCTACCCGGCCGCGCACCGCTCGCTCTGGCGCCAGGTCAGCGAACGCGGCCTGGTCGTCTCCGAGCTGCCGCCCGGGGCGCCGCCGTGGCGCTGGACCTTCCCGGCCCGCAACCGGATCATGGCGGCGCTGGCGGGGATGACGGTGGTGGTCGAGGCGGCGGCCCGCTCCGGCTCGCTGATCACAGCCGACCTCGCCGCCGATCTCGGTCGCGACCTCGGCGCCGTTCCCGGCCCGGTCACCTCGCGCGCCTCGGCCGGGCCCAACAACCTGCTCGCCGGGGGCGCCTGCGTGGTCCGCGACGCCCAGGACGTCCTCGACGCGATGCTCGGGGTCGGCGCTCGCCGGCTCGATCGCAGCGGCCCAGGGCTCGAGGCCGGGCTTCGCGACGCCCTCGCCGCCGTCGAGGCGGGCGCGACGACCTGTGACGGCGTCGCCGCCGCGCTCGGGCTGCCGGGGGGAGAGGCGGGCGCGGCCCTGGCGCGGCTGGAGCTGCTCGGCTACCTCACCTGCTCGCCGATGGGCATCTACTCGCGGACGATGCTCGTAGTCCCCGTGAGCTCCGCAATAGGCTGACGGAATGGGGAAACAGCGCATTCCAACCGTGCTCTCGATCGCCGGCTCGGATTCGGGCGGCGGCGCCGGTATCCAGGCCGATCTCAAGGCCTTCGCGCGCTGCGGCGTTCACGGGATGACCGCGATCACGGCGATCACGGCACAGAACACCCGCGCCGTCGAGCGAGTCGAGATGGTCTCGCCGCAGATGGTCTTCAGTCAGATCCTGGCGATCGCCGAGGACATGGGAGCCGACGCGGTCAAGATCGGCATGTTGGGCTCGCCCGAGACGATCGATGCGGTCGCGGTCGGGCTCACCTACCTCGGGGTCGCGCTGGCGCCGGTGGTGATCGACCCCGTGATGGTGGCTGAGAGCGGCGCCGAGCTGCTCGACCAGGAGACGAAGGAAGCGTTGGTCGCCCACCTGCTGCCGACGGCCGACGTCGTTACGCCGAATATCCCCGAGGCTCGGGCGCTGGCCGGGCTGGGGAAGAAGGCGACCCAGGCAGAGCTGGCCCGCGGTGTCTTTGAGCTGGGGCCGAAGGCGGTGGTTGTCACGGGCGGCCACAGCGACGAGCTGGTCGATCTCTTCTACGACGGCGAGCAGCTGGTCGAGATCCCGGGCGAGCGCCACCGAGACGGGGCTGCTCATGGATCAGGCTGCACCCACTCCTCGGCCCTGGCTGCCTTTCTCGCTCACGGCGACGCCCCGCTCGAGGCGGCTCGAAAGGCCCGTGCCGTGGCTTCGGATGCGGTCGGCTCCGGCCTACGCGAGATCGGCAGCGGTCCCGGGCCGGTCGACGTGTTCGGTCTCGCCTCTGGACCGCCTCGGTAGATTTCGGCCCATGAGCACCAACGGCGCCAAGACCGCCCTCCCGCGTCCCCGTTCCAGCGTCGTCTTCGACGGCCCCGACCGCGCCCACGCGCGCGCCTACATGAAGGGGATCGGGTTCGACGACGACGCGCTCAGCCGTCCCACGGTCGGCATCGCCAACACCTGGACCGAGGCGATGCCCTGCAACTTCCACCTGCGCGGGCTCGCCGAGCACGTCAAAGATGGCGTCCGCGCCGCCGGCGGCACGCCGATGGAGTTCAACACCGTCGCCGTCTCCGACGGGGTGACGATGGGCACGCAGGGGATGAAGGCCTCGCTGGTCAGCCGCGAGGTGATCGCCGACTCGATCGAGCTGATGGCGCGCGGCTACCAGTTCGACGCGATCGTCGCCCTCTGCGCCTGCGACAAGACGATCCCCGGCTGCGCGATGGCGCTGGCCCGGCTCGACGTGCCCTCGGTGCTCCTCTACGGCGGCTCGATCGCTCCCGGCCACTGGCACGGACGCGACGTCACCATTCTCGACATCTTCGAGGCGATCGGCGCCCACAACGCCGGCGACATGAGCGACGAGGAACTGAACGAGATGGAGGGAGTCGTCAGCCCGGGGGCCGGCGCCTGCGGCGGCCAGTTCACCGCCAACACGATGGCCTGCGCCTTCGAGGCGCTGGGGATCAGCCCCGGTGGCTCGGCGATGGTCCCGGCCGAAGACGACGACAAGGACACCGTCGCCGAGAAGATCGGCGAGCTGGTCATCAACGTCCTCGCCGAGGACATCCGACCCAGCAAGGTGATCACCCGCGAGTCGCTGGAAAACGCGATCGCCTGCGTCTGCGCCTCGGGAGGCTCGACCAACGGCGTCCTGCACCTGATCGCGCTCGCCCACGAGCTCGGCATCGAGCTGACGATGGACGACTTCGAGCGGATCTCGCGAGCGACGCCGCTGTTCGCCGACCTCAAACCGGGCGGCCGCTTCGTCGCCACCGACCTCTACGCGGCCGGGGGCGTGCCGCTGATCCTCAAGCGACTCGACGACGCCGGCATCCTCCACGGCGAGGCGGTCACGGTCACCGGCCGCACGATCGCCGAAGAGGCGGGTGCGGCGACCGAGGCGCCCGGCCAGGAAGTCGTGCGGCCGCTCGACGACCCGCTCAAGTCCGAAGGCGGCCTGGCGATCCTGCGCGGCAACCTCGCCCCCGAAGGGGCGGTGGTCAAGGTCGCCGGCACCGAGCGGCGCCAGCAGATCGGCCCGGCCCGGGTCTTCGAGTCCGAAGAAGAATGCTTCCGCGCCGTCAAGGACCAGCAGATCGAACCGGGCGACATCGTCGTGATCCGCAACGAGGGCCCGGTCGGCGGGCCCGGCATGCGCGAGATGCTGCAGGTCACCGCGGCGATCGTCGGCGAGGGTCTCGGCGAGACCGTGGCGATGGTCACCGACGGGCGCTTCTCCGGCGCCACCCGCGGCCTGATGATCGGCCACGTCGCCCCCGAGGCGGCCAAGGGCGGCCCGATCGCGGCGATCCGCGAGGGCGACCAGATCACCGTCGACATCGACGAGCGCCGGCTCAGCGTCGATCTCTCCGACGAGGAGATCGCCAGCCGCGTCGCCGCGTACGTCTCGCCGGAGCCGCTCTACACGCGCGGCGTCATGGCCAAGTACATGGCGACGGTCAGCTCCGCCTCCCTGGGCGCGGTCACCAGCTAGCGCGCTTCGGCCAGGAACTCGTCCAGCACCGCGTTGAACCGCGCGGGGCGCTCCAGCTGGGGCAGATGCCCGGTGCGCTCGAAGACCTCGAGCCGGGAGCGGGGGATGCGGCGGTGGTAGCTGATCGCCGCCGCGACCGGGACGACGCGGTCGGAGAGGCCGCCGACGACCAGGGTGGGAACCTCGATCTCGCCGAGTCGGTCGCGGATGTCGTGCCGGATCGTCGCCCGCAGCGCCTCCTCGAAGCCGTCCGCCTGCTGCATCCCGCCGAGGATCTGCTCCAGCAACAGGTCCTCGCGCAGTCGCTCCGGGTAGCGGACGAAGGGGCCGAAGACCAGCCGTCGCACTCGCGGGCGGGAGACGATGAAGCGGGCGCCGCCGTAGTAGTAGGGGCCGAAGCGCTTCCAGGCCCAGGCGGTGGCGGTGGCGCGCTCTTCGGGGCTCCAGGTGTTGATGATTCCGGCTGAGGCGACCAGCACCAGTCGGTCGAAGCGCCCCGGCGTCGCGGTCACCGCCTCGGTGGCTACGAAGCCGCCCATCGAGTTGCCGACCACCGTCGCCCGCTCGATCCCGAGCTTCTCGCAGAAGTCGTGCAGGAGGCGGCCGTAGGCGGGAATCTCGATCTGCCAGGAGGGCATCGGGCTGGACCCGAAGCCGGGCAGGTCGAGGGCGATGGCGCGGTGCTCGCGGCCGAAGTGGGGGAGGTTCTCGAGCCAGTTCTGCCAGCAGCCGGAGAGGCCGTGGACGAAGACGATCGGCTCGCCCTCGCCGATCTCCACATAGTTGACCTCGGCCCCGGGGAGGGAGAGGCGGTGCAGGTGCTGGCGCCAGTCGACTCGGCGCCACTCGGGATCGGAGTTGCCGTAGTCCCGGCCGGTGGCGATGCGCGGGTCGAGGGCGGTCGCCTCAGGCATACCCCATACGTTCGAGGATCGGGATCTCGCGGATCTGCGGCGGCTGCAGGTGGTCCCAGAGGATGCCGCGCGGCCGCTCATACTGGCGGTCGAGTTCGATCACCGCCCGCGGCGTCGCGATCATGTCGACCGGCAGGTCGTGGTCGGTGACCATCAGGTGCTTGCGGAGGATCTGGATCGGGTGCACGGTGGTGGCGACGGTGGTGTGGTCGTCGATCTTGCCCGCGTCGATGAGGATCCCGTACTCGAGGTCGTGGTAGCCGCCGCCCTTGCCGATCCGGGCGCCGTTGAGGTTGACCGCGACCGAGCCGCAGAGGACGAAGTCGACCTCCGGAAGCTCGTCGAGGGCGACGACGCGGCCGTGCTTGAGGGCCCCCTTGATCGTCGCCGCCTCTTTTACGGCTGCCTTCGAGAGCTTCTTCGGGTCGAGGACGCGGAAGGGGTGGGGGTCACGCAGTCGCGGCACCGCCATGATCACCGTCTTGCCTTCTTCGAGGGCCAGGCGGCGGGCGTGGGTCTGCGGCGAGTCGGGGTTGGCCTTGACGACGCGGGCCCGCTTCCAGAGCCGGTGGCTGGTCAGCTTCTCCGCTGCCAGCTTGGCGCCGGCGAAGTTGGGAATGCGTCCCTCGGCGCCCGGAAACCGCGAGACCCCCTCGCGGTCCATCGCCTTCCAGACCTCCGCCCTGACCTGATCCTTGGACTGCACGGAGCGAAAGATATCCGTCGCGCTGCCGATAAGACCGGTGCAACTGCGAAATTGCAGGGAAGTCGATCTTCCTGGGCGAATGATCGGAATGCCTAGAATTTTCGCAACTGGACGCGTAGCGGTGCGACGCTGAGTCGAGGCTGGTTAGGAGACGATGGGAACCAAGGGCTGGATCGCGGTAGGCGGCATCGCCGTCATCGGGCTGATGTTGGTCGGCGGCGCCTACGCGTACGACACGACCCAGAAGGACAAGATCGCCGACGGGATCACGATCGCCGGCGTCGACGTCGGCGGCATGGACGAAGACGAAGCCGCGGCCGCGGTGCGCCGCCAGCTGCTGGCGCCACTGCGCCAATCGCTCGACGTCAGCTTCCGCGAACGCAGCTGGACCCTGTCGGGCGAGCGGCTGAAGCTGCGCGCCGATATTGACCGCGCCGTCGAGGAAGCGCTCGCCGACAGCCAGGAGGGCGGCTTCCCGGGCCGGCTCGTCCGTTACGTCAGCGGCGGCGAAGTCGACGAGGGAATCTCGGCGGACATCGCCTACTCGCAGCCGGCGATCAACCGCTTCGTCCGCGAGGTGGCCGAAGACCTCAACCGCGAACCGCAGAACGCCGGCGTCGAACCGGGCGCCGAAGCGCTGGAAGTGGTCGCCGGCAAGAACGGCCGCAAGTTGCGCGACAACCTGCTCACCGAGGACCTCGAAGCGGCGGTGCTGAACGCCCGGGCGCCGCACGCGGTGACCGCCCACGTCCAGGTGGTGAAGCCGGAGGTGACGAAGAGCGAAGTCGCCGCCGAGTACCCGTCCTACCTGACGCTCGACCGCGGCAACTTCACGCTGCGGCTCTGGAAGAACCTGAAGCTGGCCAAGACCTACACCGTCGCCGTCGGCGCCGAAGGGCTGGAAACGCCGGAAGGGCTCTACTCGATCCAGGCGATGGAAGAAAACCCGGTCTGGAACGTGCCGGAATCCGACTGGGCCGGCAGCCTCGCCGGGCAGACGATCCCGCCCGGCCCGGAAAACCCGATCAAGGCCCGCTGGATGGCGATCTACGAAGGCGCCGGCATCCACGGCACCGAAGACGTCGGCTCGCTCGGCAGCGCCGCCTCCCACGGCTGCGTGCGCATGGCGATCCCCGACGTCGAAGAGCTATACGACGAAGTAGAAGTCGGTACGCCCATATTCATTGGTTAGAGGGCGCTGCAAACCGGCGCATCTCGGCGTCCTCGCTCGGTCATGTGCAGAGCACACTCCCTCGCTCGTTCTTGAGCTGCTTGGTTTTCGCGCCCTTTCGCAGGACGAGCGGGTGACAGGACGAATCTAGATTCGTGGACTGGAGCGACGCCCTTGCCGAGTACGACCGCGATCTGCGGGCGCGGGGGGCGGCGGAGCGGACGCGGCGGGCCTATGGCGTCGACCTGGGGGCCTTCGCGGAGTGGTCCGAGGGGCAGGGGAAGGGGCCGGGGGACCTGCGGTACCGGGACGTGCGGCGGTTCGCGGCGGGGCTTTCGAGCGGCGGGGCGGCGCCGGCGACGGTCTCGCGGAAGCTGGCCTCGATCCGCGGCCTCTACGGGTTCCTGGTCCGGACCGAGCGGGTCGGGCAGAACCCGGCCGAGCTGGTCGCCAGCCCGAAGCGAGCGGAAAAGCTGCCGCGCGTCCTCTCGGTCGAGCAGATGCGGGAGCTGCTGGAGCGGATCCCAGCGCGGACGCCGTTGGAGCTGCGCGACCGGGCGATGCTGGAGCTGGCCTACTCCTGCGGCCTGCGCTGCGAGGAGATCGTCAACCTCGACGTTCGCTCGCTCGACTTCGAGACCGAGCAGCTGCGAGTGCTGGGCAAGGGCTCGAAGGAGCGGCTGCTGCCGGTCGGCGAGCCGGCCCAGCGGGCGCTGGAGCGCTACCTGCAGCGGGGCCGCCACGCCCTGACCACCGATCCCGGCGAGCTGGCGCTCTTCCTCTCCAAGAGCGGCCGTCGCCTCTCCAACTCCGACGTGACCCGACGCCTCGGCCTCTGGACCCGGGAGGCGGCGATGGCGGCGGGCGTTTCGCCGCATGCGCTGCGCCATTCATTCGCCACCCATCTGCTCGAGGGCGGGGCCGACCTGCGTACCATTCAGGAGCTGCTGGGCCACGCCTCGATCTCGACCACCCAGGTCTACACCCGCGTCGATGCGGCGCGGCTCCGGGACACCTATGCCGCCAGTCATCCACGAGCGTGACACGGATACGCGCAAACGGACATAGAATCGAGCGAAGGGCATGGAAACGGGGGTAAAAGAGGTCGAGCTGCGGGATCTTTGGCGTCGTTACAAGGACGACGGCGACGGCACCGCGCGCGAGCGCCTGGTCGTCGCCTACTCGCCGATGGTCAAGTTCGTCGCCGGTCGGCTCGGCGCCGGCCTTCCCTCGCACGTCGAGGACGCCGACCTGATCTCCTACGGCCTGGTCGGCCTGATCGGCGCGATCGAGCGCTTCGAGCCGGAGCGGGGGATCAAGTTCGAGACCTTCGCGATGACCCGCATCCGCGGCGCGATCATCGACGAACTGCGCTCGCTCGACTGGGTGCCGCGCTCGGTGCGCTCGCGGGCGCGCGAGATCGAGGCCGCCCAGTCGAAGCTCGAGCACGAACTGCAGCGCGCCCCGAGCGAGGCCGAGCTGGCGGCGAAGCTGAACATGACCGAGGAGGAACTGCAGTCGGCCCTGCTGGAAATCGCCAACTCCTCCGTCTACGCGCTGGACGAGCTCTGGACCGTCTCCGACAGCTCCGGCGACCAGGTCTCGCTGCTGGACACGATCGCCGACGAAGGCGCCGCCGACCCGCAGGAGGCACTCGACAGCAGCGAGATCAAGGACCGCCTCACCGAGGCGATCGGCTCGCTGCCCGAGCGCGAGCAGCTCGTCGTCGCGCTCTACTACTACGAGAACCTCACCCTGCGTGAGATCGGCGAGGTCCTCGGCGTCACCGAGTCCCGCGTCTCGCAGTTGCACACGAAGGCAGTGATGCGGTTGAAGTCGCGTTTGCAGCACGGCTGATTTCGTCCCAAAGCCGCTGCATTCGACGCACGACCGGCGCTGCTAACTTTGGCCCGGTGAGCCACGAAGAGACCTGCGCCGTCTGCGGCCGAACGATTCTGGCCGGAGAGCGGACCCGCTGCTACGTCTCCACCGCTGGCCGCCGCGAGGTCTGCGAGCTCTGCGTCCCGCGCGCCGAGCGGCTCGGCTGGGAGCGCGAGCGCGAGGGCATGCCCGAGTCGCTGCCGCAGCCGGAGAAGCGCGGCCTGCTCGGCCGGCTGATGCGGCGTCGGCCCGACCAGCGCCCTTCCGGTCCGGAGGGCGAGCCGGTCGAGGAGGAGCCCGCCGTCGAGCCGACTCCGGCCCCGCAGCTTCGCCCTCGCGACCCCGATCCCGCCGCGGCCGGCGCCCGGCCGCAGCGCCTCGACCCCGAGCCGACGCTGCTCAGCCCCTTCGAGCGCGCCGTCGCCCGCTTCAACGCCAGCGAAGCCTCGCGGACCGTCGCCGGCCTGGTCCGCACCCTGGGCGCCCCCTGGGTCTCGGTGGGCGCCTCGGCCGGTGCTCCCAAAGAGGTGCGAATCACCGTCGCCTGGGAGCTCTCCTGGTACCAGTGGGGCGTCGACCTCGGCGACGGACTGGGCCCGGTCGCCCTGCTCGACAAAGGCCGCGAGATCGATCAGCTCGACTCCGCCGCCCGGCAGTGGAACGCCGCCGTCGCCGAGGGCGGGCGCATCGTCCTCGCGGCTCCCGCCAAGCGCCGCCCGGCCGCCGGCGCCGCGGCCCCTCGCTGAAGGTGTCGAAGCTGACCGTCAACGTCGATGGCGGTGCCCGCGGCAACCCCGGCCCGGCGGCGATCGGCGTCGTCGTCCGCGACGCAAACGGAGAGATCGTCGAGGAGCGCGGCGAGAAGATCGGCCGCGCCACCA
>Ga0190271_10000453_pt1 | contig 20737 bp, 16 predicted proteins | sample Popmic356T_FD_133747 | JGI IMG/M metagenome (GOLD analysis project Ga0190271, IMG submission 133747) | Populus adjacent soil microbial communities from riparian zone of Weber River, Utah, USA - 356 T | ecosystem: Environmental > Terrestrial > Soil > Riparian zone | place: USA: Utah | collected...
GCGGAGATTGCCTCCTCGTAATTGCCGGCGCGGTAGCTGGCAAAAGCGCCCATAACGAGCGATTTGCGGGCATATTCCGAGTAGGGATGCTGGCGATCGATCGCCGCGAATTTCTTCTGCGCTTCCGGCAGGCGGCCGGCGTTGAGATTGGCGAGGCCCTGATTGTAGAGCACGTCGGCCGGATCGCTCTGCTCGACATAGGTGGCGAGGTCGACATCGTCATCCGACGACATGCATCCTGCAAGGGCAAGCGGCGCAACAACCAGCATCGCAAGACCCGCAAGCAGATTGCGGACTGCCCGTGTCGGTGTGCCAGCCGGTTTCAAGTCCATCACATATTCCGTCGGTTTCTGCGTTTACGCAGTCAAAAACAGGCCGCCATTAATCATAGCAGCCACCTATCGGCAACGCTATCAGCGGCCAATGCCGCAATTTTGTGGCAGCGGCTCATTTCCCCCCGAATGCGCAAACCCCGCCACGCAACATCGTGCCCGATTATGGTTTATGCGCGGTTAAGGCACGGCCGGCGCCGAAGGCGCTTCAGCTGCCCTAGACGATATTCGAGCCCGTCAAAGGACCCAAGGCGCGAAAACCGGCGCGTTCACCGCAATCATTTCGGACTGACGGCCACGACGCCGGCTCGTCTCGACGATTTCGAACGCGGCCGGATCGGACAGCAGCCCACGCAGTGCGCTAGCGTTCAGCCTGTGGCCGCCACGATATGAGCGGAAGCAACCGAGGAAGCGCGCACCCGCCAAGGCAAGATCCCCCACGGCGTCGAGCGTCTTGTGGCGTACGAACTCATCCTTGAAGCGCAGGCCTTCCATATTGATGACCTGGCTGTCTTCGCCGATCACCACCGAATTCTCCAGCGAGGAGCCCAGGGCATAGCCGGCGGCCCAGAGGCGCTCGACATCCTTCATGAAGCCGAAGGTGCGGGCCCGCGCGACATCGCGGCGGAAGACTTCCGGCGTCAGGTCGCTGGCAAAGCGCTGCCGGCCAATAGCCGGGCTTTCAAAATCGATCTCGACCTCGAAGCGCGTGCCATCATAAGGCCGGAACTCCGCCCAGGACGCGCCGCTATCGATGCGGACAGGCTTCAGGACACGGATGAAACGGCGCTTCACATCGAGCGTTTCCAGCCCGACCTGATCGAACGCGTCGACAAACTGCGCCGCGCTTCCGTCGAGGATCGGCGCTTCCTTGCCATCGATGTCGATAGAGACATTGTCGATGCCCAGGCCGAACAGCGCGGCCATCAGGTGTTCGACGGTGGTTACATGCTGCCCATTGCGGGAGCCGAGCTGGGTCGAGAGGTCGGTCGCCCCCACCTCCGAGATCAGCGCGCGCAGCTCCGCGCCGCCTTCCAGATTGAAGACGACGCCGGTGTCGGCGTCTGCGGGGTTGAAACGGACGGTGACCGGCTGGCCACTGTGAACGCCGATGCCCTCAAGCGTCACGGCCCTGGCAAGGGTTGTCTGGAAGTCGTTCAAGTTTGTCCCCATGAACCGGTCTAAAACTGCCGTTACACAATGCGACTGGAACGGTTTGAACCGATCGTAGCGGAACGCCTCTTCCCTCGTTCCCGACAGGTTATCGTGCGCCGCAAGATAATGGTGTGGAGGGGAGAGTCCAAATCACGGTTTCTTACTCTGTGTAACCGCGCCCAGCCGAAGAGGAGGAGGAGCAAATCTTTGAAACAAATGGCAAAAATGAAAGCGGCGCGCAAGGCAATTCATGCCCCGCGCGCCGCAATGGTTAGCGTCCGTTAACGACTTAGTTTACTTGGCGGCGAAGGAACGCCGGAATATCCAGCTGATCGTCATCCTGAGTCGAGCGCTGCTGCGGCGACAGACGGCCGTGCTCGTCCAATTGACCCCGGCGCGGCGCATAGACCTGAGCGTCCTGGCTGGCGGCGCGGCGCATCTCCGGCGCAGGCTGGCGAAGCTTCGGTTCACGCGTCTGGTACTGCGGCTGCGCGCTGGCCGGCGCTTCCTCACGGCGGGCCGAGAGGCTGCCGGTGATGCGGCGTAGGATGCCCAGCGCGCCACGATCCTCGTGGTTCACATGGGCAGGCTGGGACTTGGCGTGGATTTCGGCCTGAACGACCGGAGGGAAATCTTCCACGCGCGGCATGCGCGCAGGCGCTGCCGCCGCGACTGGTGCCGGCTGCGGCGCAGGCTGCTGGACAGGCGCGACCGGTGCTGCCGCGACCGGCTGGGGCGTCTGGAACAGTTTGCTGTGCGGCCGGAAATCTTCCTGGGCGGGCTGGCGCGGCGCCGCCATTTCGTTGTGGTGAACCTCGGCGGCACGGATCGCTTCGGCTACCGGATCGTGATGCCCGTCCAGATGCTGGGCCTCCTGTTGAGCCGGCACACGGATATCGCCCGCCGGACGCGGCTGCTTCATCGGCTGGCGGATCGCTATCGGCGCGGCGGCAATTTCTTCGGCCGACTTGTCGATGCCGGTTGCCACCACGGAAACGCGGATGACGCCTTCGAGATCCTCGTCGAAGGTAGCGCCCAGTATAATGTTGGCGTCCTGATCCACTTCCTCGCGGATACGGGTTGCCGCTTCATCGACCTCGAACAGCGTGAGGTCGCGGCCGCCGGTGATCGAGATCAGCAGGCCCTTCGCGCCGCGCATCGAGGTTTCGTCGAGCAGCGGGTTGGAAATGGCGGCCTCGGCGGCGGCCATCGCCCTGCCCTCGCCGGACGCTTCGCCGGTGCCCATCATTGCCTTGCCCATCTCGCGCATCACCGAGCGGACGTCGGCAAAGTCGAGGTTGATCAGGCCTTCCTTGACCATCAGGTCGGTGATGCAGGCGACACCGGAGTAAAGCACCTGGTCAGCCATCGCGAAGGCATCCGCGAAGGTGGTCTTGTCGTTGGCAAGACGGAACAGATTCTGATTCGGAATGACGATCAGCGTATCGACGCACTTCTGCAGTTCCTCGATGCCGAAATCCGCCGTCTTCATGCGGCGCATGCCTTCGAAATGAAACGGCTTGGTGACGACGCCGACCGTCAGGATGCCCTTCTCGCGCGCCGCGCGGGCAACCACAGGGGCTGCGCCCGTGCCGGTGCCACCGCCCATACCAGCGGTCACGAAGCACATGTGCGTGTGCTGCAAATGATCGAGGATCTCGTCGATGCACTCTTCGGCAGCGGCGCGGCCTACTTCGGGCTGCGAACCCGCGCCGAGGCCCTCGGTGACATTGGCGCCCAATTGGATCAGCCGCTCGGCCTTCGACATTGTCAGCGCTTGCGCGTCGGTGTTCGCAACAACGAATTCGACACCCCTCAAGCCGGCTGTGATCATGTTGTTGACCGCGTTTCCGCCGCCGCCGCCGACCCCGAACACGGTGATGCGGGGCTTCAATTCGGTAATATCCGGTTTTTGGAGATTGATCGTCATTGCACTATCCTTTTCGCCTTTCCTGCCGCCTCGCCTTGCGGCTGTGTTGGGGCTTTCCCCTGATTGTTAGAAACTGTCTTTCAACCACTGACTCATGCGGTGGAACCTGCCACCGGTACCCGTCATGCGCTGACTGAAGCTGTCTTTGCTGTAGAGGCTTTCGAACCCGGCCATCTGCGGGTAGATCAACAGTCCCACCGCAGTGGAGAAGGCCGGTCCCTTTGCGGCTTCCGGCAATCCGGCCACTCCGAGCGGGCGGCCTATCCGGACATTGCGCCCGAGAACGCGGCGCGCCATTTCGGTCATGCCGGCCACTTGGCAGGCGCCGCCGGTCAGCACCACACGCTTGCCCGCTGTATTTGCGTGACCGGATCGCGCGAGCCTGTCGCGCAGGAGTTCGAGTGTCTCTTCCAGCCGCGCCTGGATGATCCGCGTCATCGCCGAGCGCGGGATCTGCATCGGAACCTCGATGTCGTCGCCGATCGGCTGCACCGAGATCACGTCGCGGTCGTCGGCGGTCGGAATGACCGAGCCGTGCATGACCTTCAGGCGTTCGGCGTCTTCGAGCCGCGTCGAGAGGCCGCGCGCCAGATCCATGGTGACATGATTGCCGCCAAGGGGCACCGCGTCGGCATGGATGAAGCGGCCATCGGCAAAGACGGACAGCGTCGTGGAGCCGCCGCCCATATCGATGCAGGTTGCCCCCATTTCGAGTTCGTCATCTACCAACGCGGCAAGACCGCTCGCATAGGGCGTCGCGACCATGCGTTCGACAGACAGATGAGCGCGATTGATCGATGCTTCGAGATTGCGCACCGGGCCGGCGTCGCCGGTCAGCACATGCATGTCGACACCCAGCGTGTCGCCGACCATGCCGCGCGGATCCTGCACGCCCTGCTCCTGGTCCAGCGAAAAGCGGACCGGCATTGAGTGGATAACCTCGCGCTCGGCCTTCATTGCCTGCTTGGCGCCGGCGGCAAGCACGCGCTCGATGTCCGACTCGTCGACTTCATGGCCGCCGAGGTTGATCGTGGCATTGAAGATTTCGCTTCTCAGCCGGCCGGCGGACAAGTTCACCAGCAAGGAGTCGACGGTGACGTTGGCCATGCGCTCGGCTGCGTCGACCGAAAGACGGATCGCGCTTTCGGCGCGGTCAAGGTCGATCACGCGGCCCGACTTTACACCGTGCGACTTCTGGTGGCCGATGCCGATGACCTGCGCCTTATGTGTCCGCGTGCGCAGCAACTGGCTGTCGCTGACATTGGGACGAAGCCTGGCAACGATGCAGCAGACCTTGGTGGAGCCGATGTCCAGCACGGTGATGATGCCGGAACGGCGCGTCGTGTCTTCCTTGGGGCCACCGAGCCAACTCATGTACGCTTCTCCGCCTTGGCCTTATGCGGCTTCGGCTTTTCCTTAAGGGCAGCTTCGCGCCGTTCCACGGCTTCCGGCGTCAGGCGCACCACCACCCGGTCGGACAGCCGCAGATCCACCACCGCGATATCCTTCGACAAGAGGCCGCTGTCGCGGTCCATCTTCTCAAGGTCCGCAAGGGCGACGTCCTCGCCAAATTCCGGCAGCTTTGCCACCACGCCATTCTCGAACTGAACATCCCAGCGGCGCGCGGCGATGCGCAGGTAAACCCGGGCACGCGAGGCGAGACCGGGGAACGCTTCCATCTTGGCGATGAAAGCGGCGGCGTCCCGCTCGGCGCCCTGTCCCACCACCACCGGCAGTTTGCTCAAGCCACCCGGCCTGTAGGGCGCGATCGCCTTGCCCGAAGACTCGATGACGGTGAGTTCCGCATTGTGCTGCCAGATTGCGAAGGGCTGGCGCTCATCGAGCTTGACCTCAATCGCGTTCGGATAGGTCTTGCGCACCGACACCTGGCTGACCCAGGGCAAGGCCGCAATCCGATCGCGCGCCTCATCGGCATTCATGCCGATGAGGGAGGTCCAGCCATCAAGCTGCAAGCGCTCCAGGACATCGATTTCCGACGTCTCGCGATTGCCGATAACCTTGATCTGGTCGACCGCGAAACCGGTGCGGGCGGTAACGGCCTGCACCACTGCAGGCATGTGGCCGCCAACGACCGTGCCGTAAACAGCTGCCGCACCAAGGACCAACGCATTCAGTGCGCCGGCCGCAAAGCGCGGCGGCTTGAAATCGTCCATGCCGAAGCGGCCGAAAGCCCGCACCGGGCGGCGCAGCCAGCGCGGCAAGACAAATCCCTGAACGAGGTCAGATAGCAAAGAGACGCCGGCGCCACCGCGCGACACCCGCAAACCGTGCCTCGGCTTCAACGCAAACACGACGCGTCCTCCACCATCCATTTCAGCAACTCGCCGAATGAATGTCCCGCATCCGCGGCAATCTCCGGCACCAGTGATGTCGGCGTCATGCCCGGTTGTGTGTTGACCTCCAGCCAAACGAGCTCGCCATTCTCCGAATGACGGTCGTCGTAGCGGAAGTCAGACCGGGATATTCCCCGACAGCCGATTGCTTGGTGCGCCTTGAGGGCCAGTGTCTGTATTTTTTGGTAAATATTTAATGAAACTTTAGCCGGAACCTCGTGTTTTGAGCCGCCGGCGACGTATTTTGAGTCGTAGTCGTAGAAGGCGTGCCCGGTTGGGACGATTTCGCACACGCCGAGCGCCACATCGCCCATCACGGCGCATGTCAGCTCACGTCCATGGATGTAGCGCTCCACCATCACAGTATCGCCGTAGCGCCAGTCGGAAGAGGTGATCACCTGCGGCGGATGCGACTGATCTTCCTTGACGATGACCACGCCGAAACTCGATCCTTCATTCACCGGCTTGACCACATAGGGCGGCTTCATCGGATGCTCATTGCGGATCGACATGCGGTTCAGCACCTTCGATTCCGCCACCGGAATGCCGGCGGCCTTGGCTACGCGCTTGGCCTGTTCCTTGTTCATCGCCAGCGCCGAGGCCAGGACGCCCGAGTGGGTGTAGGGGATCGCCAGATATTCAAGGATGCCCTGGATCGTCCCGTCTTCTCCGAACGGCCCATGCAGGGCGTTGAACGCGACATCGGGCCGAAGCTCGGAAAGCACGGCGCCGACATCACGTGTAACGTCAACTCGCGAGACGTCGTAGCCGACCTGCTCCAGCGCATCGGCGCAGGCATTTCCGGATGATAGTGAGACGGGACGTTCGGATGAGAATCCACCTAACAACACCGCCACATGCTTTGACGCCATGCCCTATTTTCCCCTCTAGAGCGGCTTCCATGTCCCCAACATTCCCTGCATGCGCCAACAACCTCCGGTGGCCAGGCCACCAGGGCAGACACGAACCGTTCAGGCACTACGCCGCAAATCAGGAAACGCTTTAGGCCAATCAACCAGACGCGCGAATCTATGTCCAGCGCTTTGATTCGGAATTGATTCAGTTTTTAATAAGCCAATGAAACTATGAGACTTTTTCCTCGTGATCGAATTGCGATTTCTTTCATTTTCAGATCACTCGCGAGCGCTAATTTAGCCGCGTTTTTATTGGCCAAAAATGATTGAACAGCACGGCTGGAAGTCGCGCGGAGAGTGTACGGGATAATGAGAAACACAAGGAATATGGTGTAAATATCAGAGATGTTAAGATTTTCTTGAACGCATTTCACCGCGCCGAGTTGGGCAAATCGAGATGCAGTGTGCACGAGATCGTCGTGTCAGCATCAATGACGACCCTGAATATTGATTCGAATCAATTCACTGCGGTACTGTGCCTTGCTTCCCCGACACTGCACCCTCCCTCAAAGCAGGAGAGCGCCTCACGCGAAGTTTGCGGACCACGGTGCACCGTGGAGCGAACTGCATCTCACAAACTCAGAGCAGCAACCCCAGGAACTCATCGACTTCGTGGCCAGGTTTGAAGGTGCCGATGCGCTTGATTTCCCATTGAAGGCGGATGCCGGAATGTTCGAGCACACGCGCGCGGACGGTCTCCCCGAGATATTCCAGATCGTAGCCGCTGGCATTGCCGACATTGATCATGAAGTTGCAATGCATCGGCGACATCTGCGCGCCGCCTATCATGAGGCCGCGACAGCCGGCCTTGTCGATCTCCTTCCAGGCGGAGGTGCCTTCAGGGTTCTTGAAGGTCGAACCGCCCGTCTTTTCGCGGATCGGCTGCACCGTCTCCCGATGATGCTGGACAGCGTCCATCGCCGCCTTTATCGCGGCAGGTTCCTCACCATGTCCCTCGAACAGACCGGAGGTGAAGATGAAATCGGCAGGCGCGGAGGAGTGACGATAGGCATAGCCCATCTCGGCGTTTGAAAGGATGTGAGTGTTGCCCTGCCGGTCCAGTGCACGCACTTCCACGACGCGCTCACGCGTCTCGACGCCATTGGCGCCGGCGTTCATCCGCAAGGCGCCGCCGATCGCGCCGGGAATGCCGTGGTAGAAGTGGAAGCCGCCGATGCCGGCCTCAAGGGCAAGGGCTGCGACGCGCTTGTCCGGACACGCGGCACCCGCCCGGATGCGCGTATCGGAGACGCGCTCGGCCTCGCCGAAACCCTTCGCCGAGAGCCGAACGACAAAGCCACGGATACCGCCTTCGCGGACCAGCAGGTTAGAGCCTATGCCGACCACAGTGATGGGTACTTCGACCGGGACCGCTTTGAGAAACGCCGCCAGATCGTCCTCATCCGCGGGCTGGAAAAGCGCATCGGCCGCGCCGCCGGCGCGGAACCAGGTGATCTTGTCCATCTCCGCGTCCGGCGTCAGCCGCCCACGCAGAGCGGAAAGCTTGTCGCTGAAACCAGCGATAAGGTCTTGGCCTCGGCTCATTCCGCTGACCCTACCATCGAAAGGTCAGCGCTGCCCCTCACCTGCCTGCCGGCATCCTCTTCCCGTGGAGAACAGGGAGAGGAGATGCACTCATCCCCGCTTTCGCCAATCATTAGCGTCGCGAGATTTGCCGCAACGCGGACGTTCCCCTCTCCCCGTTCTTCACGACGAGAGGGCAAGAGCGAAGGGCAGCGGGATGCTTGACCGTATCCCAGCATCACCCGCCAACTCCGCCGCCATCGAGTTCCTTCGGCAGCGCGTAAGCCCACTGCGTGATATTGCCAGCGCCCAGGAACACGACAAAATCTCCCGGCTTGGTCAGATCCCTGACCGTCTGCGCGATGTCTTGTGGTCCGTCGATGTGGCGCGCGTCGCGGTGCCCGCCGGAGCGGATGCGAGACACCAGTGTGTCGGACGAGATGCCGTCGATCGGATCTTCGCCCGCCGCGTAGACCGGGGCCACTAGGACCGTGTCCGCATCGTTGAAGCAGGCAGCGAAATCGTCAAACAAATCGCGCAGGCGCGTATAACGGTGGGGTTGGGCGATGGCCACGATCCGCCCCCTGGTGGCGTCGCGCGCCGCACGTAAGACTGCCTTGATCTCGACGGGATGGTGTCCGTAGTCATCGAACACCTGAACGCCGTTCCACTCTCCTGTCAGCGTGAAGCGCCGCTTGACGCCGCCGAAGGAGGACAGGCCCTTCTTGATTGCCTCCGGGCCAAGGCCCAGCTCATGCGCCACGGCAATCGCGGCGGTGGCGTTGGAAACATTGTGCCGCCCCGGCATCGGCAGGGCGAGGCCGTCAATATTGGTCACCGTCGACCGCTTGCGGTCGCGGATCACGATATCGAACCGCGATGTCGCGCCCTCCATGCGATGGTTCGTGAAGCGAACATCGGCCTGCGCATTGGCGCCATAGGTGATGACGCGGCGATCTTCGATATGCGACACCAGGGCCTGCACTTCGGGATGGTCGGTGCACATCACGCCGAAGCCGTAAAAGGGCACATTCTCGACGAACTGGCGGAAAGCCTCGCGCACCTTGTCGAAGGTGCCGTAGTGATCGAGATGCTCAGGATCGATGTTCGTCACGACAGCGACATCGGCTGGCAGCTTGAGGAAGGTACCGTCGCTCTCATCGGCCTCGACCACCATCCACTCGCCCTCGCCCATGCGGGCATTGGTGCCGTAGGCATTGATGATGCCGCCATTGATGACCGTCGGGTCGAGCCCGCCCGCCTCGAGCAGCGTCGCCACCATCGAAGTGGTGGTGGTCTTGCCATGCGTGCCGCCAATGGCGACGGCCTGGCGGAAGCGCATCAGTTCCGCCAGCATCTCGGCGCGGCGCACGATCGGCAGCAGCCTCTCGCGGGCGGCCTTGAGTTCCGGATTCGATTTCTTGATTGCGGTCGAGACGACGACGACCTCGGCCTCGCCGAGGTTCTCCGCCTTGTGGCCAACGAAGCAGGCAATGCCCTTGTCCCGCAGCCGCTGCACATTGGCGCTGTCGGCCTGGTCGGACCCCTGCACGCGGTAACCCAGATTGTGCAGCACCTCGGCGATGCCGCTCATGCCGATGCCGCCTATGCCGATAAAATGCACAAGCCCGATCGTCTGCGGCATCTTCATGACCGCGCTCCCTTCCTGAATTCGGCAATTGATTTGCCTGAGGCAATAGCCTCTGTCAGGTCGGCGAGCAACCTTGCCGCATCCGGCTTTCCGGCCGATTTGGCCGCGGCGGCCATGGCGGTGAGCTTGGCGGGATCGTTCATGAAGCCGGTCAACAGTTCGGCGATGCGCTCGCGGGTCAGGCTGGCCTGCACATGCACCTCCGCGCCGCCCGCAGCAGCCAGGGCCGCCGCGTTGGCCGCCTGGTCGTGATCCAGGGCATAGGGGTACGGGACCAGCAGAGACGGCCTGCCGATGACGGAGACCTCGGAAACAGTTGATGCCCCGGAGCGCGAGATTACGAGGTGCGCGGCCGCGATGCGCTGGGCCATATCGCCAAAAAAGGGCGATATCTCCGCCGAGACGCCCAGTTGATTATAGGCCTCGATGACGGCGTCCTGATCTTCGGTGCGGGCCTGCTGTGTGACGCGCAACCGTTTCCGCAGGGCATCGGGCAGCGCGGCGATTGCAGCCGGCATCGCCTCCGAAAAGAAGAGTGCGCCCTGGCTGCCGCCGAACACCAAAAGCCGGAACGGCTCGCCGCGCCCGGACGGACGATAGAGTGTGCGAGCGGCCTCCAGCACGGCTGGCCGTACCGGATTGCCGGTAACGATGGTCTTTGCTGCGTCGGCGCCTTGCCCTCCCGGCAGGAATCCGCCCGCAATCGCGGTGACGCGCCGCGCCAGCGCGCGATTGGCCCGTCCCATCACCGCGTTCTGTTCGTGGACGAGGGTCGGTACGCCACGCCGCGTGGCGGCGTAGAGCGGCGGCAATGTCGGATAGCCGCCGAATCCGACAACGACCGAAGGCTTGATGCGGCCAATCAGCGCCGAAGCCTGCCGCACACCCTTCCAGATACGCCAGAAGGAGCGCGTCAACGCGACAGGATTCTTCTGGCCGAACGTCGCCGAGGCGATCGGATGCACGGCGCTGGCCGGGAAGTTTCCGGCAAAGCGGTTTGCGCGATCATCGGTGGCGAGATGCACCTCCCAGCCGCGGGCGAGGAGTTCATGCGCCAGCGCTTCCGCCGGGAAGAGATGGCCGCCGGTTCCGCCGGCGCAAAGGAGGACAGTTTTCGCCGCCAAGACTATTCCGCCGGGATCAGTTCGCGCACCGGCAATCCATGGCCACGCTTGCGCAGCGTTTCCGGGCGTTTGCGGCTAAGCGCCAGCACCATACCCATGGATATAGCGATCGCGATCAGCGACGAGCCGCCATAGGAGATGAACGGTAGCGTCATGCCCTTGGCCGGCATCATCTGCAGGTTGACACCCATGTTGATGATCGACTGGAAGCCAAACACGGTGACGAGGCCTGCAACGGAATAGCGCGTGAAGTCGTCATGCTCCTTCAAGGCGACGAGCATGCCGCGCATGACGATGAAGGCGAAAATGCCCATGATCAGGAAGCACAGCACGATGCCGAACTCCTCGCCGGCGACCGCAAACACGAAGTCGGCATGGCTGTCCGGAATCATTCGTTTGACAGTCCCCTCGCCCGGTCCGACGCCGAACCAGCCTCCGTGCACCACCGCGTCTCGGCCCATATCGACCTGGAAGGTGTCGCCCTGGCCGGAAATGAAGCGGTCGAGGCGGCTGGCGACATGCGGAAAAATCCAATAGGCGGCAAAGGCGCCCGCCGCAGCCAGCCCGCCCAGCAGCACGATCCAGAACCACGACATCCCGGCCATGAAGAACATGACGCCCCAGGTGCCGGCGGTGAGCATGGTCTGGCCGAGATCGGGCTGCGCCACCAACAGCGCCAGGACAACGCCGAGCAGGACCATGGCGAGAAGGCTGCCGGGAATTTCGGGCTTGCGCGCGCGCTCGGCGAAGAACCAGGCGCAGATGACGACGAAGGCGGGCTTCATGAATTCAGAAGGCTGGATCGAAACGCCGAGAAAGGACACCCAGCGCCGGGCGCCCTTGACCTCAACGCCGATGAACAGCACGGCCACCATCAGCAGCAGCGATACACCGAGCATGATCAGCGCCAACCGCCTGACCTGGCGCGCATTGAGAAAGGAGACCGCCAGCATGGCGGCCAGCGCCGGCAGCATGAAGATGATCTGCCGTGTGGCGAAATGAAAGGAATCGAGTCCGATACGCTCGGCCACCGCCGGGCTGGCGGCGAAGGACAGGACAACGCCAAGCCCCATCAGCGACAGGAAGGCCGCCAGAAACCAGCGGTCGATCGTCCACCACCAATTGGCGACAGGGCTTTTGTCCAGGCGGCTCAACATGCCTACACTCCGATCGGAATCACTCCGGAGATGCCGCGAACCGCCTTTCGAAAGGCATCGCCGCGCACCTCGAAATTCTTGAACTGGTCGAAACTCGCACAGGCTGGCGACAACAACACAACCGCCTCGCCGCTATCGTCCATAGCCGCGTCATGCGCGGCGTGTTCGACAGCGGAAGCAAGAGTGCCGGAAATTTCATAAGGAACCGTTTCTCCCAGCGTGGCCGAAAAGGAAGGTGCGGCCTCGCCGATGAGATAGGCCCGCGCAATGCGCGGGAACATGCCGCGCAGCGACTCGATGCCGCCTTCCTTCGGCAGCCCACCGGCGATCCAGTAGATGCGGGGGAAGCTGGACAGCGCCGGCGCGGCGGCGTCGGCATTGGTCGCCTTGGAATCGTTGACGAACAGCACATGGCCCTTGCGGCCGACCTGCTCCATGCGATGCGCAAGTCCGGGAAAGCTTTCCAGGCCCGATTGAATCTCACCCAGGTCGAGCCCGACCTTCAGGCATGCGGCAACAGCCGCCAAGGCATTCTGGGCATTATGCTGGCCGCGCAGCGAGCCGATCCCCTCCAGGAAGCCGATCCGCTCGTAGCGCCCGCCAGTCGCCTCCATCAGATCGGTGTTGTCGGCAAAATAGCCGTCGGGCAGAGGCAAGCGCTTGGAGATGCGCACGACTTCCTTGCCGGCCTGTTCGAGCCGGTCGGCGATCTGCACGCAATAGACATCGTCAACGCCGACAATGGCCGTTTCGCTGCCCGCGACCAGCCGCTCCTTGATCGCCGCGTAGTGCTGCATGGTGCCATGGCGATCGAGATGATCCGGCGTCAAATTGAGCAGGATACCGGCGGTCGGATTGATCGAGGGCGCAAGGTCGATCTGGTAGGAAGAACATTCCACGACATAGAACCGGTCGGGCGCAGGCGGGTCGAGTGTCATCACGGCACGGCCGATATTGCCGCCCATCTGCGCATCGCGCCCCGATGCCTTGAGGATGTGGGCAATCAGCGCCGTGGTCGTGGACTTGCCGTTGGTGCCGGTGATGGCGATGAATGGAGCCGTCGGTGCCGCGAGCTTCCGCTCCCGGCCGAAAAGCTCGACATCGCCGATGATTTCGACGCCCGCGCCCCGCGCCAGTTCAACCGTCCAATGCGGTTTCGGATGCGTCAACGGCACGCCGGGAGACAGAACGAAGGAGGCGATGCCGCTCCAATCCGTTTCGCGCAGGTTTTCGGTCGACACGCCGGCCGCTTGCGCGCGTGAAACGCTTTCGGGATTGTCGTCCCACGCAAAGACCTGGGCGCCGCCTTCGATCAATGCCTTCGCGGTAGCGATGCCCGAGCCACCGAGACCGAACAGGGCGACGCGCCTGCCGCTAAACGTCCGTGCCGGAATCACCGAGCCCCCCTCAACGCAGCTTCAGCGACGACAATCCAACCAGAGCAAGAAGCACGGCGATGATCCAGAAGCGAATCACAACCTGGCTCTCCGTCCAGCCGAGCTTCTCGAAATGGTGGTGGATGGGCGCCATCAGGAATACGCGCCGCCCGGTCATCTTGAAGAAGCCCACCTGGATGATAACAGACAGCGCCTCCATCACGAAGAGACCGCCGACAATTGCCATGACGATCTCGTGCTTGGTGGCGACCGCGACGGTCCCGATCAATCCGCCCAGCGCAAGCGAGCCCGTATCGCCCATGAAAATGGCGGCCGGCGGCGCGTTGAACCAGAGAAAACCAAGGCCGGCGCCGATGACCGCGCCAAGCACGACGGCGAGTTCGCCGGTGCCCGGCACAAAGTGTATCTGCAGATATTCCGCGAAGACCGCGTTGCCCGAGAGGTAGGCGATCACGCCGAACGAGGCCGCCGCAATCATGATCGGCACGATCGCAAGGCCGTCCAGGCCGTCGGTCAGGTTGACCGCGTTGCCTGCCCCCACGATCACCACGCAGGCGAAGGGGATGAAGAACCAGCCTAGATTGAGGACAAAGTCCTTGATGAACGGGAAGGTGAGCGACGAGGAGAACGACGTCTGGCCGCTTTGCATGATGACGAAGGCGGCGACGCCCGCGATGAGAAACTCGATGCCGAGCCTGGTCTTTCCGGACAATCCAAGATGCGATTGCTTGGTGACCTTGAGATAGTCGTCATAAAAGCCGATGGCACCGAAACCCAGCGTGACGATCAGCACCACCCAGACGTAGACACTGGTGATGTCGGCCCATAACAGTGCCGACCCTACGATGCCGGACATGATCATCAGGCCGCCCATGGTGGGGGTGCCAGCCTTCTTGAAATGCGTCTGCGGGCCATCGGCACGGATCGGCTGACCCTTGCCCTGCCTCAGCCGCAAATTGTTGATGATCATAGGCCCGAACATGAACACCAGAACCGCCGACGTAATCAGCGCGCCGCCGGTCCGGAATGTGATGTAGCGAAAGACGTTGAAGACCTGGAACTGGTCCGACAGTCCGACTAGCAATGTGAACATAATCCGGCGTTCCCCCGCCTCAGCTCGGTTTCGAGGCGACGGCAGCGGACGGAAACTTTTTCACGACCGCCTCGACCAATCGCGAGAAACCGATCCCCTTGGATGATTTTACCATGACCGCATCGCCCGGCCGGATGGCCGACAGCAGCAGCGGTCGCAATTCGACGGCGCTCTTGCGGTACTCGGCTTCGAGTTCCTGCGGCAGCACTTCGGCCAATGCCTTCATTTCCGGCCCGGCGAGCAACACCTTGTCGGCCGTCGAGTCCCGCACCAGTTCAGCCAGCGCCGCATGCAGCTTCGGCGCGTGCTTGCCGAGCTCCAGCATATCGCCGAGCACCGCGATGCGTCGCCCGCCTTCCTCGACCGGCGTTGCCTTCAGCATCGCCAGCGATGCTGCCATCGAGGCCGGATTTGCGTTGTAGCTCTCGTCGATCAGCGTGAACGGGCCCTTCGGATGCTTCAGGCGATGTCGCTGGCCGCGCCCCGGCTCCGCCCTCATGTCGGCCAGCGCCAGGGCAACGGCCGGCACCGGCGCGCCCGCTAAATGTGCCGCGCCAAGCACCGCCAGGGCGTTCTGCACGACATGCCGCCCGGGAATGCCGATCCGCGCGGTGATTTCCTTGCCGCCGATCTTGGCCGAAATCGTGGAATGCTCAGCAAAAAGCGTGCAATCGAGCAAGCGGTAGTTCGCCCTGACATGCTCGCCAAAACCGTAGCGGTTCTCTACACCAGCCTCCTCGGCCAGCTTGAGAAGCTTCTTCGCGCGCGGGTCGTCGCGATTGATCAGCGCTGCGCCGCCCGGTTCTACACCTTCGAAGATCTCCCCTTTGGCGCCGGCGATCTCGTCAAGATTGCGGAAATGGCCGAGATGCGCGGCGGCGATCAGGGTAACGACGGCGATGTGCGGCCTCACCATCCTGGTAAGCGGCCGGATCTCGCCGGCATGGTTCATGCCGATCTCGAAAACCGCGTAGTCGCAATCAGCCGGCATGCGCGCCAGCGTCAGCGGCACGCCCCAGTGATTGTTGAACGATTTGTCCGACGCGTGCACCTTGCCGACGCCGATGAGCGCATGACGCAACATTTCCTTGGTGCTGGTTTTGCCGGCCGAGCCGGTGATCGCGATAATTTTCGCCTGGGATCGCGCGCGGGCTGCGATACCCAGTTGCTCCAAAGCCATCAGCACGTCAGTCACGACGATCATCGTGGAAACACGTCCGAGCGCCGGCAGCCTTTCCTCCGCAACGACCAGCAGCCCCGCGCCGGCGGCCATGGCGGCGGTCGCGAAATCATGACCGTCCATGGATTCGCCCTTGATGGCGAAGAAGGCCTCGCCGGGCTGTAGCGTGCGGCTATCGATGGAGATCCCGGTGATGCCGTCCGGCATCGCGCCGACCGGACGACCACCCATCGCGGCAACCAATTCCTCAGCGGTCCAAAGCAGGCTCATGCGCCGCCCTCGCCCCGGAGAGCCTTGCGGACCTCCTCGTGGTCGGAGAACGGGAACGTCTTGTCGCCAATCGTCTGGCCTTCCTCGTGCCCCTTCCCGGCCACGATGAGCGTGTCTCCGGCATGAAGCAGGGCCACGGCCTCGCGAATCGCCTGATGACGGTCGGCGATCTCGATAGCGCCAGGCGCCGCTGCCATGATCGCGGCGCGGATGTCCTGCGGAACCTCGGAGCGGGGATTATCGTCGGTGACGATGGCCACATCAGCCAGGCGTGTGGCGATCTCGCCCATGATCGGCCGCTTGCCGCGGTCGCGGTCGCCGCCGCATCCAAACACCACGATGACCCGGCCGGTGGTGAAAGGCCGCACCGACGCCAGCACGTTCTCCAGCGCGTCCGGCTTGTGCGCATAATCAACATAGACCGGCGCGCCGTTGGCGGCGGTGCCGACAAGCTCCAGCCGTCCCGAAGCGCCCTTCAGTTTCTCCAGCGCCCGAAGGGCCTTGCCGGCGTCCGTTCCGGTAGCGGCGGCAAGGCCAGCCGCGACCAGGGCGTTGTAGATCTGGAAGTCGCCTGCCAGGGGCAGATCGATCTCATGGATCACGCCGTCGGCCTCGATCTCGGCGCGCTGGCGAAACCGCTCATGCTCCACCCGCTTCAGGCGCAGGAAGTCGCCGTGACGGCCGACCGTCAGCACGCTGAGACCGGCAGCCCGCGCCGCATCGATGGTCGGCTGCGAGAATGGATCGTCCGCGAAGATCACCGCAGGCGCAGTTTTGTCGAGCAAGGTGTCGAACAGGCGCAGCTTGGCCCGAAGATAGTCGTCGACCGTCGGATGATAATCCATGTGGTCGCGGCCAAGATTGGTAAAGGCCCCGGCCGCCAGCTTGACGCCGTCGAGGCGGCGCTGGTCGAGGCCATGGCTCGACGCCTCCATGGACGCGTGCGTCACGCCGGCGTCGGCGAGTTCCTTCAGCAGAGCGTGCAGGGCGACAGGGTCGGGGGTGGTCAGAGAGCCGTAGTCGTTGCGGCCAGGCGCAATGACCCCGGTCGTGCCGATGCTGGCGGCCTGATGGCCGGTCTGCTCCCATATCTGCCGGACAAAGGACGCGACGGATGTCTTGCCGCTGGTGCCGGTTACGGCCACCATCGTTGCCGGCTGGCGGCCATAGAACTTGGCCGCAGCCAGCGCCAAGGCGCGACGCGCATCGTCAACGCGAAGTGCCGGCACGCCAAGATCGGCCGCCTCGACATTTCCCGAGAGGATGACCGCAGCGGCGCCCTTGCGCGCGGCGTCGGCGGCATAGGCCGCGCCATTGGCCTTCGTCCCGGCAACGCCGAAGAACAGCATGCCCGGAGACACCGCCCGGGAGTCCGAAGTCACGCCGGTAATGTCGAGGCCGGCGAGCGCGGCGCCCTCCACAGGCAGGATATCGGCGAATTCGCTGAGTTTCATGAAGCTTCGTTCGTCAGGCGTGGTCCGGGAAGGGGAAATGGCTCGAATCAGTCGGCAGCCACTATTTCAATAGGCTTCTCTTGGCCGAAATCGGGCTTCACGCCAAGCATGGAGGCCGAACGGCGGATAATGTTGGCGACGATGGGGGCCGCGTTGGAGCCCGCAGTGGCGCCCATCCCAGGCTTCTCCGGCTTCGGCTCGTCGATGATGGACAGGACGATATATTGAGGATCGTCCATCGGAAAGGAGGCCACAAACGCATTGAAACGGACATTGCTCGAATAGCGGCCGTTGACCACCTTCTCGGCTGTACCGGTCTTGCCGCCTACGCGATATCCCGGCACCTCGGCCTTCTTGCCCGACCCCTTCTCGGCGTTCAGCCGGTAAAGGTAGCGCATATCTTCGCTGGTCTTCTCATTGACGACGCGAGTCGCGGCTTCAGCCGCCCCTTCGATCGTGCGCGGCAGAAAAGTGGGCTCTATCAACATGCCGCCATTCATCAAGGCTGCGCAACCCACGGCCGTTTGCAAGGGCGTGGTCGAGAACCCGTGACCGAACGCAGCCGTAATGGAGTGGACCTTCTTCCAAACTTTGGGCTCGGTCGGCTTGGCAACTTCCGGCAGTTCGGTATTCATCTTCTCAAGCACCCCCATCCGGTGCAGGAACTCGCGGTGGCCTTCGATGCCGACCACGTCGGCCTCCTTCGCCGAACCGATGTTGGAGGAGTAGATGAACACTTCCGGCACGGTCAAAACCCTACCCTTGCCGTGGAAGTCACGGATCGTGCGACGACCGATGGTGATGGGGCGCCGCGCGTCGAAGGTAGAGTTCAGTGTCACCTTACCCGAATCCAACGCCATGGCCGTGGTGAAGCTCTTGATGGTGGAGCCCATTTCGTAGAGTCCCGCAGACATGCGGTTAAGCTTATCCTTGTCGTTGGCATCGACAGGATTGTTCGGATCGAAGTCCGGAACTGACCCCATGGCCACGACTTCGCCCGTCTTGACGTTGAGAACCACCGCGCCCGCTGCAATGGCGTGATATTTGTTCATGGCGGTGAGGATTTCATCGCGCACAATGTGCTGTACGCGCAGATCGATCGACAGTTTCACCGGCTTGAGGTCCTTGGCGACTGCCAAACCGCTCGCCTGCAAGTCGGCCAGACCCTGGCCATCGATGTACTTCTCCATGCCGGAGATGCCCTGATTGTCGATGTTGGTCAGGCCGACAATGTAGGAGGTGGTCGACCCGGCCGGATAGAATCGGCGGTTCTCCGTGCGGAAGCCGATGCCCGGCAGGCCGAGCTGCATGATGTCGTTCTGCTGGCGTGGCGATAGCTGGCGCTTCAGCCACACAAAGCCCGCACCGGTCTTGAGCTTTTTGTAGACCTGCTCGGCGTCGATATCGGGCAGCACCGTCGATAGCTTCTCGATCGTTTCGTCGACATCCACGATGCGGCGCGGCTCACCGAAGAGCGAAGCCATCTTGATGTCCGTTGCGAGCACCATGCCATTGCGGTCGACAATGTCGGGCCGCGAAGCAGTGACGCGCGACGCCGGGCCTCCATCGGCGTTGGGATCCTGCAAGCCGAGATAGACCAGGCGCCCGGCGATCGCCGAGTAGATGGAAAAGAAGGCGGCCATGGTCATCAGCACCCGGGCGCGGCTGCGCCCGCCCCTGCCGGCCTTCTTGGCGCCATCCACGACGATAGGAGCCATTTCCGAGCCTTTGCGCCCAGCCACGCGGCTCTTCACCCAATTGATCATGGCTTGACGCTCCCGGTCTTGATCTTGTCCTTGCCCTTGGCGTCGGCGACTTCATCGCCGATGACCTGCTCGACGTTCAATTCCTTGACCGGCAGGTCGGACAGTTCGACGATCTGATGCGGATCGACCGGCTGCAGCTTCAGCTGTTCGCCGAAGGTTTCGACCAGGCGCTGAAGGCGGGCGGGCTGGGTGAGCAGGCTCCAGTCGGCCTTGAGAACATCGATCGTGTCCTCCTCGTAGTGGATCGCCGCCTCGAGCTTTCGAACCTCGCGGTACTTTCCCTCGGCATCGTGCTTGGTCTTGTATGTAAAGGCGGCGGCGGCGACCATCACCGCTATCAGCACTGTATCACTCGTACGGAACACGCTTCGACACCCCTACTCGGCCTGATGCAATTCGGGCAGTTTCGGCAGCCCGAACATGTCAATGTCTGCCACGCGCGCGGGCGCGTCGGTCCGTTGCGCCGCGCGCAGCCTGGCTGAGCGCGCGCGTGGATTTTGCTCCGACTCTTCCTGGCTGGCGACAGCCGCGCCGCCGATCTTGGCGAAGGTTGGCGCCTTCTGCTCGATCTGCGGCAGATGTCGCGATCCGCTCGGCTGCTCCGAGCGGTCGGCAATGAAGCGCTTGACGATGCGGTCTTCCAACGAATGGAAGCTGACCACCACCAGCCGCCCGCCGGGCTTGAGAATCCGTTCGGCGGCCAATAACGCCCGCGCCAGCTCGCCAAGCTCATCGTTTACGAAGATGCGCAGCGCCTGGAACACGCGCGTCGCCGGGTGGATCTTGTCGCCAGGCTTGCGTCCGATATGGGTCTCGATTGCGTCGGCAAGGTCCAGCGTGCGTTCGAAGGGCCGCTTCTGCCGGCGCGCCTCGATCATGCGGGCGATACGTCCGGCATGGCGCTCTTCGCCCAGGAAATTGAAGATCCGGGCCATATCGCCCGTCTTGAAGGTGTTGACGACGTAAGCAGCGTCGACGCCCGATTGCGCCATGCGCATGTCGAGTGGACCGTCATGCCGGAAGGAAAATCCGCGCTGCGCTTCATCGAGTTGCATCGAGGAGACACCGATGTCGAGCACCACACCATCCGCCGCGTCGACATGATCGGCCATGGTCGAGAAGGGGGCTCGAACGAACCGGAGGAGCCCCGGCGCTTCTTCCTGGAGCAGAGCCGCGGTCGCCTCAGCGGAGGGATCGCGGTCGAAGGCGACGACACGCGCGCCGGCGCGCAGCAGCGCACGGCTGTAGCCGCCCGCCCCAAATGTCCCGTCGACAATGAGGTTGCCAGGCAACGGAGCCAAGGCAGCCATCACCTCGGCCAGCATGACCGGGATATGCGGCGTTCTTTCGCTCATCGGCGGCCGCCCGCGTCGGCGCGACGCACTCGGCCCTCGGCGCGGTGCAACCGATCCCAGCGAACGCGCGAAGGACCCGCC
>Ga0190271_10000454_pt1 | contig 20732 bp, 9 predicted proteins | sample Popmic356T_FD_133747 | JGI IMG/M metagenome (GOLD analysis project Ga0190271, IMG submission 133747) | Populus adjacent soil microbial communities from riparian zone of Weber River, Utah, USA - 356 T | ecosystem: Environmental > Terrestrial > Soil > Riparian zone | place: USA: Utah | collected...
AAAAAAAGAGGTGCAAGCGTAGCGCAGTGGCTAAGCTGCCAAGCGCGTTTCTTAGGCGGCATAAGGTCGCGGTTTCGAATCCACTAGGTGGCGAAACTTTTTTGCACAAAAAATTTTTTTTTGAATTTTTATGTCAAAACAGCCTGGGCCTGCTTATTGCTTAGTTTTCACCAGTTTGGTAACCGCCGCCGGCTTGCCGTTTATGGTAAGCGTAACAAGATAAACGCCAGTTGCAAGCTCTCCTTCCTTAGTATTAATCCTTAATGTTTGAGGTCCTACGCTGAGTTTACCATAACTACGACTCAATACCAATCTGCCATATACGTCATACACATCAACTCCTACCGTATTAGCCGACGACGCATTTGTAAAGTCAAGATTTACAATGTCTACAAACGGATTGGGATAAGCATTTACAGCTACCTGGTTTGCTCTTTCAGTCAGAAGCGCGATTTCATCAGGTACCACTTCCGCTACTACATCTTTATCCTGTCCGTTCGGATTTGGATTGGGTGAATTCAATACTGCTCCGCCGTTCACATCATCGTAAGCTTCAATAATCAGACCACTACTATATGCATTTGCCGAAGGCTGAGTGGTGGATATATTGATTTCCAACTCACTATTGTCATTTGCCAGCAGGTCGCCAATGTACACAATTTTGGTTGTGTTTTGCCATGAATTGATATAAACGGTCCGGCCATTAATGGTCATGGTAGCAGTAAGATCTCCTCCGATCCAGTTAGAACTGCTTATGAATCCTACGCGATAGCGTTTGTTCTTATTCAATCCAGAAATTACTATCTGGGATTGCTGCATGTTATCCATCCAATAGCCCGATTGCATTACAAGATCCGGAACCAGGCCACCCATACCTGAGTTGTTACCCGTTGACATTCCCGCGTTGTTCTCTCCATTAAACGTTTTGGTAATGGTGAGTTTATAACCTGTGTTGATATTCGACTGATTCTTCAGGTTCGGGTAGTTGACTCCAGGAGCTGGGAAGGTCTCCAGGTTATTCCATGGCGACGGTGCACTCTGCACGTTCTGATTGAAGTTAACAAACACAATACTTTCTGGCGTAATCGTTTTTACGCGGTTGCTCCAATCGGAGAATGTACCCGGGGCAGTTCCATTCTTCGCGCGGATCCGATACCAATATTTTGTATTCGCTGTTAATCCTGTATTGGTATAAGTTGAGATATTACCACCTATAGCTATGTTTACAACGTTTAGTGTAAACAAGGAATCCGTAGCTCTTTGTAACTGGAATCCATCAGCCGCATTTTCATTATTTGTTCTGTCAGACCATGACAACACGGTAGTAGTTCTGTCTTTAGGCTCAACATAAAGATTAACAGGATTCATTAACGGAATCAAATCCGACTCATATTTCTCAATGATGATACCATTGAGATACATTGCTACGCCGCTACCAATTTTATTAAAGGTAACTGTGATCGCATTTCCTGAAGCAGTTAAGCCATTCAGGTTGGCGGTCATATTGGTATTATTTCTTGCATTCAGTGTATCAACTCCTCCTACATTGGTTATAACCCGCATTTGCGCGTCTAAACCTTCATTACGGCTGCCGATTACAACGATATTATAACGTGTATTGGCAGTTCCTGTTAAACCAGTGATACTAATTGAGCGGGGATTGGTACCTGTATAGAATAAACCACCTGCCAATACAGAGTCGGGCACTGCTCCTGAATTATTTCCAGTTTTATGTCCTGCCTGGAACATGCTTGACCAGCCATCTACAAATTGCATACTCATACCTGATGGTGTATTATTTTCATCCAACAGGTTATTAAACACCTGGCCCGCATTACCATAATGAAGGAAGTTGTTCCATGGTGCAGGCGCAATCTTTTGGAATTCTCCAAAGTTTACATATACCGATGTAGTGTTTTTATCCGCTACGGTTATGATCAACTCTTTGGTAGATACACCACCTTTATCATCACTCGCCACTACTGTTAAGAAATGCTGACCAAAATTATCAATTGTTGGTGTAGCGATGATCCTATAATTGCCGCTTCCTAGATCTGTCAATGTAACAAATGACGGTAATCCCGGAATAGTGACTGTTAACACATCAGTAACCAGATCTGATACTGAGAAATCTTCCTGGAAGCTCGCATCAGTCTTCACTCTGAAATTTGTAAGATCATTAATTATTGGCCTGTTATTACCAGTAGTTATGCTAACGGTGTCGCTAGTGGTACCTTCTCCGTAATTATTAGCGCCCACTACAAAATAGAAATACTGCGTGAATTGTTGCGCGCTGGCATCGTTGTAAGTAGTACTGTCTTTGGATGATTGTCCAGCGTTGAGCAAAGTGTAAGGGCCCGTTTTACTGGTTGCCCGATAAACATTGTATGAATATTCATTGTATGCCCGGTCAATCCAATTGAGTCTTACACCAGAATTTTCCGTAAAGGTTGCATTCAAGTCCAATGGTTTTGTAGGCACAGTACCATCGTCATAAGCCGCATCGATCACCAGTGCATTGAGCATACCACCCGCGTTTGTAGCTGCATTACCCACCATTGTTATAATTACCTCACCGGCTGCATTTGGTTTAACCTGATAGATAGTATCCGATTGTGATACATTCAGGTAGAAAGGAACCTGTGCAACATCATTACCGATACGGTAGGTGGTAACTGCATTCGGTGTAGGTGCATACAAAGTATTGGTGGTGCTTGCAAAGAACACAAAGTTGTAGCGACGTGCTGTATCCAATCCATATACACGTAACCTTAATGTATCGGCAACACCCGTATTATATATACCCCATTCCAGGTAATCCTGCATTACCTGATCCGGGAAGAGACCTGAATTATTACCAGTCTGCGCTCCAAATCCAGCGCCATTGTAATTCGAGGTTAGCGCGTCTATACCTACCGTTGTAACCAATCCCGTCGCTGTTACCAACGCGGATCTCTCAAATGGAACCGAAAGACTCGGAAGATTTACTTCGTTCCAGGTAGCAGGAGTTGGTGTATAATATTTCATATTCACCCTGATGCTTTCATTAGGATCTACTTCATTAACTGTTATTAAGAAAGTCTTGCTATCCCATGCACCATTGCCATCATCTGCATAAACTGTCATAGTATAAGAGCCCGATACAGCATACCCTGGTTTGAGGGTAAGTGAACCTTTTCCATTACCACTATCTACGAAGGTGGCAAAAGAAGGTTTGTTCGCGAAGGTCCAAACCATATAGTCGTTACCTTCCACATCGTTAGCACTTAATGGAATTACAAGTGTTTTTCCTTCATCCACTACTTTATCAAGAATAGGATTTAATACTGGAACCGTATTATCGTTAATTACCATTGTGAAATAAGCAGTATCGAATCCATTGTGCCCGTCATCTACGAAAGCAGTGATTGTATATGCACCCTGGTCGCCAATAGTTGGGCTGAAAACTACATTGATATTACCATTACTTACATTTTCAATATTAATGAAGTAAGGAAGGTTCTCGAAAGTAAAGGTCATTGGGTCTCCATCTTCATCAACCGCGTTAATAGGTAATGAGTATTCGGTCGCGTACTTCATGGTAAAGTCAAGAATATTTGTAAGAACCGGTGCAGTATTTAATGTGGTAGCGGAAGCTACATTGGTGAAACCTGAAGCACCACCAACTCCAACTGCTTTAATCATATAATAATAAGTGATATTGGCAAATAAAGCCAGATCACTGAATGATTTTGTTGGATTGTCGTCACCATCTACTGTTTTGATCAGTCTCCAGTTAGAAGTGTTACTTACTGATCTCCATACTTCAAAATGTGTTTCATTTAACGAATTATCATTCCAGGTTAGGTTGATATTATCCTTAGAAGCTACTTCTGCTAACAGGATAGTTGGAGAAGAAGGAATTGCAGGAGCTGCGAAGGTCGTATCCATCGATTGTCCATGAACCCCATCTCTCAATGCGACAACTTCCGCAATGGTAGCAGCTTCATTAACCAGAATTTCCACATTATCCATCAAACCTGCGTAGAAGGCATAGGTTCCCTGTGCGTCATTGAAAGCGTTATCGGTGCTTGGATATCCCATGCGCGCAGAAGAACCACTATTTGCCGTGATGCTGGAAAATGAAAGACTTGTATTAGAAGCAACCTGCACACCGTTGAGGTATAACCTTAGCGTGTTGGTGCTATAAACTAAAGCGACATGGTTCCATCCGCCAGCTACCCAGTTAATATTAGAAGCAAAATTGCTCAAACTTATAGTTGTACGTACGCTATTGCTCGCAACGCCTGCTTCCAGGTTATTTGCATTGAATCGAATAGCCAATCCATTATCGGGGCCACCCAAATCAACCAATATTCTTTTAAGTGTAGTAAGTGTTGGCTTAACCCATAAAGAAACTGTTCTCCTGGAATAAACTCCATCACTTGGGAAACCACCACTGGTGCTGTTATTAAAATTTATAAAGTCGTTTGTTCCATCAAAAGAAAGTGAATGAGTGCCCTCTATTTTATCACCGGCATTAAAGCTCGGATCTGCTGTACCTCCACCTCCACTTAATGTACGGGAAGTATTTAACAAGGCATCGGTATACGTGTTGTTCAATTGCCAGTTTACTTCTGTTGCCGTATAAGCTGAGGCACCAAAGGTTCCAATTGATCTTACCTTATAATAAAAAGTTGTATTAGCCGCCAAACCAGAATCAATAAACGAAGTGGTGTTGGCATTGATGGTACCCACAGGAACAAATGTTCCATTGAACGTAGTAGCACGCGTAATTTCAAAACCAGTTTCATTTGTGCTGTTATCGTTCCAGGTAATAGTAGCCTTGTTGAATGCAGTAGCTAAAACAGTCACTTTTGAAGGAGCTAAAGGCGCTGAACCGCCGGGTGTATACGCGCTTTCTGTCAACCATCCATTGCCAGTATTTACGGTAGCCCAACTGCTTCCTCCATTAGTTGATATCTCCAATCGAATTGCCTCACCTCCGCCATTCTCAAAAAATGTTACTGCGAAGGGATAGAATCCGGCAGCAAGATTAAGATTTCCGGTGCTTACACAAGCATCACCGTGCAAACCATCGTTATTAACTGTTTCGAGAGCCGTATGATTGTAAGGTGCGTTAAAATATAATTTACTGCCATCATCCGAACAGGTCCTGAAACGGATATTATTATCGGCAGTCGCTATGTTTATATATCCTTCATATAAATAACCAAAATTATCCAGACCTGCACCCCCGCCTGTCATTGTTAAACTGGTAGCGTTTCCGGTTGTTGTAGGTGTTTGGTCATTGTAGTTAGGAAGTTCGACAAGACCCACTGCATTATTAAAAAATTTATAACAAACTCCTTGCAAAACAGTATTTGCGTTAACCTGGGCGCTTGGTTGAGAAGAGTTCCCCGCCGCGTCTCTTGCTACAACTGAAAATGCATAGGTCTGCCTTGGAGTTAATTGATGAACCTCAAAACTGGTTTTTGTAGTTGAATAGGTTTTTATACCATTTACATAAATGTCGTATTTGTCAACCGCGAGGTTATCTGTAGAGGCATTCCACTTAAGGAAAACAAAAGTGCGGCTCGCACAGGAAACAGTTAGGTTGGTTGGTAATGTAGGTGGAGTAAGATCCTGTTGAGCTGCCGCCGCCGCTTCATTGCTATTAGCTGCAGCGCCAAAATCACTTACTGCACGAACTACATAAAAATACTGTGTATTTCCTTGCAGGTTCTGGTCGAGATAAGTAATTACATCAGGTGCTGTAATGGCAAGCAATTGGTAAGGACCACCACTGGCTGTACTTCTATAAATTTCAAAGCCTGTTTCATTTTGTCCGGCATTGGGGTTTTGGTTCCAATCCAATTGAATTCCACTCACCGAAGTGGAAATAGCCGACAGGTTTTTAGCTGCATCCGGTTTTGGAGATCCGGTTGCATTTATAACTGTAAATATGGGTGAGAAACTGCTTCCACATCCAAATTGTTCAATAACTTTTGCACGGTATTGCCCTAACGGAGCCGTATAAGTATTCTGAGTTGAAACTATTGCGCCATCGCCTACACGAACCCATTGATACCCGAAGTACCCTGCAGGAATCATCAACGGAACGGTAGTACTTTGGTCCACAGCCGGCAACACCTTACTGTGTACTCCATTTACAGTTATCGGAGGAGTTACAGTGAACGGTTTGGAAAAGATGACAGCGGGTTTCATAGACCACGCACTCCAACCGGAAGTGGCCGTTCTCATGAAACGTACCCGGTAGGTACCAAATGCATTTACTCGTACGTCATTACCCAGATACTCGATAATTGAACTACCATCTATAATAGTATTGACGCCATTTTCACGGGTAGCGATTGTTACACCATCTTTTTGCCATTCGTACGCATAAAAACCCTGGGTTATACCAATACGGGCGTCGATTACAGAGTCGGGACAATAATCATATCGCTGAAAATACACAAGCGGGTTGGCCTTGTGCATATCATTCATATATGGCATAAAGTCGACTTCATCCCAATGGTTATTCCAAACAAAGTGACCTAATGTGGGATATAGTGTCCACCGGATATTTCCCCCGGTATTTCTAAAACCATCATAATTACTTTGGGCATACGTAGGGGATGGATTTGTATCCAATCCTCCGGTTGCCATCCAAATCGGAATATGTATATAATTAGCCCAGTTTGTCTGGTTGGTTGCGGCTGCAGACGGAGCCGCTTTCGCCACGCGTTGCGGATATACTGCAGTATATGCCCAGACAGCTACTGCTCCATTCGATAATCCATCTGCAAATACTCTATCGATATCCAATCGGGCATACTTACCCATTGAATCGATCATCGCACTTATCGCTGTATAAACAGGCGCAGCCGGAGGAACACCCCAATCGCTCCAACAACCAGTACCGGCTAGTGTCTGAGGATATAATAGAAATCCATCAAATGTATTGTTCTCAACCCTGTTCCGGAATGTGTGACCGCCGTGTACAAGTTGCTTTTCATTATTGTATACTCCACCATTGGAAGGACAACCTGGCTCGCCCGCACCATGGAAGAATAGCATCACCGGGTATTTTTTGGAGGCGCTATCCGGATTGCCATAACTTTTAGGATACTTAACACGAAATGCAAGTTGAATCCCATTAAAATTAATAAAATAGGCCTTAAAATCTTTTCCCCATGCATTACTGTCAACGCCGGACGTTCTTACAGAAACCCATTTTTGCAATCCCCATATTGTGGGGTCCGGATTCGCAGTAAGTGCGTTACTGTCGTTGTGGTAGGTTGTGCCATTATTAATCCAACGACGATTCTTGTCGGCCGGATTAAATACGTTCTGAGCTTTCGTAAGGGAACATAAGGCAAATACTCCAATTGTGGTAAGAAGTAATACTTTCTTCATAAATAAGCGACATTAATAGACATTAAATTATACTACCAGAGCCTAACTACAGGTTTTAAATCAGGATATTATACAGGCTTTTTTTAGTGTTAGGAGGGTATATTGGAGGTATTAATCAAGGCTGGTTTTGTCGAAGAATAATGAGGTGAAAGCACGAGGGTAATACGAGAGGATGGTTGGACAGGTTTGTTAGAGAAGGTCAAAAATAATACTATTTTTCAAAAAGTGAAATTATTGAGCAAATAAGTTATTGAAATCCCTTATACCATAATAGTGGTACTAAAATATAGGCATTTCAATTACAGAATCTTTTCCTTTTCTTCGCAGCAAATCAAAAGCCAGATCTTTCGGATCGCTAAAGAACTTTATGATTAGCCTAAACCTGATCACTTCTCTCAAAATATTTTTCTGGACAAGCCTGTTCATCGTCTTCTATAGCTATTTTGGCTACGGAATATTGTTGTGGGTGTTGGTTAAGGTCAAAAAGATTTTTAGCAAACCTCAGGTTGGGAAAGATAATTCCCCCTTTCAACCTATGGTGGCTTTGGTTATTGCTGCTTATAACGAGGAAGATTATATAGAAGAAAAAATAGAGAACAGCCTGCAATTAGATTACCCAAAAGATATGCTGGAGCTGATTTTTGTAACTGACGGATCTACCGACCGCACGCCAGAAATTATCAGCAAGTATCCATCCATTAAACTCCTGCACCAACCTGAACGAAAGGGCAAGTCGGCCGCTATGAACAGGAGCATTGAGCATATCCATGCTTCCATTATCGTTTTTTGTGACGCTAATACTAGTTTAAACGAAGAATGTATTAAAGAAATAGTGAAACATTATGCCGACCCCAAAGTGGGAGGTGTTGCTGGCGAGAAAAAAATCATAGAAAAAAATATAAATACAGCCGCGGCATCGGGCGAAGGATTTTACTGGCGGTATGAGTCTTTCCTTAAAAAACTAGACTCGGACCTATACAGTACCGTGGGGGCTGCGGGAGAATTATTTTCTGTCAGAAAGCATCTTTTCGAACCGGCACCTGAGGGAACAATAATCGAGGATTTTGTACAAAGCCTGAAGGTTTGTACCAAAGGCTATGTGCTTCGCTATGAACCAAATGCATATGCCACCGAGGCGCCATCGGCCTCTATCGAGGAAGAGATGAAAAGAAAGGTTCGCATCTGTGCCGGAGCCTTCCAGGCTATGCTGCTACTGAAAGAGCTATTTAATATATTCCGGTACCCGGTTCTTTCGTTCCAATTTATTTCGCACAGGGTATTACGGTGGACTATCTGTCCTATCGCACTTATCGTATTATTACTATCCAACCTTGCTATTGTTTTAACAGGATCTATGGCATTCTATACTTTGGTACTGATATTGCAATGTGGTTTTTATGCGATGGCAATTGCTGGATGGATGCTGGCCAATCGTCGGATTCAGGTTAAAATATTGCATGTAGCTTTTTATTTCGTTTTCATGAACATCGCGGTATTCCTGGGTTTCAGGCGATTTTTACGTAACAAACAATCGGTTTTGTGGGACAAGGCATCCAGACAGAAAATACCAAAATACCACGATAAGGGTAGAGAGGAGTAAGAGAAGAACCGTATCTTCGGGTAACAAAAATATAGTATACGGTTATTTGGTTTATTAAATAATGTTGCTATTTTTACGACGCCAATCCGAACCCTTCCATTCAAGATCCTCTGAACCTCTACGGTTTCGTTTTACTCTGATTAGCTTATTCTGACTCCCACAAATCCTTCGAATAGCCACCGCTATCTGATTAACACCGATCAGTAATCCATTTACCATTGTTTAAAGCCACACTATGCTGTGCTTTAGAATTGTTATCTATAGTATTTACCAATACCTATGTGGAATTGTTTTATCCAAATGCATGCCTCTTGAAAAATTGCGATTTGTTTAATTAATAAAAATTTTTTCTGCCCATGAAAAAGCAAATTCTCGCAATTGATGACAGTAAGGCAATACGTTTTTTGCTTCAAACTGTATTAGGTAAAGATTACCAGGTAATAACCGCACCCGATGGATGTTCGGCCATGTACTGGTTATCTAAAAAGAACTTACCGGACCTTATCATTATTGACGCTCAATTACCAGATATGGACAACTGGGAATTAGTAGAACAACTTTCAATCAGCGGACTCTACAGGGATATTCCGATGATCGTTTTGTCTTCGCTTAACAATAACGAAACAAAAGCCAAGTGCATACAATATGGCGTAGCGGAACATTTCACCAAGCCTTTTAATCCGATTGATTTACAGGATGCTGTAAATAAGATATCAAAGTATCAGGAAACCAGATTAACTGCACAAGCAGGATAACAATTCGTATGTATGAAGATTTAAACAACTTTTACAAAACCTTACTTTATGGAACTTGCGTTTACACACGAAGAAAAAACACTGAAAAGAAAATACCGGCACTTCTCAATAACTTCCAAAACAACTACAACTGAGATTGCGGAAAAGAAGAAGGCGGATTTTTTTTATATAGGGCGTAAAACATCCAGCATTGATTGTCTTATCAAATCTTTTGAAACAGGATATGCAGCAGAAAATATAGAGAACGCTAAATTCATCTTGTCCCGCCTGACTGCTCAGGAAAGTACAATGCCTGGCGTTTTTATTATTGATGCTTCAATGGATAAAAAAGAGATCGCGGAGATTTTCAGTTTTGTAAGCAATGTTGTCGATATGTCGACCATTCCTTTTATCATCGATGCGGCTCATGCTTCTGCAACGGATCTGGCTTCCATCCGTAAAATGGAATTTGTAGACGAGATATTGTTCCTGAATGATTACAATAGCCAGCATCTTTTCGGCAAAATCAGTTTTCTGAAAAAAATTAAACAAAAAGCGGCCAGCTTACATGTCAAAAACAATATTGAAACTTCGATAAATGGAGTGTACACTTCAAGGTCAGTAGCTAAAAGAAGTTTTGATGTTATCATCTCGTCGCTTTTGTTGATGACAATGAGCCCCATCTTATTGATGATTGCACTCGCGATAAAAATCGAATCGCGCGGACCCATTTTTTATATTTCAAAAAGAGCTGGCAGGGGATATAAGATTTTCGATTTTTTCAAGTTCCGTACTATGTATACAGGTGCGGACCTGATGAGAAAAGATTACCTGCATATGAATCAGTACAACTCAAATTCAACCGAAGGTGCCGTCTTCTTTAAAATCAATAACGATCCTCGTATTACAAAAGTTGGTTTATTCTTACGTAAAACAAGTCTCGACGAATTACCACAATTTGTAAATGTACTCAGAGGCGATATGTCGCTGGTTGGTAACAGACCGTTGCCACTTTATGAAGCCGCTGCACTTACTACGGATGAATGGGCAATGCGTTTTATGGCACCTGCGGGAATAACTGGTTTGTGGCAGATCAAGAAAAGGGGTCAGGATGCAATGTCAACTGAAGAAAGATTAACGCTTGATCTGGACTATGCAGCGAAATATAACTTCATGTATGATCTTTGGATTATGGCTAATACTCCTTCCGCTCTGATCCAGAAAACGAATGCATAAAATAAGCTAACTTTAATTTATCTATAGAATAATCCCGCTTTCCACAGCGGGATTATCTTTATACAATAAAATAAGAAAGTGTCGACAACTAACCCGCTCATATCTATTATAACCCTTAATTATAATCAATCGGTTGTTACACTCGATTTCCTTGAATCGGCCAAGAAACTGCACTATAAAAATTTTGAGATCCTGGTCTGTGATATGGCATCAGGGGAAAATGTAACGGAGATTATTCATCCGGAAAAATATCCCAATACCCGCTTGTTACTGAGCAAAGAGAACCTGGGATTTGCCGGAGGCAACAATTGGGGAATGCGTCAGGCAAAAGGAGACTTCTATCTGATCGTTAATAATGATACAATAATGACCGAGGATCTTCTGAATAAATTATTGAAACCCTTCCAGGAAGATGATACCATTGCGGTTACTTCTCCTAAGATCAAGTATTATGATCAACCTGATATGATTCAGTATGCGGGTTTCAATCCAATGAATAAATACACTGGTCGCACTTCAATTATCGGCGAACGGGAATTGGATAGAGGGCAATACGATAGTTCAAGAATCACCAGTGGATCGCACGGATGCGCCATGTTGGTTAAAAAAGAAGTGGCTGAAAAAACAGGCATGTTTCCCGAAAAATTCTTTTTGTATTATGAAGAATGGGATTGGTCGGCAAGAATCCTGAAAGCCGGTTATAAAATCTGGTATACGGCTGATGCCACTATTTATCATAAGGAATCATTAAGTGTGGGGAAAAGTAATCCTATGAAAGTATATTATCATACACGCAACCGAATACTTTATATGCGCAGGAATACAAGTTGGTATCAGATGATTGTTTTTTCACTGTTCTTCACCTTTTTATCCCTGCCAAAATCAGTAATAAAATTCCTGGCAAAAAAACAATTTACCCAACTGAGGTATTTTATTAAAGGCGCTGTTTGGAACCTATACTCGTCAAGCCATTCCGCGGTATAAGATGCACGTTAAGTCAATAATAGTTTTTAACTTTATTCGTTAATGATACCATGTTAATTACCCTGGTTAAAATATTCTTCTGGATCGTTTTTATATATATGCTGGTAAATGTGCTTTACCTCTTCATTATTACCATTGCAGGTAAAATTAAAAGGAGCAGGCAGTATACTCCCAACGATAAAAAGAAAAAGATCGCGGTGCTAATTCCTTCTTATAAAGAAGACGAGATTGTGGTGCATACCGCCAAGAAAGCAAGAGAACATGATTATCCCTCGGATCATTTTGATGTATTTTTCGCCGCCGACCAATTAAAAAAAGAAACCATTGAACAACTTCGCGCTGTACCTGTTCATGTGTTGGAAGTTCAGTTTGAAATTGGCTCCAAAGCAAGATCCCTTAATAAACTTCTCAATTCCATTCCCGAAGACCAGTACGATATCTGCATGATACTTGATGCTGATAATGTAATGTTGCCCGGTTGCCTCGAGCAGGTGAACGATGCTTTTCAAAAAGGTTACCGTTGCGTTCAATGCCATCGTATTGCTAAAAACAGGAATACCCCGGTTGCTGTGTTGGATGCAATGAGTGAAGAAATCAACAATCATTTTTTCCGGAAAGGTTTACGATCCATCGGATTGTCCTCCACTGTTATTGGTTCAGGAATGGCCTTTGAATTTAAAAAGATCAAAGAAATTTATAATAAAGAAGGTATATTGGGGAATCCAGCTTGCGACCGTGAAGTAGATTTTGAAACGATGAAGGCGGGTATCACTATTGAATTTATTGAACAAGCTTTTGTACTCGACGAAAAAGTTGCCAGTCGCGCGGTTTATGAAAGACAGCGAACAAGATGGCTGGAGTCACAAATAATACACCTCAAATTATTTTTTGACAAGGCCCAGGGAAATCTACCCAAAACAGCGGATTACTGGAACAAACTATTCCTAAACCTGATCCCGCCACGCCTCATCTTTCTATCATCTTTTACTCTGATCCTTCTCTATATCGCATTGGAGAATATTTTTCACTTTTCTCTCATCGCCCCATCACAAAAATGGTGGTTGATACTAACAAGCGTTTATTTCCTAACGTTTATCATTGCCATCCCTTCAAGTTTTTATAATATTAAAACGTTGAAGGCTATCACCTACATCCCAGTGCTGATGTTTTCGATGCTCAGGGCTTTATTTAAAATGAAGGTGAGTCGAAAAGAATTTCTACATACTCCCAAGACATTTACGCAAAAAACTAATTAAGAATTATTTATAAACTTTCATTGTACCTATTGGTCCTCCACCAATAATTTTCCCACATTTTTTGCACGTCAACTATGGAAGATTCTTTTGGCCGTTATTTTGTTGCTCTTACGGCTTTCCACTCCCTATTTTTTTTATTGTAGCAGCTTTTGATTTTAATCTTAATCCATTATAAATCAAAGGACAAAAAAAAATTTAAACCAACATACTAATGCAGGTTAAGCGTTTTTTGGTAAGATTATTGCATCTTAATGAAAATGTGCTTAGATTTAAAATCGCAATATATCCTAATTCCGAAAATCCACCCGTATGAAAAACTTTACCTATTTAAATAGGAGGGCTGTTCGCATTATACCCCTACTATTACTCACTTGGGTAACCGCATTTACGCAACAGGTTCCCAGGGGTCTCACAGCATCATCCAATGGCGCATTCATTGGCTTCTACGAATACACTCCCATAGATTACAGTTTAAATCCCAACGAAAAATATCCCATTATCATTTTCCTTCACGGTATTGGTGAACGTGGTAACGGTACCAGTCAATTACCGAGTGTGTTGGGACAGGGAATTCCAAAGTATATCAACAATGGTCACCCGATGCGTTTCTTCTGGAATGGGAAATGGGAAACCTTTCTTGTTTTATCTCCACAGTTAAGTACCAGCTATGCCGATTGGCAGAATTTTTATGTTGATGAAATGTTGAATTACGCACGACAGAATCTTCGTATTGATACCAATCGCATTTATCTTACAGGACTTAGCTTAGGTGGTGGAGGTGTATGGAAATATGCATCCACCTCTTTGGCCAACGCTAGAAAATTCGCTGCCATTGCTCCAGTATGTGGTACATGTAATATGATTAACGCCTGTAATATCGCCAGTGCAAATTTACCGGTATGGGCTTTTCATGCGCTTGATGATGGAGTAGTAGGAATTGGTTGTACTACCAGTTCTATCCAGGGAATTAATAACTGTAATCCAACAGTCCGACCATTGATGACTCAATATAACGATGGCGGGCATTTTATTTGGGACAGAGCTATGAATACTGATTGGGGTCATCATAATCCAAATCTGTACGAATGGTTTCTAGGTCAGAATAAAACATATAATCCGGTTAATGCGGCTCCCGTTGCAAACGCCGGAGCAGATATTACCATTACACTTCCAACAGTAAATACAGTATTAAATGGAAGTGGTTCGGGAGATGCGGACGGAAATATCGTTCGATATATTTGGAAGAAACTTACCGGTCCAAATTTTGGTATTATCCAGACTGCCGATGCCGTTACTACTAATCTAACCGGTTTAGTTCAGAACGGTGTATATACTTATGAATTAACCGTAGTGGACAACAGAGCTGCAGTATCAAAAGATATCGTACAGGTAACAGTTAACACTGGACCTCCCGGTACTAATCTTGCTCCTATTGCGGTTGCTGGTGGTGATCAAACTATAACAGTTGATAATGTTACCATTACATCATGGGGAAGTTCAGATCCGGATGGTGCTATTACCAGTTATCTCTGGACCAAGATTTCGGGCCCCCCTACTTATAACATGCCAAACAATATTTACTCATCCTGCGGTATAAGTGGAATGGTAAATGGAGTTTATCGCTTTGAATTACAGGTAACAGATAATCTAGGGGCCATTGGAAAAGATACGATTCAGATTACTGTTAGTATGCCTGGCCCTCCCCCAGCCAACCAGGCTCCAAATGCCAATGCGGGATCTGATATTTCAATAACCTTACCAACTAATAATACCACCTTGAATGGTTCCGCGTCTTCGGATCCGGATGGTTCCATCTCAACTTATAATTGGACATGGATCAGCGGACCGACGCAACATACCGTTGCGAACGCGAACGCGGCTACAACAGGGTTATCCAACCTTATTCAGGGCACTTATGCTTTCCGGTTAGTAGTCACAGATAATAATGGCGCTACTGATAGTGACACTGTAATAGTAACGGTAAATGCGGCACCACCACCTGTTAACCAGGCTCCAAATGCCAATGCGGGATCCGATATTTCTATAACCTTACCAACCAATAATACAACGCTTAATGGAAGCGCTTCCTCAGATCCGGACGGTTCAATCGCTTCTTATAGCTGGACATGGATTGGCGGAACCACCCAATACACGATAGCGAATTCCTCGGCAGCATCAACCGCCCTTACCAATCTTGTACAGGGGACATACGTATTTCGGTTAGTGGTAACAGATAACAATGGAGCAACCGATAGTGATACTGTAATGGTTACGGTAAATGCAATGCCACCACCTGCTAACCAGGCTCCAAATGCCAATGCAGGTAATGATATTACGATTACCTTACCAACTAATAATACAATGCTTAATGGTACTGCTTCGTCGGATCCGGATGGTTCAATAGCTTCTTATAGCTGGACATGGATCGGCGGAACCACTCAGTATACGATAGCGAATCCATCGGCAGCATCTACAGCGCTCACTAATCTTGTACAGGGAACTTGTGTATTTCGGTTAGTGGTTACAGATAACAATGGAGCTACCGATAGTGATACAGTAATGGTTACGGTAAACGCGGCACCTCCACCTCCTAACCAGGCACCAAATGCCAATGCTGGTAATGATATTTCTATAACCTTACCTACCAATAATACAACGCTTAATGGAACCGCATCTTCGGATCCGGATGGTTCAATCGCATCTTATAGCTGGACATGGATCAGCGGTACTACCCAATACTCGATCGCGAATTCCGCGGCAGCATCTACTGCACTGACCAATCTTGTACAGGGAACTTATGTTTTTAGATTAACGGTAACAGACAACAATGGAGCTACCGATAGTGATACTGTGATGGTAACAGTAAACGCTGCACCGCCTCCTCCTAACCAGGCACCGAACGCGAATGCTGGTAACGACATTACTATAACATTGCCTACAAATAATACAATACTTAATGGTACCGCTTCTTCGGATCCGGATGGTTCAATAGCTTCTTATAGCTGGACATGGATCAGCGGACCAACGCAGCATACGATTTCGAATGCAACGGCATCGTCAACGGCATTGACAAACCTGGTGCAGGGAACTTATACTTTCCAATTGCTAGTGACTGATAACAATGGTGCTATTGATAGTGATTCCGTAACGGTAACAGTAAATGCAGCACCGCCACCACCGCCACCCACCAACCTGGCACCGATTGCCAACGCGGGAGGTGATATTTCGATAACCCTGCCTACTAACAATACTACATTGGATGCATCGGCCTCATTGGATACTGATGGTTCAATAGCTTCTTATAGTTGGACATGGGTCAGTGGACCGGCACAGCAAACAATTGGTAACGCATCGGCTGTTTCAACCGCGTTGACAAATCTTGTGCAGGGTGTTTATGGTTTCCGTTTGGTAGTAACCGATAACAATGGAGCTACTGATAGTGACACTGTAATGGTAACAGTAAATGCGGCACCACCACCTCCTAACGTGGCACCAACTGCTAATGCCGGTAACGATATTTCGATAACCTTACCAACCAATAATACAGCGCTTAATGGTACCGCTTCTTCGGATCCGGATGGTTCAATAGCTACTTATAGCTGGACCTGGATCAGCGGGCCCACGCAGTATACCATAGCTAACGCGTCGTCTGCTTCAACAGCGTTGGCAAACCTGGTGCAGGGATCATATACCTTCCGTTTAGTAGTAACTGATAACGACGGAGCTGCTGATAGTGATACTGTGACGGTAACGGTAAACGCCGCACCGCCACCGCCCCCACCTGCTAACCAGCCACCAACTGCCAATGCGGGTAACGATATTTCTATAACCTTGCCAACCAATAATACATCGCTGAATGGAACCGCTTCATCGGATCCGGATGGTACAATAGCTACTCATAGCTGGACATGGATCAGCGGACCAACGCAGTATACGATTGCTAACGCATCGGCTGCTTCAACAGCTTTGTCGAATCTGGTTCAGGGTGTTTATAGTTTCCGTTTGGTGGTAACTGATAACAACGGTGCTGCCGATAGTGATACGGTGATGGTAACAGTAAATCCAGCGCCTCCGCCACCGAACGTTGCACCAATTGCAAATGCAGGTACCGATTTCGCCGTAACTATGCCTAATCCAACCATTAATCTGAACGGTTCAGGATCTAACGATCCGGATGGCTCGATTGTAAGTTATGATTGGGTAAAGATCAGCGGACCAGGTTCTACTACCATAACAAATTCTACTACAGCATACCCGAGTGTTGTGGGTGTACAAGCTGGTGTATATATATTTGAACTTACTGTAACAGATAATAGAGGAGGAATTGCCAGGGACCAGGTACAAGTTACCGTAAACCCAGCCGCACCTGCACCTAACAGTGCCCCAGTGGCTAATGCCGGCAGAGATACCGTTATCGCATCTCCTTCCACTAACGCTGTTTTGAACGGAGTGCTTTCTTACGATTCGGATGGAAGCATTGCGAACTTTAACTGGAGGCAAGTTAGCGGTCCGGGTATATCAACTATTACTTCAGCCAGTAGCGCAGTTACTTCCGTATACAACTTGTTAACTGGAGAATACATATTCGAATTAACAGTAACTGATAATTTGGGAGTCAATCACAGAGATAGTGTGTCAGTACTCATAGTTAACAACTTCGTCTTCCAGGAAAGTCTGGTTGTTTATCCAAATCCCGCCACTAGTATCGTAAATGTACGATGCCTGAGCGATAGCATTGGTCAATCTAAGATGACTATCTATGATATTAATGGAGTAATTGTGGAATCAACACAATTCGTAAAAGGATTAGCGGTCTATGATAAACAATTAAATATCGGACGATTGAAAGCAGGTGTTTATATTCTTGAAGTGATGATTAATTCACGGAAGAGAATGATAACCAAATTTATAAAGCAATAGTCGGTAATTAAATAGAACATGAAAAAAAGGTGATCAATTGATCACCTTTTTTCATTTGAGAATTTATCTGCATTTATTTTTTCAATTCAACTACAAAAAAAAAAATTCAGCGCTACAATACTCCATCATGCGTTGCTTTTACTTTGTAAACTGATAGATGATAAGAATGGCTCTGAGCGCGGTTTTGACAAGATTTATAAAATTTCCCACAAGAAAAATTTAATAACCTACTGATAGGCAAGAGGAATAAATAAAATAATGTGCTGAATTCAAATAATTAAAACTATTAGATATAAAACAAATCACATTTGGCATAGTCATTGCAAACTTATTGCGAATTTTCTATCCCCTATTAAAGCTACGTTTGGTTCATTTTAGGTTCTGTACTACTTCAGCGAGCGTAAAGTCACAGCATCTTTTATTGTACCCCAGAAATTTTTCAGATCGTTTGTTGAAAACTATGTCATGAAACTGTCACCCTGTGAACAGCACAATGAAAACTATTTTTAACCCTTGAAAGTGCTCTGATTACTATGAAGAAGTTGTTGTTAGCCGGCCTTCTATTGGCCCCGATTTTTTTATTTTCCCAGCAAGTCGCTAAAAATTTAACCGCATCGAATGGAACTTATATCGGGTTTTGGCAATATACGCCAACAGATTATAGTGCCAACCCAACCACAAAATACCCGCTTATTATATTTCTGCATGGTATTGGTGAAAGAGGTGACGGTGTAAATAATCTTCCGAGTGTGCTTGGACAAGGTATTCCCAAAAACATTAATGAGGGACATACCATGCGGTTCTTCTGGAACGGTAAATGGGAAACCTTCCTGGTTCTATCTCCACAGCTAAGTACAGGTTATGGTGATTGGCAGAATTTTTATGTGGAAGAGATGATCAAGTATGCCAAGCAAAATCTTCGTATTGACCCCGACCGCATTTTCCTGACTGGTCTTAGTCTTGGCGGCGGTGGTGTTTGGCGTTATGCATCTACCTCAGCATCTTTTGCAAGTGAACTGGCCGGTATTGCACCGGTTTGCGGAACATGCAGTATGGTGAGTGCTGCTAATATTGCCAATGCTAAACTTCCGGTATGGGCATTCCATGCATCGGACGATGGTATTGTAGGCGTAGGATGTACAACCAGCGCCATTCAGAATATCAATAATCTTAACCCGGCGGTTAAACCATTAATTACGCTTTATCCAAGTGGTGGTCATTATATCTGGAACCGATCTTTCGATACGGAATATAATTATCACGATCCGAATTTGTACGAATGGTTCCTGGGTCAAAATAAAAGTCTTCCGGCTAATATCCTCCCTACTGCGAGGGCCGGTGCTGATATTACTATTTCGGCATCTGTAGGAATCGTCAATCTGAATGGCTCAACCTCTTCGGATGCTGATGGAAATATTGTTCGTTATATATGGAAACAGATTTCCGGTCCAAGTGCCGGAAACATCGCATCCCTTGTTTCTACAAATGGATTGACTTCAGTAACAGGCCTTACTGCAGTAGGTACTTATCAATACGAATTGAAAGTAATTGATAACCGTACCGGTTCATCAACAGCTACCGTTACAGTGAATGTTACTAATGGAGCTGTTGGAGGAAATATATCGCCGGTAGCAAGAGCAGGCGCCGATGCTTCAATGACTCTTCCTGCTAATAGTACAACTTTGAATGGTTCGACATCCAGTGATCAGGATGGAACGATTGTTTCTTATAGCTGGACAAAATTGAGCGGACCTACGCAATTTACCATTGCTAATTCCACAGCATCATCTACCTCACTCAGCAATTTAGTACAGGGCACTTATGTTTTCCGTTTAACAGTAAATGATAACGCCGGAGCCAATGGTACTGACGATATTACTATAACTGTTAATGGCGGATCCACCCCAGCCAACCAAGCGCCTGTTGCCAAAGCAGGTCCAGATGCCACTATCATTCTTCCGGCTAATTCAACTAATTTAAATGGATCGGCTTCTTATGATCCCGATGGTTCCATTCAATCATACTATTGGACAAAATTATCCGGACCTTCTCAATATTCTATCTCAAACTCTATTCTTGCAAGTCCCATGCTGAGTAACCTGGTTAGCGGAACCTACCAATTCCTCCTTACAATTAACGACATGCAGGGTGTATTAGGAAGAGATACTGTTCAGGTTATTGTAACCAACCAACAAACGCCACCTCCAACTGCACCGGTAGCTTTGGCTGGTTCAGATATAACCATTGTGTTACCTACCAATTCGATTACTCTTAATGGCTCCGGATCCTATTCTTCGGCGGGCGCGATTACGGGTTGGAGCTGGACAAAAATTAACGGTCCCACGTCTTCTACTATTACGAGCCCACAAGGAAATACTACAACTGTTACAGGATTGGTTCAGGGTACTTATAATTTCTCGCTTACCATTACTGATGTTAGCGGAGGAGTAGGAAGAGATACAGTTGTTGTAATCGTAAATGGAAATTCTGGTGGTACCAATCAGGCTCCGGTTGCCAATGCAGGTCCCGATCAGACAATAACAGGAAGCAGTACAAGTTTGAACGGAAACAGCTCTTATGATCCGGATGGCAACATCGCAT
>Ga0190271_10000455_pt1 | contig 20722 bp, 18 predicted proteins | sample Popmic356T_FD_133747 | JGI IMG/M metagenome (GOLD analysis project Ga0190271, IMG submission 133747) | Populus adjacent soil microbial communities from riparian zone of Weber River, Utah, USA - 356 T | ecosystem: Environmental > Terrestrial > Soil > Riparian zone | place: USA: Utah | collected...
AGCTTGCTCGTTAGCGTATGTTGTGTAGCTGGAATCAAGCTCGTCGTATGTTGCGCCGGTCGCCTCTATTTCAATCGTTCCTCCATGGAGGGCAGACCATTCTATTTCACAGTTGACAGACGCCTCCCATTCACCGACCCCGGTGTCCATGGAGGAGCTCTCTTCCCCGATCAGGTTGAAGGCAGCATCGACAATAACGTTCATGATGCCGTTGGTTGGGTCTGGGCTGAACTCTATGTTCGGAGCCGAGGGAGGAGTGAGGGACTGAATGAACTCTGGACCTTCCTGCCACCCGCTGTCCACTCCATAGGCATCCATTACCCTGCCGATGACACGGTACGTTCCAGAACTGTCCAGGTCAACGCCTACCCTTTGGCGGAATACCTCAGACGAGGCGAACCAGTCCTCCATCTGCCAGGTGGCAATCGCCATCCAGCCTGGATCATCCCAGTCGAACTCTGCGTCGTCGTAGTTGTTGTCTGTGAACACGGCCAGCTTGTACGCTCGTTGACCGGGAGCAGTCCACCTGATGAGGGGGCGGCTGTCAAGGCTCGGAGTCTCCACGTTCAAGGTCATGACTGCCGCCGCTCTCGGGACGAACACTTGCCAGGCGCTCGCCGGACCCTCCTGGGCAGCAGCGTTCCTGAACTGCATTCTCCACTGATACACGGTGTCAGCGGTCCACGAGCCTGGAACGACTATTTCTACTTCGTCGTTGTCTTCAATACTTGCGATAGCAGTGCGCAGTGTCGGCGTCGAGGTCCATGTGTTTGCATCTATGAGATACTGAACCGGGCCGACGATGGGACTGATCTGCTGACGCATCAGGTAGTAGGCTCCGGCGTCTTCGGCGGTGGGAGCGTTGTACCGCGCCCTGAAGGTGATCGGGTTTACGAAGGAGCCTCTTCCGCTGACTGGCTCTAGGAGAGTGGGTGCGTATGGTGCAGTCATCATGAAACCCTTGTGGTGATTCCGGCTACGACATTAGCTAGAGCTTCTTCAATGGCGTTCTCGACATCTCGGATCGTTAGGTTGCTGCTTGCCGGGTCGAACACTAGCTCGATGTTGTCCACTTGGAGATTGACGTTGTTCACATTGCCTTGTACGGTGCCGATGGTGTTCGCCGCATGCTCTCCGGCGTATCCACTGCTGATTGCGTCGATGTCTGCCATGGAGCTGTTGATGAAGTCGATCCCGGACTGTCCCATCCCGGCGATGGACTCCGCGAACGAGAGTGACTGTGGCCCCTGAGCGATGAGGTCCCTCAGGAAGTCTGGGTCTATGCCCATGCTCTCAAGGTTGCGTAGAGAGTCAACCCACCTTTGGGTTCCCTCCCTCATATGAGAATAGAATCCCTCGACCTGGCGGAGCGAAACAGTAGCCTCGTCTCCGAAAGCGCTGATCAAGCTAGTGGCGGCGGTGATCGGGTCTTGGACGGAGGCCATCACTGAGGAGACCGCATCGCCAACTTGAGTGATCCAGTCCTTATAGGTTCGTTGCTGCTCATCCTGGATTTCGTTCAGCTCTTCCGTGATGCTTGTCCACTCATTGCTGTACTTGTCGTATTCCTTGAGAAGCTTCTTCAGATAATCGCGATACTTGGTAAGAGAGATGGCGTCCATCCGCCACTTGTTTCTTATTATCTCGTCCTCCTTGTCTTTCTTCGCCTGGAGGACTTCCTCTGCGGCTTCCTTCGCCTCCTCTTCCTCCTGCTTCATGGCGTCCTTGACGCTTTTGATCTGACTCTGGATAGAGATCCATTCTGAGGAATATTTCTTCTCTGCCGCGAGCCGCTTGTTCAAGACAGCGATGTAATCATCGCCCGATGTCGTGGCAGATTCATAGAGGTAATCCTCCATGCGAACCTGCTGCTCCTTCGCCTTGACGACCTCAGAGATGAACTCCTTGAATCTATCAAGATCTTGGTACAGATTCAGAGCTGCGTCAGCTTCTTTCTGGCCGATGAGTTCAACGGCTTGCAGGTAAGTGTCAGTTAGATCCTGAAGCTCCTGAGTGGGATCCTGCCCCGTCATGGCCCCGCCATAAAGGATGGCAGCCGACAAGCGATCATTGCCCTTCAGCATTCGATTGAATGTTTGCAGGTTGGCCGTTGCCCCGGCGTTCTCGATAACCGATTGAGCGAAGTATTGCCTGATCGCATTGTTGACCGGAGCATTGAGTTCACGGTTCACAGCCGCAGACTGCTCTGGGGTGAGCTTGAAGCGGTCGTCAGGAGCACCACCACCACCGCCGCCTCCACCGCCACCGCCACCGCCACCACCACCGAGGGTACGATTACCGAATCCGGCTACTAGGTTCTTGAGGAAGCCATCGGTGAGGGCCTTGGCTTTGTTTGCCGCTGCGTTCTTCGCAACGTTGGACGCCGCGATGAGAGCCTGCCCATGACTCATGGTTCCGAAGTCTCCCCTGAGGGCACCACCCTTACCGGGGCTCGAGTTTACGGCAACGTTGATCTGGATTCCTGCTACTGCCACCGACCCGTTGACAGCGTTCAGTCCTCCCATGACAGCCCCGAGCTCTCCGAGAACTGCGTCTCCGCCAATGAGATCGATTGTGGTGCTGATGTCAGGCGGTAGCAGGTTCATCATCTCGAGCATGGCGTAGACCTGCGCAGCCGACAGGCCAGCCTCATGCCCAGCGGCGCTGAGGCCGTAGACAAAGTCCCAAAGTGCTTGAGCGCCCGCTTCGGAACTTCCTGTTTGTTGGGCAACGGCTTCCGCATACTGAATGGCTTGACCCCTGGCAGTATCCAGAATCCCAATGATCTTGGAGCCCTGCTCGCTGTACTGGTCGAGGCTGAAGCCTCCTTCATCAACAGCCCTGTTCAGCTCCCAGATGCTATTCGCCAGATCACCCTGAGCCTTCTTGACAGAGATGTTCCCGCCTGTCATTCGATCCAGGATGGTCGACATCGCATCCAGCTTGTCGCTGGTGGTGCTGGCATTGTCACCTAGAACTGCAACAGCGTGAGCAACATCTCCGGCTGCTGTTCCTGCCAGCTTGGCAGTCCTGTCGGTCAGGCTGAGAGCGCTGTTGAGTTTCTTCTCTGAGTCGGCAGCCGCTTCGTTCGCTTCCTTCAGCCCAAGGACCCTCGCTATGACGTCTGCCAGAATGGAGTCCCGTTGCTTGTAGAGATCCTGCTCTTCCTGGTCGGTCATGGGTCCGCCTTCGCGGATCTTCTGCATGACGATGAGAAGCGCTTCTAGCTCTGTTGAACCTTCGGCTCCAAGTTGCTGCATGTGTCCGAGCATGTCATCGAACGAGATTCCGGTGTTGTAGCTGAGAAGCTGCGCAGATATGGTGAGGTCCTGCATCTCACCTTCGACGCCCAGCAATGCAGCGTACATCTGGTGACTGTTCTCAACAGTGTTCTCGGTCATGGGCGTCAGCAACTCGAACGCACTCTTGAATGCCTTCCCCCAGCCGCCGTATCCGCCCTCTTTGCTCTTGTCCATCTCCTCTCGGAGGCGCTCCATCTCCAATGTGAGTTGCTGAGCGCTGCCGATGACCGAGCTAGAGAACGTGTCAGCCATGGCGGCGGCTTCTTGCTTAGCATTCTGAAGTCCTGTGTACGTGGCCGTCAGGGCGATGCCCAGCAACGTAAGAACACCAATCGTCAGCGTGAGCTGGCCAGCCAACTTCAACATAGCTATCCGTGCTGCGGGGGCTCCTGCGATGATCGTTCCGAAGAACTTTCTAAGGATCGGAATGGTCCCACCCAGCTTGCCGTGAGCAGCAACGTAGGCAGTCACTCCAGGGAGCTGACTCGCCAGCTTGGTGGTCGTCAGCATCATGAGAGCCTTGTTGAACAGCCTGACCTTGACGGTGTGCAGAAGAAGCACTCCTCCGACCCCGGCGATGATCGGACCGAGCAACGTCATCCCGGCTACCACCTTGCGGATCGGCTCCGGCATATCGTTCATGATCCCGATAGATTCTTTGGCCGTCCCGATGAACACGTTCATGACGGGGATGACCAACTCTGCCATCTCGTACCGGAAGTCTCTCCACTCGTTCGATAGGAGCTGGAGTTGCGCAGCCTGCGTCTGGAGCTGCTTCTCAAGCGCAGCCGAAGTGGCCCCGCCCGTCTTGGCAGAATTGTTGAAGTCTTCATTAGCCTGAGCGAAGGTCTCTGCCTGGCTGGTGACCAGCGGCAACACTGCACGAAGCGCATCTGCTTCATTGAAGATCTTTGCCAGTCCGGATTCGGTTCTTCCAGACGCCTCCCACAGGGCGTTCAGGGCTTCCTCGAATCCGAGGGCGTCGAGGGCAGTGGTCGCTGAGGCGTAACCCATGTCCTTGAACGCCTCGGTCATTTCTTCAGTAGGCTTCAAGAAGCTGCGCAGTGTGGCAGCGTAAGCCGTGCTCGCTCTGGCAGCGGTCTCGCCGCCCTTCGTCAACGTAGCGATGGCGGCAGCCGCAGTTCCGACGCTGATGCTCAGGGTCGCTGACATGGCCGACCAGTCGCCGATGTTCTCAACGAACTCGCTGGCTGTCATCTGGCCGACTTCAATAGCTCGGAACAAGGTGTCGGTGACTCCCGTTGCCGCACCCGCCCCGAGTTGATAGGCGTTCATGATTGAGGTTGTGCCACGAACAGCGGAGCCCATGTCGGTCAACCCGGCGACAGCGAAGCGCGCCGATGCATCGAGCACTTTGACGGCATCTGCTCCTTGGAAGCCTGCAGAGTTCACCTCGTACAGACCCCTGGCGAGTTCATCTGCCGTCTTAGGAATCTCCCGGGCCATCTCTCGGACGGCATCTGTAGCTGCCGTCAAGGACATCTTCGAAGAATCTGCCACAGTGGACACGTTCGCCATGGCAGTCTCTAGAGTTCGATACGATGACGCAGACTCCAGTGCTGCCACTCCAGAAGCCACCAGCCCCACTCCGAAGCCGATCACCATCTTCCTGGTGAGCTCAATGGCGGTGCTGGCCGACCCAGCCACCAGCGACATCACGCCGAGGCTTTCGGTCAGGCCCTCTGTCGCCCCGGTCGCCTTCTTGAAGGCGCTCACGAAGGAGGAGCTATCGGCTTCTAGTCCTATTCCTATTTCATCTGCCATGACCTCGCAGCCCTTTCAGCAATCTTCCGGGGAATGCGCCTCAAGCTGTGGGTCATAGTTGCAGCCATTGACTTGTCGCCTACTTTAGCTCGCTCTTCCTCCAGGGCAACGCATCCGTAGCAATGCACCGAGTCCACTGTGTACGGGGGAGGCTCAAGGGTGCGCCCTCTTTCGTCAAGCCAATCTGACGGATCGCTGCCGCATCGCTGGCACAGTCTGCTCTTGTAGTCCAGATATGAGAGGGCCAGATCTCTGTCTTCTGCTTCCCAAGAGCGAAACTCGCTGTGCCGGATACCCCATTCGTGGCAGAGCATTAGCTCCACCCGAAGGTGAGGATCCGTCTTTATTCTTTTCCCAAGTTGTACGTCGGCCGTGAGAGGTTTACTTCTAGGGCCGCATTGAACAGGTCACGAACTTCTGCGTTGCTCCACTCTTCGTCAGGGTCGTCCCGCAGCCACGCCTCTAGCTCTCCAGGCTCTGACTCGGGCTCAACCACACATGCATCGATGAGAGCGTACACGAATGTTTCAGGGTCGAATCCTGCTGAGGCTTCTCCATCAACTTCGGCTTTGGCGAGCTGCTCCGCCGTCGGAGGGTGGCTCTCGAGAATCTTGTCGTACCGCTTGCGCCCCACCGCCTCAAGCACGAACTTGATGCTGCTGTCTCGCAGCCCTTGTCGAAGTGCTTCCACTTCTGCTTCAACTTCTTCGAGGAGTTGGCGGTCCGCCAGAGTGGCATCGCTGGCACGCACGTCAACGAGGTTTCTCTGCCGGGACCGCCGCCCCTCTGCGTCCCGAAGTTTGTCGGCAGCTTCTTCTCCTCCTCCGATCCATACGACCTTGCGGACTTTCGTCTTCTTGGCCTTGGCTGCCCGGAGGGATTGCTTCTGCTTGCCTTGTACTTTCGTCGTCATATCTGTTTCTACCTTCTCTTATGCGGTTAATGGGGAGATCTACTGATTCGGGATTACTCCACAACTGCGTCGATGCTCGGCTCCGACGTGAGGGTGAACATCACCTGGTCCTTGGCCGCTTCGTTTCCAGCGGAGTAGATCCGGGTGTTGCTTGCCACGGTGGCGGGCCACACGTCGCACACGTCTGCCGCTGCCGGAGTCGCACCTGCGGTGCCCGACGGGAAGATCACGATGTAGCCCTGGGTTCCCTTGGCAAGTGCCGTGAGAATGGGGTTGCTCGTGTCGTCCTCGTAGAACGTGAGGTCCGAGTTGTCGGTGGTATCTTCATCCGGGATCTTACCGACGAAGGCAGATCCCATATCCGGGGTGTCGATGGGGTTGTTGGTGAACCCGAAGCCGGTGATTTCGGCGAGCTCGTCTTGCAGCTCTGTACCGGCTGTGATTTCTGACACGGTCGGGCCGGACGGGTCACTGATCGTGGGCACGAAGTGGATCTTTGTCGTGCCCTTGCGCATGAACCTTGCCATGTGCTACTCCTTTTCCTTTACTGGTTCTGGGGCTGGTGGGGTCTTCGGCTCACGCTTTGGCGCTTGAACCTCTTCGTCAACGAGAACCCATCCCCTTTGGGACCAGTACTCATTGAACGCTTTGATCGGCACTTTGGTCTTGGCGTTTTCGTCTTGATCCTGATGCCTCATTTCGACCATCTTGTTCATTACACCTCCTCGGTTTCTGTGACGCTGATGGTTGCGACCACCATACCACGATACGTTCGGTCATCTTCGCGTCCTATGCCATTGCGACGAAGCATCGGAGGACCCATTACCCCCGTCGTAACCGAGTGGAATGTTCTAAGAGAGTAGATCATCCTTTGTGTTGCCCTGTCTACCTGATCCATAGAGGAGCCGACCACGTCAATCATGAACACCTGATCATCGATACTGTTCGGAATCCCCATGCTGCCTGACATCTCGGGTCCGGGGTACGAGCGCACATTGTAGAAAGGAGTTGTGACGTTGACTGGAACTTCCTCAAGTCCGGCCTGGAGCCCGGTGCTTGACTCTAGATAAGTGCGTAGGTCTTCTCCGATTGACTTCATGTCTCTCTCCACACCTTTCCGGGAAGCTCTCTAAGATTCTCCCGGTAGCGTACCATGACCTCTGCCCTGGCCGGAGCTATATGCGGGAAGGGAGGCTGATGATACACCCTGCCAAGGGAATCAGTGCCGTAGTAGCCGTGCTCAAGACGCTTGGATTGAGGAGAGTCGTTGCGGATCTCAACGCTCCACTTGTGTCTCACTGTGTAGAACGCGGAGGCGTACTGCCCGGTGACGATGTTGGGTCCGGGTCTGCCGCTGGCGTGCTCCTTGGTCGTCTTCACAAGGTCCAGCCCGGTTTCGTCCAAGAGATCATCGTGAGCCTTCTCGAAGTTCCTGGGAAAGTTGCTGAGCTTACGGGTCAAAGCCGACAGCCCGCTCTGATTGATCTTGATCTCCATCAGACAGCCGATGTGTCCTTGAACACCTTGATCCGGCGGTGCGTCAGGAATGTCGTTGGGATCTGATCATGAACATAGAACGTGGACCCTGCCGAGATGAGAGAGGCATCGGCCGACACGTCTACCGTGACAACGTCGTTCGGCAGTATCTCAGCGGAGGTTCTTGGCACCCCGATCTCATACTGGATGCGCTGCACGTTCTCGCCACCCAGCGTCGTCCCGGCAGGATCTCCCATCGGAGCGATGAACGCCTTCCCGGTGTAGACAGTCTCGTAGGAGGGGGAAGACTGGAGTGTTATTTCGTTCAGGACATTTCCGGTCCTTCTTTGGATGGTGACGGTGTCGGTCATGAACTTCTCAACCGTCCTGGCGATGCTATTTAGGTTGATCTGTGCCATTGGCCTTCTCCACGATCTCGTTCACGCTCTCCATGAGCGTGGCCAATGCTACCTCAACAGGAGACTGAGCGAAGTCTCCTTGCAAACTTGCCCTAGCTATTGATTTGAGATCTATCTGACTCAAGCTCTGCTTCAGCGTCTCGCTCGTCTGGTCTGTACCAGAACTCGAAGTATGCTCGATAACTTCCAAGTTTAGAGGGATTGAGTTCAAATGTAACACCTCCATCCTCTCCATCGGGATCTGTATGCGGTAGACCGTCTGACCAGTATCGCAAAGGGATACCATGAGGGAAAGCGTCACACGTTTGTTGTTCTCCTGAGACATTGGGCGTCATTCCTCTGTTGAAGTGCTTGCATGAGTAGCAGATGGGCAGCGGTCCGTGAATCATTTCAGTATCCTACGTTGTAGCCGAACTCTTCCAAGCTGTAGAGGATGGCGTTGTGCACTGCCATCCTCAGTTCTGGCTCTGTGTGTATTGCGATGGCGAATGCTTCCGCCATGAACTCTGCGGCGTTGGTTCCTGCGTAGTACGACCCTACGTTGTCCATGATCAACTCGTCGCCGATCTGGTGAAAGAAGTCTTCGGTCTGCCCCATGAACCAGCTATAGTCCTTGCCGAGAATCCCGGCGAACGCATCCGGCCCGTCCGCCCTCAAGAATTCAAAGTATTCATCCCCGAAGAAGAACGGCTTCATCCATTCCCTAACTCCGTCCGGGTTCAGATCTGTAGTGTCGAACCTGATCCAGTCCTCGGTGAATCCTTCCATCATACGGTTCCACATGATCATCTTCTGCTCAGAGGTTAGGTTCATCGTCAGGTGGTGGCCCAGCTCGTGTACAGCAACGTATCCGTCTGAAGTTGCCACTGGATTGAAGTGATTGACGTCTACCAGCCTTTGAATCTCCTGACCGATGTCCAGTCTATTGTCCATGTAATAGTTGGAAATAGTTAACTCGTTCTTCATGGCGTCGTTCAGACCGAACGTTCCGTCACCCAGCGGAGCGATCCGGATGTTCTTAGGCGGCTTGAACTTTAGACCGTTGCGTTCAAGATAGTCGAAGGCCGTGACCAGCTCGGACAGACCCCTCTGTGACCGGAACCAGTGATCGTCATCCGTTATCGGAAGGATGTAGTCGAAGCTGAGGTAGTCCATCCATGCGGCGTCTCCCGGCAGCACCTCTTTCATGTGGGCACGGAGGCGCTCTTCTGTCCAGCGCTTGCCCGTCCTTGGGTCTCTGAACGGAATGTTCTGGAATGCATGTATCGGGTTGGCCCAGTCCAGAGCCCAGTCATCAGGATCAATCCAGTCCTCAAACTCAATCATGGGGAAGTTGAAGCCCGGAGTGTAGCCCACTCCAGTGAGATCTATCTCTGCGTAAGGGTTGACCTCCTTGATGGCACGGATGAGATCGTCAACGGTCTCCTTGCTGAACACCGTCTTGACGCTGGCTTCCACCCCATCGAACCAGTTGCTGATGTCGACCAAGATCAGGCTCGGGTCCTTGCGGTAGTCTTTGAAGTCTTGCTTCCTGGCCACCAGTGATCGCATCTCACTGAGACCCGCGTCGGTGGAGAGATCGATGTCCAAGTTGAGGAAGCCCTTGTGGTCTGCTCCGTCGGCGATGCGATCCAGGATCTCGTTCCAGCCAACGGTCATCTCGTCTTGCACGTAGCGCTTGAGGTCTACAAGGGTGCGCCTGTAATCCATGCCCAGAGACTTCGTCGCTTCGAGGATGGATCCCTTCATCTTGGCGAAGCCCAAGAACTCTTGGATCCTCTCAGGGGTCTTCAGGCTTATCGGTATGCCGCCCCACACATCTGGCAGGATGGCGAGCGACGTCAGCTTTGGACGCTCAATGGGACCGATGATGGCCCGCAGTTGGTCCACCGTCATCGAGCTGTTCGCAAGGTATCCTCTCTCACGAGCCATGGCGATGAGCTGTTGCTTGGTCCCGGGAGCATCGCGAGTGCCTGTGAACACACGACGGTATCCCCTGATGAGATCATTGTCTGGCCGCAGCTTGATGGCGTAGCTGTCGATGCCGTCGCTCAGCATGCGGATGCTGGCGGTGATCGGTCCATTGCGGAACAGGTCAATGGTCCAGATCATTTCTTCAGGAAGGTCCTTCAGCTTGGCGGCAGCCCACTGCTTGAACTCCCCATCGGACAGGCGAGAGCCTTCCTTGATCAAGTCGTTGATGGTACCAGCGCTCAAGCGCCACCGCAGACTCAGCGCCCGCAAGTAGGCAACGTCGGGGAAGACGTGCACTATCGGAACGATCTTGCCGCTCTCGGCAGCGATGCTGAAGTGAATAGGGTTGCCCATGAAGCTCATGCGAGGCAGCAGAGCGTTATAGATATCTTGCGTCGTGATCCTCGGGGTCTTCATTACGTGACCCAGATGGTTCTTCTGATAGACCACGTTGAGCTTCTCGCGAAAGTCTTGCCCACGCATCTTGATGTACAGAGTCTTGGCCAGATCCCTGCGCCCTTCGGCGGTGATACCAATAGAGAAGCGGAGGCTCCCGAGATCGCCGCTCAGACCACTGCGAATCCACGGGATCGGCTCAATGGCGGTTGCCAAGAGCTTGATCATCTCTACCTCTGCGAGCTGAGGATTCTTGGCAAACGTCTCCCTGATGATCTTGTCTATCTTCTTCAGATCTGTCAGGAGATCCTGCCCACGCCCCATATGAGTCATGATCTTCGGGATATACGAAGTGCCCAGCAACCGGCGGAGCATTGCTTCGTCCTGGGCTGCCGCACCCACTGAGCGCATCACCTGAGCGTTGCGGTCGGTGGTCCACCTCACATAGTTCGCATAATCCTCGAAGCGATTGAGCAGTTGGCCTTTGCTGACCGTTTGATCAGAGAACTTCAGGACGGTCGCCTGCGTCTTGGTCAAGTGGACCTCGTGAGAGTCAGGGCGCTCCGCTATGGCCGCGATCTTTCTCTCAACGCCCTGCATCGTCTTCGTGCGAAGGTCGTCGATTGCAATGCTGGTCAGCTCTCGCCCCTGTTGAGCTAGAACTATGGCCTCACTTCTTTCGTAGGGATTCGCCCATCGGTTGAGAATTTTTTGAGCGTTTTCCCCTAAAGCGATTTCTCTATCGTCCAGGATGGCCCGAATCACCGTATGCGTGAGTTGGTTGTTGTACGCAAACGAACCTGCACCGCCTACCTGCCCTAGAACGCTGCCCGTCTTCGCCATGGCCGCGAGGGCATTACGGTCGCGGGCACCTGTCATCTTCTCGATGAGATCCCTGGATTTCCCGCTCCTGGGTCCGTCTGGCAGTCCTGCGAAATCACGCTGGCAGTACGGGTGAGCGTATGGGATCACTTCCTTGACTTGGACGACCTTCCCGTTGGCTTTCTCTGAATCCCGGTGATTGGCCCATCCACAGTCGGTTCCGTCACTTACGATGACCCACTCAACGCCAGATTCCTGCAATCCGAGGAGATACGCCCTATTTCCAACATCTTTCTGAGCTGTCTTGGCGAGCATGGACCAGTACTCATCAGCATTGCGGTTCGAGGCCACTGTTCCTCGTGAATGCTGACCTTTCTTGCGGCGGCGCAGGAATCGCACCTTCGGCTCCTCCGACGTGAACTGCCCGATCTCCTGGAGCAGCTCCTTCCTGGCAGCTTCGCCTTTCTTGATCGCGTCGTGGTAGAATTCCTTCTGTTTGGGGCTCAAACCTCCGGATTCAACCTCTTGCTTCGCGATCCGGAGGTTCTTGTTGATCTTGCCGAGGAGTTCCTCTTTGCCACGGCGCTGCATGGCTCCATGCGACCACGTCTCTATCTCGCTGATGCCATGATTCGCATTGCGGAGGAAGCGCTTCCTGATGGTGTTGGACCGCCCGCTGGCGGACTTGGACATATTGGTCGGATACTCGGCATTATAAGAATCCCGGTACAACTTAGAGAGATCTTGGCGAGCCCACTTGTCAGCGAACTGACGGGCCTCGTTCAGAACCCTGTTGATCTCTAGCTGGCTTCCGCCTTCTTCAACAAGGTTCTGAACGGTGAGGGTGTACTCCCGCATGGCCTTCTCAAACTGTTCATTGACAGCCTTGTCGATCTCTTGCGTACCGGGCATGTCATCTCGGGTAGTTTCTCTTCATGGACGTAATGAGAAGACCCGAGAACGATGTTTCCTCTTCCAACCCTGTTCCTCCTTCGTTACGGAACCTCTTCATGACCTCCAGCAGTGCCTGAAGGTCACTGGAGTGACTGACGCTGATGCCTGGGACGGTGACGCTGCCCGCCTCCAGGGTGAGGCCGACCAGGCGTGCGTTGAGAACATGCATGACCACGAGGTCATAGTTCCCGTACACGTCATACAGAACCTCAAGCTCCGCGTCAGTTGGGCCTCCGTCAACCTCGAGCCCAACCCACTGCCGGATAATGATCAGGTCATCAGCCGGTAGCGCCATCGTGTGCCTTCAAGCGGTCGATCTTGTCTTGCTTCTTGCCTTCGCCGTTGAGGCCACGCTCTTCGAGCAGCTCATCAAGCTGCGCAATGTTCATGCGGGTGTAGTCTGTGGCTTTGCTGTCCTCGATGACGATGTTCTCGGAATCTTCCCCCTCCTCTCCCCGAGGAGTGAACACCTCTGGGTTCGTGACGAGATCTTCGGCCCAGCCGGGAAGCTCGTTGCCTGGGTAGAACCAGACGGCCTCATTGGTTTCCGGGTTGACTGCGAATGTTTCTCGCTGGACGATTTTCTTGCTCATGATTCGTCTCCTTCAAGACTAAGGACCGGGAGGATCTCCCCCGGCCCTCAGCCTAGCCATGTCACGTAGCTCTGTGTGCAACCATCGTCGCTGGGATTATCCTTACGGAATGACGTCCGCAGCGATGACGAGGTCTGGGTTGGGCATGATAGGAACGGCGATGGCCGTCCCCAAGGTGGTGGTCTGAACCGGGCTGTCGTTCTCCAGAACGACTGCCACGACGCCAGGCATGTCGCTTTCGGCGATCAGGCCCCTTCCAGCCAGCTTGAGCGCTTCGGCGGTGATGCCGTAGTGCGTGGCACCGAGGGGTTCCCCCGGAGGAGGCAGGAACAGCACCTTGTCTGCCGGGATGAGCCTCGTCGATGTTCCGTTGACGCGAGCCTTCGTGTCGAACAGCATCACGGGCGGAAGCCCGTTGGCTGCGAAGACCGCATCGATCATCTCGTTGTTCATCCGGGCAGGGACCGTCCCTGCGAATCCTGCTGCCGCTTGCATGGAGTCGTTGTTGTACAGATAGCCGAGCACCTGGCGGCTCATGAGGATGGTTCCCGGCTCGACGCCGTTGTCATCCACGTAGAGCTGCATCCACGTGAGGAGGTCCGTGAGGACGTCCGTGGTGGTGGTAGCCCATGTGACCGCTGCCGTCGGCTTGTGGGTGCCGCTCATGCCGAAGTCGGCTTCCAGTGCGAGGCCGTTCTCAGCCAGCGTGAACTTGCCGGTGTAGAGCACCTGCGCCCGAGCAACTTCGATCCTCATCTGCACAGAACGGATCATCCGCTCGGCGTCGTTGTAGATCTGGTTGATCAGGGCAGTTGAACCACCGGTCTCACGCAGAGCACGGAGCCGGAGAGTTTCCTCTTCACCGAGTGGGATCTGGCGGCTGACCGGGGCGAGTTCGCCTCGGATGCGGCTGAATCCCTGTCGACCGGTCATGGTCGGCACCGTGTCGAAGGCACGGTACTCAGCGATGTCGACGTCCTGGAACGCCTCCCGAGTGGCGGACCACTCGAGCTGATCGTTGAGCGTGTTGGGCAGCCATTGCTCCAGCACCATCTGGTTCTTGAGGACCTCGTTGTCGAACTCCCGGACGTACTGCGTCAGGAGAGCTGGTTCGACCAGGTCAAATACGAAGTTTGCCATGTCGTGTTCTCCTTATCGCTCGTATCGGATGAATGGAAGTTCCACCTCGGCGGCGGCGTCGAGCTCTCCTTCGGAGCCCGAGAATACCGGGAGCTTGTCCCGGCGGACGATGCCTTCCCAGAACAACGCTGCACCAGCCACGGTGAAGACGTCGCCTGATGCGTCTGTGAGACGCACGGCATCGAAGAGATGTCCCCTGGCGGTCTGACGACCGTCGGAAGCAGCTCCGTTGTAGGGACCGTAGAGTCCTCCTGTGGTTACCTGTCCGAGGACGGTTCCACTTGGGATGTAATCCGCAAACCCCAAACCTGTCGTGAAGAGCGCCAGATTGAGGGTAATAGACCGGCACGTATCGAAACCCTTGCGGGAGAGGAGCCAGCCTTTTGAATCAACACCCCAGGAGTCGGTCGTGACTTGCAGGGAAATACCCATGTTTCACATCTCCTGTTCAGTTCTTGTTCTTGAGGTGGGGGTGGCGCTCGTGCAGGATTGTGCGTGCCGCTGTCTGGGGATCTGTTCCCTTTGAGCGGGGTTTCCTGGGTGAACGACCAGGATCGGATCGTTGGCGGGGCTGACGCTTGCTTCGAGGGCGGCGACCATCACGGCTCCGGGACTCAGCATCATCGTCATTTCCTCCTTCTCCATCCGACGTTTGGAACAGCTCTGGCATGTCTTCTTCGAGTTCCTCAAGGGCTTCCAGAATCTCGTCTTCGTCCGCGTCCAGCTCCACGTCCATCAACTTGCGAATGCGCTTGGCCTTGCTGGCCTTGACGCCTAGCTCGTCGATGATCACGTCCTTGATCCGCTGATCGAGTTCGAGTTCCTTGACCTTCTTGTCGCTCTCGGCTGTGGCAGCCTTTACGGCTTCTTCGACGTCCACCGTTTCGGTGGAATCATCGCCACTTGTCGCCTTCTTCTTGACCGGCGGCCTTTCAGCCTTTGCCTTCAGTGCTTTGGCCTCTTCGATCGAGTCGACTCCGATCTCCCGCAAGAGTTCACGCTTCGCTGAGCGCTTGATCTTGCTTCGTCCTCGGTTGACGAGCTTGTCGAGTTCGGATTGCTTGAGGGTAACTTCCTCATCGCCATCCGCATCGTCGTCTTCGTCTTCCTCGTCGTCTTCGTCTTCCTCGCCGTCTTCCTCTTCTTCCTCCTCCTCCTCACGGAGTTCTTCGAGAAGTTCGAACAGGTCGAGTTCATCGTCGAGTTCACACTTAGTCTTTGCCACTGTCTGCTCCTATCTGGTGCGCCTGCTCGGCGCTTGTATGGAGCACGATAGCACTGATCGTGAGGTCGAACGCAACATCATGCGTCGATGGTCGGAATATCCCCGTCCTCTTCCTCGTCTTCTTCATTGAAGGACAACACGTCACCCGGTGCGATGCCCAGCCTTTCGGCAGCTAGCTCTGGGTTTCCGGTGATGCTGAGCACCGCCTGAGCACCTTCGTAATCGCGCTCTGTGATGCGTTCGATCTCCGTGACGTAGTCGCTGATCGGGTAGCCCTTGTTGACCAGATATTGAACCGCTGTCTCCAGGCTGATCGCTCCGGCTTCAAGGAGTTGGGTCACCACGGTCATGGCTTCCTGCGCATCTGCCGGGAGGAAGCTGCCGAACTTGACGTTGGTTTGGTGGATGACGTCCCCGCCTGGATATTCGCCGTTGGCCTGCGTCATCCTGATCACGAAGCTGAACAGAATCCGGTACTTGTAGTCCCGAACCAAGCGCATGTTCTTGATCATCCCAGAATGCGGTGTGAAGCTCAGAGTCAGAGCGATGCCGCTTGGAACCTCGTTGGGCTTGACCCTGCCGAGCAGTGACTCCGGTGTGCGGCTGTTCACTGCCAGACGCTCGAGCAAGCCGTCCTTGAGTTTGAGAAGTGCATCCAAGCTACGACTTGTGTCCAGCAGGGTGGCGGTTCCGTCTCCAGTGCGCAGGATTGTTCCGGGACCGTAGCTCTCCTGAGTGTTCTCGCCCATGCCAGTCACTGCGATCGGTGGCGAGCCGGTGGTGGCTGCGGCTGCCTGAGTATCAGTGTCGGTGCTGGAGATGTCATCCAGGATCTGCAGGACGTCAGCCAGAACGCTCTCCCCAAAGTGCTCCTGTCCGGCGATGGTGTTCGGAATGTGGATCACCGGGATGAAGTCAACTTCCAGGTCGGTCCAGTCTGTGACGACGTCGTAAGGCTCGTTTCCGAATGGATTGTTCTCGTTCACCGCTGCCTCGAGCGTCCAGATGGCGTCCCTGTAGAAGCACGTCGGAGGAGCGTCACGATCTTCATCGTCTGTCTGGTCGATGTACCACTCGTGGCGGCGGACGAACGTTTCTGTGTGTCCGGCAACGTTGTCTTCTTCAAACTCCCACGCAACCCAGACTTCGTTTGGGAACTCGTCTGTCTGAAGCTCTCTCGGGTCGAACACTGGGAAGTAGAAACCTGGGTCGTACACTCGCAGGCGGACACGCCCCTTGTCTGGATCCCAGCCCAAAGCGTAGACGCTGTCGCCGAACTTGATGGCTTGCTCTTCTGCCTCCAGCATCTTCAGGCTGAACTTCTCTGAGTCCGCCCACTGCTCTATGAACTTCTGCTGAGCGGTGGCACTTGCTTGATCCACCTCTGCGTCTTCACCTTGTGCGCCTTCGGTCTTGATCTCCCAGTCGTCACCGAGGAGAGAGCTCAGAGCCGTCTTCACGATCAGGGCAGCGTCGCCGTACTCACGACGATCGTCATGCTCAGTGGATGTCGTGGCCCCGAGCCAGATCCGAGCCTTGTTCTTGACGTATGCCTCCAGCATGGAGTACGCCCGCAAGCGCCGCTGGTCTTCGGCACCGATCCACTGCAATGGCTCCGCAGGAGACACGATGGAAGTGAACTTCGGCTTGAAGTCGAAGCTAGACCAGCGGTCCATAAGGATGTCCAGGGGTCGCATCATGCTGACCATTGCTATCTCCGATTCTTGAGACGTTCGTCTTTGAGTTTGTCAGATCTGATGACTTGATTCCCGATCATCAACTCCCACATACACCATACCATTGCATCCATACGGTCTGGAGACCAAGCTGGGTCTGGATCGATGTGATCCCATGTTGTCATCTGGTCTTCCAGGAGATCAAGACTGTCAACGATGTGGCAGCGGTGTTGAGAGAACAAGTTGGCGATCGGCTCCGCACGCTTGGCCTTTCCGCGAGTGGCATGAACCACCTTGACGGGGACGTTCGGATCGATGCCGTGGATAACATGCTTCACCATGTCTCCACCATTGTTGATCTCTGCCACCATCAGGTCGGCCTTGTATTCGTAATACGCCTTGATGGCTGCTTTGGCCCAGTCGGTTGGAGTGCCGTGACAGCTCACGTCGTCCATTACGAAGCCGTGCGGACGCTCTGGCGTCTTTGCCCACGGTACGTACTCTGGCAGAGATCTCACCATGCCGCCCACGACGATGCCATGCTCGTCACCGTTCTCACTGGCAGCAGGGTCAACTGCCACGACGACACGATCCAGGTCGGGAAGGTCCATCTGGCTGACACGGCTGGAGTCGAGCCCATCCATGGTCCACAGTGCGTTCTCAACATCCTCGAGCAGCTCACCCTCGAGTTCCTGCCGACCCATGCGAGTGCCGCCATAGTCACTCCACAGAGCCTCCTTCACTTCCTCGTTGAGGTATGGATTCTCCGTCATCTTGCCCTTGGTAACGACGACCTTCGGATCGTCGTTGACCAACTTGCGGATCAGCTTTCGTGTTCTCGGCGTTGTAGAGGCAATGGCATGCGGCCGAGGCCCGCTGCGCAAGCCATAGCGAATCTGCTGCCAGGACTCGTCGAGGTACCTCCAGGCAGCCATTTCCTCACACCAGACTAGGCATCTGTTACCGCCAGCGCGGAAACGCTCAACGTCATTGGGGCTGTTGGAGCCGAACAGCTTTGCCTCAGATCCGTTGGACCACTTTGCGATGATGCCGCCAGGCTTGTTGAGAACTCTGACTCCTTTGTCGTGCAAGCGCAATCCGCTGGGGCCTTCAACGCAACTGGTGACGGCGTCTCCGAGGGTCGGTGCCACGATGCTGATCCAGTGACCACCAGGAACATCCGGCAGGCATGGCGGACCGTGAACATGGTCGTGAACGTACTTGGCGGCTGCGGCTGTCTTGCCGCTACCACGGCCACCGAACAAGATCCACAGCAACCACGGAGGGTCTGGAGGGATCTGGTGCGGGAGGGGCGTCCAATCAATGTCACTCGTTGGAGAGAGAATGTGCAGCGCATGGTCGAACGCAGCAAAGTAATCCTCATCCAGTGACATGGCGACATACTACACAGAAGAGCCCGCCCTCGGACCTGCATGTCAGAGGCCGGAGAGCGGGCTCGTCTTGGGGGTTCCGCATGAAGCGGTTAGCGCAAGCGCATAGAAGTCCCGAGAGACTTCCGAGCGCCGACCTGCATCAAACCGACGCGACCCTCGCTAGACGAGAGGTAGATTCCGGCTGGATACGGGTGTGGAACCCTGATCTTGACCCTGGAACCCTGGACGGGGTGGGTGCGCATCACTTCACCTTTCTACTGTCGCCGAGCATTCCCACGCTCTGGGCGGGGTTGGTGCTGGACGTTCGCACGCTCTGGCGTGCATTGGTCGCCGGGAGGCGGTCGATACTGCGCTTCGACTGGAAGAATCTCTTCGACCGTGATGCTGAACTACCGACTGCCATTGACGTGTTCTTGATACTGGCTCCGAAACCGGGCATTGCTGTCACCTCCTGCGGGTAGCCTACTCTGTGCCGTGCCGGTGCGCACGGTATTCGGTCACTACAGTGCGAGCCATGGGATGATGGACCATTGAGAGCCATCCCAGATCTTGACGCGACACGGCTGCCACTCCGCACCTGTCCAGACGTTGATTTCGCCACCAGCCGTGATGAAGGTCGCAGTCCAAGTTCCCCATTGACCCGATGCCACGGCCTGAGTGGAGCCCTGAGTTGAGGCCTCCGCCACCCACTCCGCTATCGAGATCTCTGCCTGAGCATGAACGGTGTGTGTCGCCGGGGCGGCTGCGCTCCACGTACCGAAGTTGGAAGCTCCGCTGGCACCGACGCTCTTCGTCGTCGTTGAGAGGCCTTGCCACGCTCCCCAACTTGTTGAAGCTGTCGCCGATGAGCTCCTCGACGCCGATGCTGTACCGCTCCAGATCCATGTGCCGAGAGCCGTTGCACTGATCCGGAGACTAGCTGTTGCGGAGGAGGCCCAGCCTCCCCACGAGCCCTGACAGCTTGCGAATGTGAAACCTTCTCCGCTGGCGACGGCTTCAGACGACCATCCTGTTGTGAGTGCTGCTGTCGCGAGGACTTTCTTCGTAGTGGTGACCGAAGCTGTCCAGACCGTTGTGGAAGCCGCCGTGGCAGACACTCGCTTCGTGGTGGTGGCTGTGCCAGACCACGCAATGTTCAGCGCCGCTGTGGCCGAACGGTTGACCAAGGTCGTGACGCTGGCAGCCCATCCTGCCCAGAATCCAGCGGAGGTGGCCGTGTGGGTGGTGAGCGCCGTAGAAGTTGCCGACCAGCTTCCGATTGATGAAAGCAATGTTCCGCGAACGGTCTTCGTGGTTGTTGCGGCAGCTACCCAGCCTCCCCATGAGGCGCTCGCTGTTGCGAACACTTCGGTTCCAGGAGCTCCTGCGGTTGCTACTGCCGAAAGGGTTGATGCAAAGGAGGAGGAAGCCTGAGCATTCACTGTCTTGGAGGCGGTTACTACTGCCGTCCATCCTCCCCATGAGGCAACGAATGTTCCAGATACGTTCTTTGTTGCCGTGGATGAGGCAGACCATGCTCCATATGAACCAACGAATGTTCCTGGCACGCTCTTTGTTGCGGTTTCTGAAGCGGTCCAGCTTCCCCATGAACCGAGACAAACAGCGTTGACCGTCGGCTCGGCCGGAGGCACCAGGATCGTCTTCGCGACCCATGGCCGGGAAGTGTTCGTGAACGTGCCGGGGTCTTCAGCCGTCGTCGCTGTCAGAGGCTTGTAGCTGACACCCAGCCCGACCGACGTAGTCGAGCTGGCCGACTTCGTGAGGATGCCGGTGTAGTAGCCGCTCGGGTTGGCCGAGATGACATCGGCGGCGTTCGTCATGTCGAGGGCGCAAGCGACGACCGACAACCATTCTTTCGACGCGACCGTCCCCGAAGCTGGCGGGTTGGCGTTGCCGGTGGCGCTCGTCGCCGCAGTCGGGATGACGATGTCGGTGGAAACGTTCGTGACGCCGTGCGTCCCCGCTTTGATCGCCATGACGGCACACGAATAGTCGTTGGCGTTTGTCGCTGCGATCGACAACGTGTCGGAGCCGTCGGCGATCAAGGCGTAGACGGCAAGGCGGCAGTTCGTGCTCACCACCTCATCGGATAACTGCACCCAACCGTTGCCAGGCGAGGCTGTCCAGGCGGTCGTGGTTGTGTCGTTGGCTGCGAACGCGAGCAGAAGGTCGCCGGTCGTCACCCCCGACGGGAGCGTGACCGAGAACGCTGGGGCAGCATCGGTGCCGTTGGTCGCCGCCGACATGGAGCGAACTTGGGGAGAGGCAGACGTGTCATAGGGGCCAAGGCGAGCAGTGGCATTCCCTAGGGAGTCCATCCTGACCGTGAACTCGGGCGACTGGACACGGCCATACGTGATGCGCCCGACCTGCGTTCCAATATTGGCGGATGTACCCGATGCTTCCTGTATCGGTGTTGCCGAGTTGCCCGCATACAGAGCGACCCAATAAGCGACAGGGGAAGCGCTCAGGTTGAGCTCGAGCTCCCACCGGTACACGTTGCCCAGGATCATCGGCCCGGCAGCGGTGAGGTCGGCGATGAGGGCTTGGTCGGTTCCTGCCAACCGGAGCTGACCAGTGGACAACGCCCGAAGGTCGCAGACCCTGGTGCCACCGGCTGCATCCTGTTGAAGCAAGACGAACGGTGACGACG
>Ga0190271_10000456_pt1 | contig 20718 bp, 17 predicted proteins | sample Popmic356T_FD_133747 | JGI IMG/M metagenome (GOLD analysis project Ga0190271, IMG submission 133747) | Populus adjacent soil microbial communities from riparian zone of Weber River, Utah, USA - 356 T | ecosystem: Environmental > Terrestrial > Soil > Riparian zone | place: USA: Utah | collected...
CGCGCCCCCGAATCCGGGGCTACAACGGAGGTGTCCCATGCGACGCATGAAAGATCACCTCGAAGCCGAGTGCTTTCGAGGTCACCAGTAAGAGAAGGCGCGGTTTCCCGTCCGAGACGCGAGTCAAGCGGGGAACCAGGGTAGTTCGAGGCAACAAAGAGCTCATCGAGAAGCTAGGCCGCAACGATCCCTGCCCCTGTGCTTCAGGGCGCAGATTTCAAGAACTGCTGCATGCGCAGCGGTGACTACGACGGATCCGATCGTCATCACTTCTTTTAGGGACTGACCGGCCGGTGTGGTGGATTTGCTCCACCCCACCGGTTTCTGCCAGATTGCGCCTGGCTTTCCGCAACCGCAGGAGGGTACATGGCGCCCTGTGCGCAAACGATCGTCGTCCTCTCCGGCTCCGGCCTCTCCGCCGAGAGCGGCCTGCCGACGTTTCGCGATGCGGCCGGGTTGTGGCGCCAGCATTCGTGGCAGCAACTAGCTAGTCCCGAAGGATGGCGGTCCAACCCCGCGCTGGTGCTGGAGTTCTACAACGAAAGACGCGCCAGGGCGTGGGCTGCCCAGCCGAATGCGGCACACCTTGCCATCGCGGCCCTCGAGTCGGCCTATGACGTCATCGTGGTGACCCAAAATGTGGACGCGCTACACGAGCGCGCCGGGTCGACGAAAGTACTGCACGTCCACGGAGAATTGTCCTACGCGCGCGGTACGGGTCCAGGACGCAGGCGCTATCGCATCGATGGCGCGCCCATTGTGCCGGGCCAGCTCTGCGAAGAAGGAACGCAGCTTCGTCCCGACATCGTCTGGTTCGGCGAAGAGACTCAGTTCATGGAAGAAGCCCGCGAACACGTCGCCGCCGCCGACAAGGTGCTGGTAGTTGGAACCTCGCTCAGCGTTTACCCCGCCGCTTCACTGGTGGACGTGGCGCGCGACGATGCCGACAAGGTCCTGAACTCGCTGGAGATGGAGGAGGTGCCATGGGGCTTCGTCTTCCACGCCGGCCCGGCCACGCAGGTGGTGCCCCGCATCATCGATGGATGGTTGCGTTAGAGAGCCGCGCCGGCATATATACAACCGCATGCGGATGATTGTCCTTGCGCTGGCGGTGCTTTCGGTGACCTTCGCGGGCACCACGGTGTATTTCGCCCGCGAACTTCGGCTCGAGCGGGAACGAACCCACGCGATGCCAGCCGCCGTAGCGCAGACGGCGCCCGCCATGCCGGGCGAGTTTTCGCGACCTCGAACCACGCTGACTCCGGCTCCGCAACGGGCCATTACGCCGCAAACGGCGAGCTCCGAGAACGATGAAGCCCGGGCGAGCAAGTTTCAGGCCGATCACAGCCGGCGAGTCCTGAGAATGCTCGAGGATCCCGAACAGCGCGAGGGCATGTTGATCGAGGCCAAGATGATGATGCGCAATTCGTATCCGCGCCTCGCGCAGACGATCGGACTATCGAGCGAAGAAACCGAGCGGCTCTTCATGCTGCTCGCCCTTCAGCAAATGGATTCCCAGGAACGGTATGCCCGATGCACGCTCGAACCTGGCTGCAATCTTGCGGACGGAACCGGCGTTCAGAAAGATCCCCGGGCGCGGGAAATCACGGAACTGCTGGGCGCCGATCGCCAACAGCAATTCGAAAGCTACAAGAACACGCTCATGGAACGAGAATCGGTGTCACACCTGCGAACCAGGCTGTCCGATGCAAGCCGCCTGCCGGATGGCTCGGCCGAGGCGCTCATCGCGGTGCTGGCGGAAGAGCGTCAGAAGATTCACCAGGAAGCCGCGGCGCGGGGCGTGGGAATGAATGGTTATGGCACCGGCGTCGGCGTGATCTTTTCCGCCAGTGATGCCTCGACCGCCGAAGCGCAATTCGAATCCGCGCAGGCCAACAGCAGGCGCATGCGCGAACGGGCGGCCGAGGTGCTGACGGGCGAACAACTTCGCGTATTCAATGAAATGCAGGACGAGCTGCTGATCTCGCTGAAGCATCAGGTGCGCCAGAAGGAGGAGTTCACGTCGAATTCATCGGTCACCACGGCGACGATCGTCAACTGAACTTCAGTTCTTCGACGCCTTTCTGCCGCCGCGCTCGATGCTGGCATGGGTCATCTCCCGCTCGAGCAGACACTTCGACATCTCCGAGGCGCGCGCCACCAGCTCGCGCGCGCCAGCGCGCAGGCCTTCGCTCGATTGCACGAAGTCCATGTTGCGCTCCATCTCCTCGGCCTCCCAGCCGAGCGAATGCGCGATGAACGGGAACTGCGGGAGTAGATAGCCGATCTCGCTGAAGAACCCCATCATCTGGCCGGCCACGGCCTGGATGCCGTCCTGGCCGCCGGTGATGATGAATGCCGCCACCTTGTTCCGGATCAGCACCTTGTTGTTCAGCGTGATCTGGTTCTGGATGCAGTTCATGCGCTCGACCATCTTGTAATACAGCGAGCTCGCCGCGCCCCAGCGGATCGGAGTCGCTACCACCAGGATGTCGGCCCAATGCACGGCCATTTCGTACACCTGATCGAGCTGGTCCGTCTTGTCCATCGAGGTCACGGAGCACGGCCAGGTGCAGGCCTTTGCCGCCTTGGAGTAGTAGCCCTCGCAGTTGCGGAAGGCGAGATCGTTGAGCTTGATGAGCTTCGTTTCCGCGCCGAGCGCGGATGCGGCGTGCTCGAGCGCCACCTGCAGCAGATGTTCGGAGGTCGAGAAGCGCGGATTTTTCGCGTCCATGGCGGTGGTGGAGATGCCGCCCACGCGCAAACCCCCGGGTGCGCGGTCGGTCGATCGCGTCAGCGGATGCGGCTCGTGCGGCAGATGGCCGCGCTTGCTGGTCGGCTTCGCGGTGACTAACAACCTGCCGTTTTCTTCCCTGACGCCATAACCCGGGACCTTGTCCGCCTCGTATCCCGGCTCGCCTTCGCCCGTGCAACGATGGAATTTGTACTGGTGCCAGGGGCAGACCACGAACTCGCCGTCGAGCCTTCCTTTGCCGAGCGGCCCGCCGACGTGATTGCAGACATTGGAGATGACGCCGAACTTGCCGTCCCTGAACGACACGGCCACGAGCCGCTCGCCGAGCTTCGCCTCGCGCAATGGCGCGCGCTTGAAGTCTTCTGCCGCACCGACGTCGACCCACTCTCCCTGCTGGTCCATTGCGCCCCCATCAAACCTGAAGCTGGCCGCAATCATATCCCCTACACTGCCCGTCACATGCACACCCATACTTCGGAACTCGAACGCGCCACCATGAAGCGCGTCACCTGGCGACTCCTGCCGTTCCTGCTGCTGCTGTACATCATTTCGTGGCTCGACCGGGTCAATGTCGGCTTCGCCAAGCTGCAGATGAACTCCGACCTGGGAATGAGCGAGACGGCCTATGGATTCGGCGCCGGCATCTTCTTTCTCGCCTACGCCGCCTGCGAAATCCCCAGCAACCTGATGCTGGTGCGATTCGGCGCGCGGCGCTGGATCGCGCGCATCATGATCACCTGGGGCCTGATCTCCGCCGGCATGATGTTCGTGCAGGGTGAGATGAGCTTCTATGTGATGCGACTGCTGCTCGGCGCCGCCGAGGCGGGCTTCCTGCCCGGCATCGTCTACTACCTGAGCCAGTGGTTCCCGCGTCCACAGCGCGCCAAGGCGGTGTCCTGGTTCATGATCGGAATTCCGCTGTCCATCGTATTCGGCGGGCCGTTGTCGGGATGGTTGTTAGGCTTCGAAGGCCACCTCGGACTGCATGGCTGGCAATGGATGTTCCTCCTCGAAGGACTTCCCGCGGTGGCACTCGGGTTCGTGGTGCTGGGTTTTCTCACCGACAAGCCCACGGAAGCGAAGTGGCTGGCACCGGAGCAACGCGAATGGCTGAGCCGCACCATTGAAGAAGAACACACGGTGGCGCAGGCCCGGCACAAAGTCGGAGTGCGTGAAGTGTTGCGGCACCCCACGGTGTGGTTGCTCGCCATCATCATGTTCTGCTGCCAGACCGGCAGTTATGGCCTGACGCTGTGGGTGCCCACCATCGTGAAGGGCTTGTCGGGATTCACGAATATCGAGGTGGGGCTGATTTCCGCATTGCCGTACATCGCGGCGGCGGTCGGCATGGTGCTGATCGGCCGGAGCTCGGATCGTTCCGGCGAACGTTTCATGCACGTTGCGATTCCGACGGCCATCGGCGCGATCGGATTCGTCTTCACCGCGCTCCTGAAGTCGCCGATTCCCGCGATGATCGCGCTGACTGTGGCCGCGGTCGGCGACTACGGCACGCGCGGACCGTTCTGGGCGTTGCCGGGCAAGTTCCTGACCGGCGGCGCGGCGGCGGCGGGTATCGCGTTGATCAACGCCATGGGTGCGGTGGGTGGTTTCATCGGTCCATTCGCAGTCGGCTACCTGAGAGACGCCTCCGGCAACTTCGAAAGCGGTTTGTTCCTTCTCGCGGGAATCCTGTTTGCAGGTTCGTTGCTGACCCTGCTCCTGCGAGCCTCGCCGTCGCTCAAAGACTAGACGTAGCTGAGCCACCATGCGCGGCTGCGGGCTTTCAGGCCGGCCATCCAGCTGCAGAACGGGTACAGCAGCACGATCACCAGCGCCCAGACGGCGTACACCACTGGCAGTGAAACGCCGTAGCCCGGTGGATAGAACGGCGGAAAGGTCAGCAGCTGTGCGACCGGGATGCCCTGGAGCGCGCCTAACAACAGGCTGAGCACATGCAGCAGATAGAAGTGTGCCACGTAGAAGGCGAAAGGCACGCGCCCGAACATCACGAACGTGTCCTTGATGAAGCCGCGCATGCGCTCGGCGTAGGCGCAGAAGATGGCCGCCGGCCCGAGCGTCATGGCCAGGAACAGCAGGCTGGGCGGATACTTCGAGGTGTTGAGGAAGTCGATGAGTGTCGCGGCGCCACGCACCTGCGACTGCCAGTGGTTCGTGTCCCCGTAACCGTCGATGAAGCGCAGCGCGATGAACGTCGCGGTAATTCCCACGCCCCATCCGAGCAACGCACGCTTGCGCGCTTCCGCCGGGAGCTCAAACAGTGCCGAAGCCCCATACCCCAGCAGCATCACGCCCAGCCACGGCAGCAGCGGGTACAGGAACAGGAAATGGAACGGACCGGCGACCTTCGACATGGACACGTGCAGCGCCGCCCACAGCGGCGGAGTGGTGTCGAGGATTCCCTGGCTTGCCGGCCAGTGGCCGTCGAGCGCGTTGTGTCCGAGCACGATGATGGCGCCCAGCGCCAGACACACTTTGCGCCCCGCGAACTGCAGTCCGGCCAGCACCACCATGCCGGCGCCGATGGCCCAGATGACCTGCATGAAGGCCAGCGTCTTGCCGCCCAACTGCTCGATGCCGCCGGGCGAGAACGAGGTCGCGGTGGAAATGATGAAGATCTCGACGAAGATCAGCCACAGGCCGCGCGTCAGCAGGAATTTGCCAAGTTCTACCGGACCCTTGCGCGCCACCATGAGCCCAGCGCTGGTACCGGAAAGAAACACGAACACCGGTGCGCAGAAGTGCGTGATCCAGCGCGTCAATGCCAGCGGCAGGCTCACGTTGGGGTCGCTCATGGGATCGATCGACATCGACGTGCTGAAGAAGTCACGCGTGTGGTCGATCGCCATGATGATGATCACGAGGCCACGCAGCATGTCGATGGAAGTCAGGCGGTAGGCGCGTTGATCGGCGGCGTTCACTTGCGATCCCCTTCGTTCTTATTTGAGCCGCGGATATTGAAACTTCAGCGCGACTCGGGCAATTGTCTCGCATGAGAATAACTATCTATGGCATTAGAAATTGCGACACCATGAAAAAGGCGCGGGCCTGGCTCGAAGCCCACGGCGTCGACCACGACTTCCACGACTACAAGGTCGCTGGCATCGAACGCGCGAAGCTCGAAGCCTGGGCGAAGGTCCTGGGCTGGGAAGTGCTGCTCAACCGCGCCGGCACCACGTTTCGCAAGCTGCCGGATGCGGCCAGGGCCAACCTGACCGAACCGCGCGCCATGAAGCTGATGCTCGAGCAGCCGTCGATGATCAAGCGTCCGGTGCTCGAACGCGGCAAGACATTGCTGGTGGGCTTCAGCCCGGAGAAGTACTCGGTGCTGCGCTGACGACCGGCAACGCTCGCTCGTATTTTCGGCCATTGAGGAATTTGCCGAGGAACGTCGAACGCACCATGTAGTGATAACTTGCGAGCAGCAGCACGCCCGAGATCGCGAGGATCAGTGCGTACTTGATCGACCAGTGCAGCGGCCACCGCATCATCCAGGCCTGCAGTCCCCACACGATGGGCACATGGATCAGGTACATCCAGTACGACGCGTCCGACAGGTAACGCCATTGCGCACTCGGCGCCGATAGCCACGCCACCGCGGCGCCGACCAGGCCCAGCGACCAGCTCCACACCGCAAGCATGTATGCACCGGCATATGCGGCGCGAATCTCCGGAGTCATCGGCATGACCGTCACGTTCATCCTCACGCCGACCAGGTAGAGGGCCGCGAAAGACGCCAGCACGGCGACGAAGAGGTACAGCGCATAGTCCCGGCGCAGGAAATCCAGCAACGATTGCTGGCGATGCAGGCACCAGCCAAACAAGACCGACGTGCCGAAGATCGCCACGGACGGAAAACTGGGCACGAAACCGAAGAGCGGTGTCGGGATCCCCGACCACTGTTGCCACCAGGGCGTGGCGTACAACAGCGCGGCCAGCGGTGCGGCCAGCAGCAGCGGCGCGATTCGATACGAAAGCGCGCCGTGCAGCAGGCGATCGACGAGCGTACGCAGCGAACCGCGCTTGTCGATACCCACGACGACCGCGCGCAGGATCAACACCACCGCGTACAGAACCAGAAGTAGATAGAGAAACCAGAAGTGGCCCCAGGGAAAACCTTGATTCTGATGCGCTCCAGGCCCGGGGCCGGTCATGCCGGCCAGCTTTGCAGCCCAGATGATGGGCAGGATGCACAGCGGCATCACCAATGGAAAGAAAGCCAGCAACGGCAAAGCGATACGTCGCAGCCGGTTCTTGATAAAGCCGCCCGCACCCAGACGCTGGAACAGCAGGCGCGCGAAGAACCCCGCCACCAGGAAAAACGTCGCCATGCGGAAAATGTGCACCACGTAAAAGAACACGCCCATGGAACTGCTGGTTTCCACGTCCGATATGGGCCAGCTGAGCTCGCGGAACCCGGGCAGGAACGACATGGTGGCGTGCAACGCAATGCCGAGCAGCAAGGCGCTGGCGCGCAGCGCGTCAAGCGAATGGAAACGCTGCGGCTCGGTCAAGACAGTGATCTCCCATACATGTGTGGTTTAATCTATGACACTCGTCGTAGAGAAGGCAAGTCGACGCAAGTCTGCGGGTCATGGTTTCAACCGATCCTCGAGATAGGCGAGCCGTGTCCGTCGAATGCGCGAGCGACGCAACAGCACGAGGTTCCACACGACCGCTGCGATCACGCAGGCGGCAGCAACGCCACCCGCCATCAACGCCAGCGTCGAGGTGGAGCTGAATTGACGCAGCTGCGAACCGGTGGCCATGACGATCGCGAACAACGCCACGAAACTCAATGCACGCCCGAACCGTAACTGCTCTGCTATCCAGTCCTCGCGATCCAGGGAATCTTTCAACGACTGCAGCACGTCAACGGAACCCGACGGCGCAGGATCGCGGCGCATGCGCACGATCACCACGGCCGAAACCAGCGCAAACACGCCGACGACCAGGCCCAGCCAGCGATAGGACAGGAAAAATGCCAGCCAGCCCGCAGCCGCCACGCCGAGACACACCCCTGCAAGCTCGGCGAGCGTCACCAGGCGCATCTGGCGGCGGTGGCGCCGCAGATGTGCATCGATGTCGTCGACCGAGACCGCCGCAGCTTCGGCCTGCCAGAGCTTTGCGAGATCGTTCCAGTCGGACGCCGAGTTTTCGTTCATGGTCGTACCTCCAGCAAGGCGCGCAACATGTCGCGCGCACGCGTGCCGCGGATCGCGACGGCATTGGGAGAGATCCCCAATGTGTCCGCGATTTCGGCGGGCGAAAATCCTTCGAGCAGCAGAATCGCCACCTCGCGGTACGAGATGGGCAGCGTGCGCACCACCGCCATGAGCCGCCGACTCTCATCACCCTGAATTGCCAGCTCTTCGGGCGTCGGAGCGGTGGCGGCGAGGTCGTCGGAAAGCCCGATCAGGGGCGGCCGCCGCACCGCGCGGCTGATGTGCGTGACGATGCGGTTGTGGGCGATCCGCGCGACGTACGTGCGCTCCGAGCACTGCTGGCGAAACGCCGGCCATGCACGCCACACCGCCACGAGAATTTCCTGCGCAAGATCGCGCGCCAGGTCCGGGTTGGCCTCATGGCTCGATGCCAGACGCTGCGCCAGCGCGGAATGGTCGCGAAGGATCCTTTCGAGGCTTGGGTCGGCTTCGGCCATCAGGTTAAAGAGAGTCCCCCGCTACCGCGGAACCTTTCAAAACGAAAAAGGGCGCCGCCCGGTGAATCCAGGCGGCGCCCCGTTCAAATGGAGACTCGGGCCGCCCGCGTGCGCGGCCCGGATCCGTCTCCAGTCCCCCCTCTAGTTAGCAGGCATAGATACGCCTTAGTCCCGCAAAAGAAAAGCCCTTTGTGGCGCAAGTACGACCGGAAAAGCACCATGGTTGCCCGCGTGAAAAACCGATTGTGGATTTGGCGCAACGCGAGTAAGGATAGGGGTCGTCGGACACGGCCGATTGTTCCGTCCAGCCATCGCTGGTAAATCTTGCACGCGGGGGAATGGAGTTTTCATGTTGAAAAAGTGGCGCGGCTGCGCCGCGTGGTGCTGTCTCGTATTGCTCAGCGCACTCACCATGCCCGCGTACGCGCAGGAGCAAGGCCACTTCTACGGCATGTTGCGTTCGCGCGATCTGACGCCTTTCGGCTTCCTGCGCCTCGACATGCGCCCCGCGCACGCGCTCAACATCGAGTCGCACACCTTCGCGTTCGAGACGGAACTCGGCTACCAGAACACCTGGGCGCTCAGCGAGAACGTCGAGAAGTACCTCACGGCACTCGAAGCGTCCGGCCGCCGCGAGATCGGACCGGCCGAGATCGAAGAAATCCAGAATCTGCCGGGCGAAAACTATCTACTGGATGTCGAGTCCGCCACGCTCGATGTGGCGATGCATTACAAGATTTCGAGCCAGTGGAGCGTTTATGCCATCGCTACCGCGGTGTCTTATCACGGCGGCTTCATGGATTCAGGGATAGAGCATTTCCACGACGCGGTCGGTCTCAGCAGCTTCGGCCGGAAAGCCTTCGCTCAAAACGGCACGCACCTCATTTATGACCTGAAGGGCGCGCGGGTCGTGCTGTCCGAAGCGCCGAAGAGTCCGGGGTTCCTCGATCCGACCTTCGGGCTTCGATACTCCGGCATCACGCTGCCGGGGAAATGGCAGATGTCGATCGAGACGGCCATCAAGTGGGCATTCGATGGGGCGCGCCCGCTGTTGTCGACCGGCCGTGACGACTATGGGATGCAGGTATCGTTGCGCAGGCTCGGCTCGAAGAACGCGCTGCTCGTGGACCTTTCCGGCGTGTACTACGCCGGTGAAGACCTGCCCTCGCCGCATGACGCGCAGGTGGTTCCCACGATCGTGATCGGCTGGGAACGGGTGATGACCGCTCGCACAAACCTGAATCTACAGTTGTATGCGAGCACGAGTGTGTACGGGCACGATCAGACCGACCTCGACGAGCTCCTGACCGAGAAATACCAGATGAGTCTCGGAGTACGGCATCGCTTCGATTGCTGCCTGGTGTCGTTCGCGGTCACCGAGAACCTGCAGAATCTCTACAACACCCCGGATATCGGGTTCCAGTTCGGATTCGCCTGGGTGCCGCGCCTGATTGGTGCCGGGCCGGGAAACCGGGAAAACTCGAACTAAAGTTGGTGCCGCGAGTTTTCCCTGGAGAGGTACCGGGAAGGGGTTCTCGGGGTTACATACCGCACTGGCGTCTCGCGACCGCGCGTGTAACCCCGAGAACCCCTTCCCGGTACCTTCTTCTGGCACCAATCAGGCGCTGCGCGACGCGAAGTCGTCTTCGCGCTCGGCGCGTGCGCGCAGCGCGGTCGCCACGGTCGTATCACCAGCGGTGAGCATCGCGGTGGCATTGAACTCGACGACCCAGGCCAGGCATTTGTCGGCCGGCAATGCACGGCTGTAGCGGAACCCTTGCGCGAAGTCGTATCCGGCGGCGGCAAGGAATTGCGCGTCCCATTCCGTCTCGACGCCCTCGGCGACCAGCTCCAGCTTCAACGCATGCGCCATCTGTGCCGTCGACTCCACGATGATGCGATCGTCGGTGTTGTTGCGCATCCCGGCGACGAAGGACTTGTCGATCTTGAGTGAGTGCACCGGCAGGTCGCGCAGATAGCCGAGCGACGAATATCCGGTGCCGAAATCGTCGATGGAAATGAGCACACCCAGCCTGTCGATCTCCTGGATCACGCGCAGCGCGCGGCCCGGATCGAGCATCATGGCGCTCTCGGTGATTTCCAGCTCCAGCGAGGCAGCCGACACTCCCGACTCGTCCAGCAACTTTCGCAGCTGTGCGGGAAACGCCATGTCCTGCAGCAGGCGGGCGGAAAGATTCACGGCGACGCGCAGGTGCACTCCGCGCTCGCGCCAGCGTCGGATCTGCGTGAGCGCGCCGCGCAACGACCACTCGGTGAGCGGCCTTATCAGGTCGGTGGCTTCGGCAATCGCAATGAATTCGGTTGGGCTGATTGCGCCCTGGGTCGGATGCTGCCAGCGCAACAGCGCCTCGACACTCTCGACCATGCCGCTGCGCAGATTGACCTGCGGCTGGAAATGCATCTCGAGCTGATTGCTGGCGATTGCGCCACGCAACTCGCCACCGATCGCGAGCTTGCGCACGGTGTTCTTGTCATGCGCGGCGTCGTAGAACTCATACGCCCCGCCACGGCGTTTCGAGACGTACATGGCAACGTCGGCGTGGCGCAGCAGCGTCTGCGCATCACTCGCGTCCTGCGGAAATCGCGCGATGCCGATGCTCACGCCGATCTCGATCGAGATCCCGGCGACGTCGATGGGCGCCCGCAGACAATCCGCCAGCGATTGTGAAACGGCCGAAATTGCTTCGATATTCGCGGGCTGATCGAGCACCACGGTGAACTCGTCGCCGCCGATGCGCGCGATGAGCCCGCGATCGCCCAGCGTCTGCTGAAACCGCTGCGCGACGTCGCACAACACGCGATCGCCGACGTTGTGGCCCAGCGTGTCGTTGACCTCCTTGAAGCGGCACAGATCCAGCATCAGCAATGCCAGCGGTGCCCGGGACTGCCCGGCACTGAGCGACGCCTCCAGTCGCGTCAGCAGGGCAGCGCGGTTCGGCAGCGACGTCAACGAATCGTGCGTGGCCTGGTGTTGCAATCGATTCTGTTGCGCGCGCCGGTCGCGGATGTCGCGGACGATGGCGGTGTACAGCCGCTCGGTATTGAGTCGGACCCGGCTCACGGAGATTTCCACCGGGAACACCTCGCCGTAGAGCGTTCTCGCGTCACACTCACGAATCACACCATGCAGGGCGCCGAGCCGCGCGCCGGCAGCCTCGCCCGCCAGCAGCGTGATGAATTTTGCGATGGGTTCATCGAGCAGCTCGTACGCCGCGCAGCCGAACAGCTTCGATGCCGCGGGATTCGCCGTCTTGATGATGCCCGCTTCGTCGACGCACAGGATGCAGTCGGTGGACGACTGCACCACGCTCTTGAGCAGAGCATCGCGGCGGCGCATGCCGAATGCGTACGAGAGCGCGCGCCACGTCTGTGCTTCGAGGGAAAACACGATCGCTGTGACGAACAGCAACGTGACTACGAGCATGGGCGCGGCCATGTCGATCAACATCCGATTGTAGGAAAACCCAAGCAGCGACAACCCGACGATGGCCGCCAACGACAATGCCAGCACCGCCAGGTTGCGCGGCCACTTGGCGCCGTACAGCAGCACGGCCAGCACCGCCCACAACGCCAGCAACACGAGAGTTGCCCACATCGGCATCGGGCTTGGCGTGCCCTGAGTCACGGTCTCCGACGCGAGCGCTTGTACGATGATGCCGGGCAAGGAGCGATACACGGGCACCGACAGCATGTCGCCCAGCTCGACGGCGGTCGCGCCGATGAAAACATTCTTGCCCGCGAGCAGCGCGCGCGGTGCGCGGCCTTCCAGCACATCGACATACGAAATGAACGTGAACGAGGCCGGTGAAATCGAATAGTCGATGGGCACGGCCTGATCGTCCATCAGGACGCGACGCTGGTCGATGATGCTCGGGACGCGCACGCCATCGAGTGTCCAGAAGTTGCGCCATTCACGCGTGAGGCCGTCGGGACCCGGCTCTCCGTTTACGACGGCACGTTCGGTGCAGCGCGCAAACCTGCGCAATGGCTTGCTGATCGAGAGCGCGTCGTCGGTACCGTTGGTGCGCTGAAAGAAGGTGGGCAGCAGCAGTGGATAGTCGCGCGGCCTGGCGAGCGCCGCCTCGAGCACGGCGTCATCGAGAGCGTTCGACTGTGAACTGAAATCGATATCCATGAAAACGCTGGCCGGCGAGGCGCGCGTGAGTTCCTCGACCAGTTTGGCATGATGGCGGCGCGGCCACGGCCATTGCTCGAGCGCTGCGAGGCTGGCGGCATCGATGCCGACGATCACGATGTCCGAGCGCACGTCGCGTATCAGCAGCCGGGCACGCGCGTCCACGGCCGCATTCTCCAGCGCCTGCAACGCATCGGTGGTGCGCAACGCCGCCACCAGCGCGAAGGCGGTGAGGGCGATCGCCCACCAGCCGTGACGGCGACCGACGCGGATCATTTTCTTCCTGGTCGGCGCACCAAGCCGTCTAACAACTCGAGCACATCGGCGGGAGGACCGTGGCCGGGTTTGTCCGTACCGGAGACATCCGCAGGAGGTGTAGTGGCGCCGTCGTCCACGCCTGCGTTCACGTCCACGCCGAGGTCCACGCCGAGAGCGGCTCCGAGATCGACGCCGAGGTCGAGACTCACCGAGTTGCCGGGACCAATGTTGTTACCGTGGTCAATGTCGTTACCGTGACCATTGTTGCCGGCGACCGCTTCGGCGGCAGTCTCCGATCCAACAGTCACCTCGACCTGATTCCTGCTCGACCCGTTGATGACGGTGAAGCGTTCGTCGCCGGTTTCGAGATCGACGGCGACGCCCGCGTCGACGTCCGTAGTTATCGGACCGGTGTCGACGCCGGCGGTGACGCCGGTATCGACCGTGCTGGTGCCGACGTCAACGGAAATCGGACCCGTGTCCACGGTGGTCGGGGTCGACACATCGACCGGCCCACTCACGTTCACGGCAACGCCGGTGTCCACGGATATCGGACCCGCGTCCACGCTGGTCGGGGTCGACACATCGACCGGGCCACTCACGTTCACGGCAACGCCGCTTTCCACGGATACCGGAACCGCGTCCACGGTGGTCGAGGTCGATACATCGGGGCCACTCACGCTCACGGCAACGCCGGTATCCACGGAAACCGCGACGGAGTCGCTCGGGCTGCTGACGGGATCGTCGTTCGAAAGGCTCGCACCGACACCGACGGATGCAGCGGGGCTGCTCAACGGGTCCGCGACATCGCGATCGACCAGTATCGAATCACGATCATGATTGCGCGGAGTGGCGCGTGGTGAGCTCGGGCTCGGTGCACCGCCATTGGAGCCGCTGCCCGCCGGCTGGCGAGGCGTGACCGCGGGCGCCTTGCCGGCGTCCATCTTGAGTACGCTGATCGCCTGGTCATCGCGCTGGCGTGAAGCGATCTCGCCGGCCCTCAGATCCACGACGCTGGAATCGTCGGCGGCGCGCACCTCGAGCAGACCTTCGAACAACGAAATCGTCGTGGCCTCGTCCTGGGCAGCGACGTTGAACTGAGTGCCCTTGACGACTCCGACGAGGAACGGGGTTTCGATGCGCAACTTGCGGCCTTCGCGCTTGCCGATGTTGTAGAAGACGTTGCCACGCGGCTGCACGATTCGATCGATGGGAGCACCGCGCTTCTCGAGCGCAGGGAATTCGAGCAGCGTTTCCGGGCCGACACTCAGCGTGGTTTCCCCCTGCCGGAGTTCCACCGCGCCGTTTCGACCGGTTCGCAACGTGGCGGGGAGCTCGAGCACGCTGCCGGCACGCAGGGTGCGCGCCGCGCCGTTCACGTTCAGGTGAACCTCGCCCTTGATGCTGACCACGACGATATCGCCGGAATCGACGGCGCAGGCCACGCGCGGCGCGAACAGCGCACCGAGCACGAGCAACAGCGAAGTGGCGATTCTAACTACCGGGTTCATGGTCGGTGCTCTTTTTCGTGGCACGACATAACCTTCAGATCCCCTATATTTATTGCGCGGATCCTACTAAGAGTCGCGCCGGCGCAATGTGAGTCGCATCTCATCATCGCGGGCCGCCATGCAGGACAATGCGCGTCGCTATTCCGCTGCTCCGGCTCATGCGCATACAAGTGACAATAAATGCCGCGAAAGCCCGACGCCTTGCCGCTGTCATAATCGCGTGCACATCGGGCCTGCCTTGCGCCGCCGCGTCCGGTGCGCTACCCGGCGCTCTAACTACCACTCCGCCGACGCTCACCACCGTGGTCGTCGACGGCTCGAGCGCGTATGCCGCGCCGGAATTGTTCGCCGCATATCGCGATCAGCTCGCCCGGCCGATCTCGCGCGACGGGGCCCGCGCCATCGTCACCGCGCTGACCGACCTGTACGCGCGCGATGGTTACGTGAAGCCCGAGTTCGGGCTCGACGACGCCCTCACCGGACGTGGCGTGCTGCGCGTGCAGGTCTACGAGGCGCAGGTCACGAGCGTCATCTTCGAGGGCGACGGGGGCAGTTTCCGCGACGCGCTGGACGAGATCGGCGCGCGCCTGGAGAACAAGCGGCCGCTGCGCAAGGTCGACGTGCCAGAGGCCCTGCGCGCCATGCGCCAGATCGCGGGCCTGGCCGTCACGGCGACCACGCGACGCGACGCGAAGGTTCGCAACGGGTTCGAGCTGCTGGTGCGGGCGGAGTTCTCGCCGATCGACGGCGTGGTACGCATGAACAACCGGGGCACCGATCAGGTGGGCCCCGCTTTCCTGTTAGGCCAGGTGTTCGCCAACGGGCTGTTGGGACGCGGAGAGAAAATCGGCCTGATTTTCGCGGCTGCGAACGACCACGATGAATACCTGGGCGGCGGCCTGTACTTCGACGCGCCATTCGGCTCAGAGGGCACGCGTGGCAACGCGTTGCTGTTCCATTCGCATTCGGCGCCGCATGAGGCGCCGTTCAACCTCGACGATGAATACACGCGGCAACGCGCGACCATGGGAGTCTCTCGCCCGCTGCGGCAGGACTCGAAGTTGACGCTGGTCGCCAGTGGCGCCTTCGAAGCCGACGACCTGACCATCGACCGCGATGGCCTGTCGATTCGCGAGGATCGGCTGCGCGTCATCGACGCCGGCCTGCGCGCCTCGTGGGCCGGGGAAACTGCGACGCAATATTCGATGAACCTGCGCATGCGCAAGGGCCTCGACGCATTTGGCGCCGGCCTGCAGGCGACCGACCTCCTCGTCGATCCACGACGCGCCGACTTCCTGATCACGTTGCTGCAGGGCAGTTCGTCGCGGCGATTCGCGGAGCGCTGGTCCGTGCGATTCGATGGGTTCTCGCAGTACACCCGCCATGTATTGCCGGACACGGAACGCTTCAAGATCGGCGGCGACCGCCTCGGACGAGGCTTCGAAGTCGCGGAGATCGCGGGCGACCGCGGCCTCGGCGCCAAGATCGAGTTGCGTCGCGACATGTTGAGCACCGAATCATTCATCGGGCGTCTCTCTGCTTACGGCTTCTATGACATCGGCGCTGCGTGGAAGAACGACAGGCCGGGACGCGAATCGGCGGCCACCGCGGGCACGGGTGTTTCAATCTCCGGCGGCTCGCTCACCGGGTATCTCGAAGTCGCCGCGCCGCTCACCGGGCCGGACATCGAGGGCAAACACAAGGCTTCCGTGTTCGCCGAACTGAGCTATCGCTTCTAGCACTTTTCCGGAGCGCCACGCCCCAAATCCGTGCGCATGAAGCGCCTGGATATCGTCATATTGTCGGGCTATAACCTCCCCCTCCAAACAACAATGAATCGGGGAACGTCCATGCCTAACACTTACAAAGAGGAATCCCTCGACGGATTCGGCGGCCTCAAGATCTTCACGCGCGCGTGGCGCCCCGAAGGCGCAGCTCGCGGTGTGATCGTGCTGGTGCACGGCTTCAACTCGCACAGCGGCTACTACCTGTGGGCCGCGGAACAGTTGCTGGCGAGCGGCCTCGCGGTGTACGCGCTCGATCTGCGCGGCCGTGGCAAGTCCGACGGCGAGCGTTACTACATCGACAAGTTCGCCGAGTATCAGGCTGACGTCGACCTGCTCGTGAAACTGGCACGGTCGCGTGAGCCCGGATTGCCGATGTTCATGCTCGGCCACAGCGCCGGCGGCGTCATTGCCTGCAGCTACGTTCTCGACCATCAGCCGGACTTCGCGGGCCTGGTCTGCGAGAGCTTCGCCTATCAGGTGCCGGCGCCCGACTTCGCACTGGCCGTGCTCAAGGGGCTTTCGCACCTCGCGCCGCATGCGCACGTGCTCAAACTGAAGAAGGAAGATTTCTCGCGCGATCCCAAGGTAACCCAGGCTCTGCTCGACGACCCGCTGCTCGAGAATGAAGTGCAGCCCACCAAGACCGTGGCCGAGATGGTGCGCGCCGACGAGCGGCTGAAACGCGACTTCAAGTTGTTCTCGCTACCGCTGCTCATCATCCACGGCACCAAGGACACGGTCACGCGTCCCGAAGGCAGCAGGGAGTTCCATACGAACGCCGGCTCGAAGGACAAGACGTTGAAGCTGTACGAGGGTTACTTTCACGATCCGCTGAATGACATCGGCAAAGAGACGGTGATGGACGACATCCGGAGCTGGATCGCGGCTCGCCTGCCTGCTTAGGCGTGCTGCTCGAACGTCTCGACCTGCTCGATCGCGTGCTCGAAACGCACGCGGTCGAGCTGGGAGACGACTTCACCGCCTATCGCAACCACACCTATCGCGTCGTGAATTTTTGCGTCGCGCTCGCACCCGGTGACGACGCGACACTCGAGAAAATCGCGCTGGCCGCCGCGTTCCACGATCTCGGCATCTGGACCGCACGTACTTTCGACTACCTTGCGCCTTCCATCGGCCTGGCCTGCGCTCACGTGAATTGTGCAGGCCACGCCGACTTGCGCGACAATGTCGCCGGCATGATCCGCGAACATCACAAAGTCCGCAGCTACAAGGGCGCAGGTGCCGCGTTGATCGAGCCGTTTCGACGCGCGGACTGGATTGACGTTTCACTCGGGGCGCTGTCTTTCGGCCTGCCGCGCGCGCGAATTCGCGAGATCCGCGCGAAGTGGCCGAACGCCGGGTTCCACCAGCGCCTTGCGCAACTCACGCTCAGGCGCTTGCGCACAAATCCGCTGAGCCCGATCCCGGCCCTCAAATGGTGAGACGATCATTCGTGATCGCGTTGCTCGCCCTGGGCAGCGTCGCCCACGCGCAGAATTCCCCGACCGTTTCGCGCACGACCACGCTGTCAGCGCTGTTCCCGACTGACAAAGCGAAGTCTCTCGCCGACACGCTGCCCCCCGACAAACCATTGCACTATCGCGTGCGCATCCCGCAGGGCGGAAGTCCGAGCGGCGTGCTGGTGTTCGTGAAGACGGGCGATTCGGGCGAGTTGCCTGGAGGCAATTGGGCCGCGGAGCTCGATCGTCAGAACCTCATCTGGATCGCGGCGGAGAATTTTGGGAATAACCGTCCAAGCGCGAAACGCGTGCTCGCGGCCCTCGCCGGCCTGAAGCTCATCGAAAGCACCGAGACAATCGACTCAAAACGCCTGTACATCGGTGGCATTTCGGGCGGCGGCCGCATCGCCAGCCAGATCATCACGCGCTTTCCTCAGACCTTCAGTGGCGCGCTGTACATCGTGGGAGCAGACGACTGGACTGCGCGCGAAGAGCCATTCCTGGCGCGCATCGCCGAGAATCGCTACGTCTTCATCACCGGCAGCTACGATTTCAATCGGCACGACATGCAACGCATGTTCTCGAAGTACAAGGGAGCCGGAATCACGCAATCGCTGCTCATGGACCTGCCGCGGTTCGGGCACGAGTACCCGGACGCCGAACAACTGGGGATAGCGATCGACTTTCTCGACGCGCGTTAGGCCGGCGTTTTCTGCAACGCGCGTTTGACGAACAGCGCCACCACGATCACCCCGAGGCATGCGAGGCTGGCCCACATCTCCGGCTGTTTGCTGGGCATCACTGCCATCGCCACCATGACGGCGATCATGGCCAGCGCAGCGCCGCCGGCGATCAGCCTGGCGCCGCCCGAATCGCGCAGCTCGGGACGCGAGTAAGGGAAGCGGAAATGCGCCACCACCACGAATAGATAGGTGAACATCATGAGCGCGCCGCAGGAGTTCAGCAGGAACGTGAACAGCTTCTCCGGTGCGATCCAGTTGAGAGCCATCACGATGAAGCCGAAGGCGCTGCCCAGAAGGATGGCGCGCGCCGGCACCTGGCGCTTGTCGACGTGAGTCAGCCATCGCGGCGCATCACCCTTGTCGGCCATGGCGAACAACACGCGGGCGGTGACGTACACGCCGGAGTTGAGGCAGGACAACACCGCCGTCAGCACGATGACGTTCATGATGGTCGCCGCGCTCGGAATGCCGATGCTCTCGAGCGCCAGCGCAAACGAGGAATCTCCTGACTTGAACTGCGTCCACGGCACGATGCACAGGATCAGCAGGATCGACAGCACGTAGAACAGCAGGATACGCAGTACCACGGTGGCGGCGAGCCGCGACATGGTGCGATTCGATTCGGCCGACTCGGCGGCCGCAACAGTGACGATCTCCGCGCCCACCATCGAGAAGATCACCGTGGTGATGCCGGCAAAGATGGCGCTCCAGCCGAACGGCGCGAACCCGCCCTGCGTGGTGAGATTCGAGACGCCGGGAGTCGAAGGATTGCCGACGCCGAACAGCCAGCCCGCTGCAATCACGATGAACACGATGATGGCGGCGACCTTGATCGACGCGAACCAGAATTCGAACTCGCCGTAGGAACGTGCCGAGGCGAGGTTCACCGCCGTCAGCACCGCCATGAGCGCCAGGCCAATCTGCCAGACCGGAATCTGCGGCAGCCACAGATGCACGGTCTTGGCACCCGCGAGAGCCTCGATGGCCACGACCACTACCCAGAACCACCAGTAGAGCCAGCCGGCGATGAAGCCCGCGCCATTACCCAGGCCTGCACGCACGTATTCGGTGAACGAACCCAGGCCCGGCTGATCGAGCGCCATGCGCGCCAGGATGCGAATCACCGCGTAAACGACGATGCCCGCGGAGATGTAACTCAGGATCACCGCGGGGCCGATCGTGGCGATCGCCGCGCTGCTGCCGACGAACACACCGGCACCGATGATCCCGCCGATGGAGATCATGATGAGGTGGCGGGCTAACAGGGATTTCGAGAGTCGGGAGGAAGCCGGAAGAGAAGCGTCGGTGGCGTTCAAGTTGTTCGCTCTTGTTGGCTTGTGGCGACCGGGCGCACCATACGCCGGGGAGCAAGGAAATGAAAAGATAGATGTCGATTCAGGCCAGAGCCGTTCGACCACTCCGTATCGACTCCATACCGAAGCGATAAGGAACAGCCATGAAAATCAGCAGCAAGAAGACCTTACGTGCGTTCGCCGCGGTGGCCGCATTGACGATCGCAGCGTTTTCGGCGCAGGCCCAGGGACAGACAGGCACACCGAAAGCCGGGTACGTGAAGTCCAACGGGCTCAAGTATTACTACGAGGTCAGCGGCAAGGGCGAACCGTTGCTGCTGCTGCACGGCGGACTCGGCTCCATCGACATGTACAAACCCATCCTGCCGGCGTTCACCGAGCATCGACAGGTGATCGCGGTGGACCTGCAGGGTCACGGCCGTACGGAACTGGGTTCACGCAAGATCAGCCTGTCCGACATGGGCGACGACATGGCGGCAATACTCAAGGAGCTCGGCGTTCAGAACGTGGACGTGCTGGGTTATTCGTTTGGCGGAGGAGTCGCTTTCCGTCTCGCGGTTCAGCATCCTCAGATGGTCCGGCGCCTGGCGCTCGTCTCCGTGGGGTTCTCCGAGGAAGGCTTCTATCCCGAGATGCGCCAACAGCAGACGCAGATCAACGCGGGCTTCGCGGAGCAGATGAAAGAGACCCCGATGTACAAATCGTACGTGGCGGTCGCGCCGAAGCCGGATGATTTCCCGCGCCTGCTGCAGGGCATGGGTGATTTCATGCGCGAGCACTACAACTACTCGGCCGACGTGAAGAAACTCACGATGCCCACGATGCTGATCTTCGGCGACAGCGACATGTATCGCCCCGAGCACATCGTGGAGTTCTACAAGCTGCTCGGAGGCGGCCTGCGCGATGCGGGCTGGAACCGCGAGACGATGTCGAAGAATCGCCTCGCCATCATTCCCGACCAGACCCACTACGACATTTTCTTCTCGCCGAAGCTCGTCGCCACCGCGCTGCCCTTTCTGGATGGCGTCAGCGGCTCGAAGAGCTGGGCTGAAACG
>Ga0190271_10000457_pt1 | contig 20693 bp, 17 predicted proteins | sample Popmic356T_FD_133747 | JGI IMG/M metagenome (GOLD analysis project Ga0190271, IMG submission 133747) | Populus adjacent soil microbial communities from riparian zone of Weber River, Utah, USA - 356 T | ecosystem: Environmental > Terrestrial > Soil > Riparian zone | place: USA: Utah | collected...
CCGCCCCAGTTGACCCGGCGCAGGGGAGGGAAGCCGCCGGCGGCCGGGGTGGCCACGAGCGAGATCGCGTAGCCGTCGTCGGCGCGCAGGCGCGGCGTCAGCGTGTAGATGCTGTTGAGCTCGGCGTGGGTGAAGGCGAACTGGGCCGGGGTCCCGCGTTCGGGCTCGATCGCGTAGATCGGCATGCGGATGGCGGCGTGCTGCGTGCTGAGCTCGACGTCGACGCTGACCTCGCCGACGGCGCTTCCCGCCGGGCAGGTGCGGTCGACCACGTTGCCGATAGTCGGGCAGAGAATCGGAACGGAGAGGGCGTTGCCGACGAAGCCGCGCGGGGTGTCGATGACGATCTGGCGCGGGCTCTCGACCTTCCGCCGGAAATCGACCTCGGTGCGGCGGGTGGCGAAGCCGAAGTCGGTGGCGGAGAAGAACGGGTGGCCGCCGGCCTGGCGGAAGTCGCGACCGCGATCGTCGAGGATTTCCGAGTCGGCGTCTTCGAAGCCGAAGGGCCGCAGGCGGAAGTCGAACTCGTCGGCGTCGGCCGCCGCCGCGGCGCCCGCGTCGGGGTTCGTGGCGCTGGCGGTGGCAACCGCGTGGTCGGGAGCGTCGGCGCCCAGGCGCGCGTCGACACTGACCTCCGGGAGGGCGGCACCGGCGGCGACTTCGACGGCGGTGCTGCAGGTGGCCCGCGCCGGTTCCGCCCCGGCTGGAGCAGCGCCGGCGCAAGCCCAACCGCTGCCGCCGGCGGCGACGACTGCGGTCTGCAGTCCGGCCGGGAGGGCGACCTCGAGGGTCGTCGTCGTCCCCGCCGGGATCGGGTCGGGGCCGGCGTTCCTGACCCGGGCGACGTACCCGAGGCGCTGGTCGGCGCGGGTGACGCCGGCCTCGTTGAAGACCGAGACGGAGACGCTCGAGTACCGGCCGCTGAGCGGCACCGTGCCGGCTTCGGCCTGCAGCAGCGGCACGTCGGCGTTGGCGAGCGGACCGCCGCTGAAGCGAACCCGCCAGGCGCCGCCGGATGGGATGTCGACGGTGACAGAGCCGCCGCCGGCGCTGATCGTGGGCAGCGCGTTCAGCGCCGCTTCGACTTCGGCGATGCCGGCGCCGATGGCGAGGTCTGCGGTGCAGCTCCCCTCGAAGCAGAGGCGGTACTGACCCGCCGTCGCTTTCAGGTAGACCAGCTGCGCCTCGTGCGCCTGGCGCTCGAGGTCGACCTCGAGCGTCGGCGCGGCGAGGGCCTGGCCGGCGGCGAGGCCGAGGGTCGCCGCCACCGTGGCGAGGGCGACGGCGGCCCGGGTGGCGATGCTGGTGCGGGTGCTCACTTGCGACCTCCATGCTCGGCGTTGGCTCGGCTCTTGGCAGCAGCCTTCCTCTTGGCGGCGTGCTTGCGGTGCTTGGCGGCACGGACGCAGCGGACTCTGCCGCCGCGGCCGACGACCCGACGCTTGCCCTTGGGGCAACGGCGGGTGGCGGGCGGGCGGACGTTGCCGCTGCTCTGCGCGCCGGCAGTAATGGGGCCAGGGGCGGTAGGTACGGAGGCTGGCGGCCCCTGGCAAGCTTCGCCTTCGCAACCCCCAACCGAAGGCGCCGAGAAGCCGCCGCCGGCGCGCAGCGCGTAGACGTCGTCGACGGTGTCGCCGTCGCTGAAGGTTAGGCGCTCGTCGGTGTGGTAGACGATCGTCGCCCCATCGGGGGAGACGATCGGTCGGATCGGGTAGGCGTTGGCGAGGGTGCCGGAGCGGGTGGTGCCTGGCAGCTGGAAGAGCTCCCCCTCACGCCACAGGTAGGAGTCCTGGGCGCCGTCGGTGTCGCCGGGCAAGAGCGCTTCGGCGGTGCTGAAGACGACGCTGTCGCCGTCCTCGCTGACCCAGCGGCCCATCACGGCGAAGTCGGTGCCGGGGCTGCCGCGCCAGAGGTCGCTGAGCAGCACCGGGGCGGAGCCGTCGTCGCTGCCGCCGGGGGCGGCGACGGAGACGAGATCGAGGGCGCCGGCCTCGGCGTCGTAGCGGTAGAGGTCGGCGACGGCGTCGCCGTCCTCGGGCGCCAGCGGGGCGAGGGTGTTGAAGAGCAGGACGCGGCCGTCGCCGCCGACCTCGCGGCCCTGGCCATCGGTGCCGGTGACGGGGGCAGCATAGGCTTCGTTCTGCCAGTTGCCAGCCCTAGCCGTGCCGAAGATGCCCGCAAGGCCGACGTCGGCACCGCCGTCGCCGGGGGCGAGGGTGCCGACGAAGGCGAGGTCGCCGTCGGCGGCGTCGAAGGCGTAGAGGTTGGGTTGCCCGCCCTGGGCGGTCACCCCGACCGGGTTGGGGTCGGTGGTAAGGACGGTCTGGGCGACGAAGTAGGCGCGCGAGCCGTCACCGGAGATCGCCGTGATCGAGTTGCGGACGGCGGCTCCTTCGCCTTTGCTCGCAGCCGTGGACTCGCCGGCGGAGACCTGGGTCAGGCGCTGACCGGCGGGCTTGCCTTCGTCGTAGAGGTAGAGGTCGCAGCCGGGGACAGCGACGGTGGCGGCGCAGGAAGCGGCGGGAGCATCGAGGTCGGTATCGGCGAGCTGGCGGGTGGTGGTGAAGTAGACCTTGCTCTGGTCGACCGAAGCGCCCTGGTAGACGTCGTCGCCGTCGCTCGCCGAGCAGGGCGGCGCCACTCGGCCGCACTCGGAGGCGAGCAACTCGGAGATCACCGGGCCGGTGGTGGTCTCCTCGCGGACCATGATCCGCTTTTTGTTGAGCGCCCCGTCGCAAAGACCGGCGCCTTCCTGTCCGGGCCGGGTCGAGAAGTAGACGCGCGAGCCGTCGGGCGAGACCGCGCCCTGACTGCGCTCGCCGTTGGCGAGGTTGCCGTTGCCCGAAGCGGGAAGTGTCTCGAAGCCGCCGAGACGGGCGCCACAGCGCGCGCCCCAGACCTTGCCGCTGAAGTCGCGGGCCAACAGCTCAAGCACGGGGGCGCCGGCGGAGTCGAGCCGGCCGAGGTAGAGGTTGGAGTCCTCGCCGGTCCCGCCCGGTTCGGGGTCGCCGGCCAGGTACTTGAGAGTTCTCGCGTTTTCGAACGCTCCCCCCCGTTTCTCGGGTGCGAAGAAGACGCGGGAGTGGTCGCGAGAGGCGCCATGTAAATGGACATTCGTTTTGAAGTCGCCGACGAGGTTGACGAGCAGCGGCGTGAAGATCGACGGCGGGGCATCGAGACTCTGGTGAGTGAAGCGAGGGTCTCTGGCGCCGCCGGTCTGGATCGCTTGGAACCAGCGCGAGAGCCCGGGATCGAAGCTGAGGACCCTGAGCCTGTCTTCAAACTCGGCGTTGTATGGCGGCGTCGTGCACTCGCTGCTCCAGCCGCCGGCGGCTGGGTCGCGGGTGGCGACGTAGGACTCGCCGCCGCCGAGGGCGTTGAGGACGGTGCACTCACCGAGGGTGGCGACGGCGCCGTAGAGGACGCGATCGCCGCCAGCGGCGATCGCGGCGCTGTTTTGGAGGTTGCCGCCGCCGGCGCGAGCGGGCTGGTTGCCCTTGCTCGCAGGGCTGACCTGCTCCAGCGCCAGGCAGCCGGGCAGCAGCATCACCTCGATCCCCTGTTCGGCTCGGATCGTGGCGTTGGCGCAGCCGTCGGCGGGGCCGGGGCCGGTGGCGAAGGTGCGCTCTTTGCCCTGGGCCTGCTGGCCGCCGTTGGCGGCGAAGAGACGGTAGCGGTAGACGGTGCCCGGCTCCAGCGGCCCGGTCAGGGCGGTGACCGAGACGGCGGCGGTGCCGTCGCCGATCACGGCTGGAGTCGGCTGACAGGGAGCAGTGCGACCGTAGCTCGAGGTCGGACCGTACTCGAAGCGGCACTCAGTCAGCTTGAACCCGTTGGGGTTGACGCTGCCAGCCAGGGTCGCGCGGTGCCCGGCGAGGGCGGCGGCAGCGGTCACCGGAGCCGGCGCCAGGTCGGGCGGGTCGGTGAGGATGAGGACCCGGTGCCCATCGCTGGTCGAGGTCAGGTAGAGACGGTCGTTCGCGGGGTTGGCGGCAATGCCGTTGACGACGTTGATCCCGGCGCCGGCGAGGTGGGTCTCCTGAAGGCTGCCGGTGGCATCGAACTCGTAGATGCGGCGCTCGCTGCCCAGCGGTCCATTGGGGCAGCCGGCCTGGTTGCAGGCCTTGACGACGAAGGTCCTGTCGCCGGCGCCGACGGCGATGTCCTGAGGAGCGTCGGCAGCGGCGGTGCCGGAGAGCGAGATGGTCGGCTGCACCCCGATCGGGGGGTCGAAGAGTGAGGGAGTGAGGCTGGCGCCGGCCGGGGTGAACTTCTGAACGCGGAAGTTGCCCCCCGGCTCAACGGTGAAAATGGCGCCGGTCGAGTCGGCGGCGACCCGGGCCGGCTGAGTGCTGGCGAAGGCGCCGAGACCGCTGCTGGGCGCACCGGTCGGGTGGGCGCGGCAGTCGCCGACGACGATGCTGGTGCAGATCTCAAACACGTTGGCGCCGAGGTCGCCCGGTTTGGTAGTGGCGATCACGTCCCAGCCCCAGAGGCGGACGAAGGAGGCAGCGGGGGTGACACCGGCGGGGGTGAATTCCTGCACGCGGCGGTTGGAGGGATCGGCGGCGAGCAGGTTGCCGGTAAGCGGGTTGAAGGCGAGCGAGCCGATCGAGCCGCCGGCCGAGGAGAACTGGCCGCCCGAGGGGCCGCTCAGCGCGGCCGTCTTGCAGTTTGCGGGCGTGAGGCAGACCTCGAAGGCGTTGGTGGCAACGTTTTCCGGCGCTCCCGTACTGACGACATCGCCGCCGAAGAGGCGGAAGAAGGCGCCGGTGGCGCTGAAGACCGAGATCCGGCGGTTGCCGGACTCGGTCACGAAGACGTTGCCCGTGCTCTGCTCGACCGCGATCCAGCCGGGGTTGTTGAGCTGGCCACCGTTTGCCGTGGTCGGAGAGGTCAGCCCCGCCTTGCAGCGCGCAGCAATGGTGCAGACCTCAAAGCCCGTGGAGGCGCCGCCGCCCTGCGTGGTGGTGGCGATCGCGACGGTGTCGGCGCCGGCGCCGCTGCCGCCGGAGAGTCCGGTGGTGCCGGCGGTGTGGGTGATCTCGGGGACGTCGGTCCCGATCAGGCTGGCGCCGGTTGAGAAGGTGACGATGTAGGTGCCGCCGCCGGGAGCCCCGGGGCCGCCGCTGACCGCAACCGCGCCGGGGGCGACGGAGGAGAGCGCGTTGAGGGCGTTCTGGAGACTGGCGGTGGGGCCGACGCCGCCCAGGGCGGGGACGTTGAAGGGCAGGTCGCCCGTGGTCTGGCCGTTGAAGGTGAGTTTGAAGTCGCCGGCGCCGGCGTTGACGGCGACTGTCTGGACCTCGTTGGTGGAGGTCTCGACGTCCTGGCCGAAGGCGCGGACGAAGGCGCCTTTGGCGGTGAACTGCTGGACGCGGTTGTTGGAACCGTCGACGACGTAGACGTCGCCGGCCGAGGCGCCCCCCGTGCCGTTGACGTTGACCGCGACACCGCGGGGATTGTTGAACTGGCCGCCGAGGGTGCCGGTCGAAGCCGAGCCGATGACGTCGTAGACGACCTTGGCGGCAGCGGCGCTGTCGGGGCGGACCGCGGATGGCACGACGGCCAAAGCGAGGAGGACGAGCCAGAGCAGCGCCGGCAAGCCGCAGCGGCCGGAGCTGAACGAAGACATGCCCTTCGCTAGGCGTCTCATGTAGTGCTCTCCCTTTTCTGCGGTTGCGGACGTAGTGATCCCGTCAAAGGCCTCGGCGCCGCTCGCACGGCCAGCCGCGGCGAGGGACCGGCGGTTGGCAAGGAGCGACGCGATTCGGGTCTTCATCGGGTGGTGCCTTTCGAGATCGTGGTGTCGAAGTCGGTGCGGATGGAGTGGCGCAGGGGCGAGAGCTCGATGGCGATCGCTCCGGCGGTGGTGGTGTACGAGGCGTCTACAGAAGGCGGATGTGTCTGCGAGGCGAGCTGCGCTCGGCCCGCAAACGGCGCGCGATTGTGCGCCGGGTCAGCCGTCAACCCGCTCGCTTGGGCGATGCCCGCGCTCGGGGTCGAGCCGCCGCGACTCGTCGCGGCGGTGACTGCCGCCCGGCTTAGCGCGATGCCGGCCGCAGGTGTTCGGAAGGCGGCGGGGGAAGAGGTGGAGCAGCCGCGGACGGTGGCGGCCACGAAGCCGGGACGGGCCTCGGGGCGCTGGGAGCCGCCCGCGCTGCTCCTGCGACCCCGCGAGCCAGGGAGAGCCACGGGTGCCGGGCGGGAACTCGAAAGGCGGCCGGCTGGGAGGGCGCGCGAGGGCGCAGTCGGGGACGCGGATGCAAGCAATGACCGGCTGTGGTCATTGCTCTCAGACGCGAACGGCGAAACGGTGGTGTTCAAGTCCCTGTCTCCTGTTTTCCCTGGCCCTTGCGACAGTCGCGAGGCCTTCAGCGACCCGGTCCCATCCGAGTCGCTGGCGGCATTGAAGCAGAACAGCGGGGTTTTTGTCAAGGGGGGTACACAACTGTGACAAGGATTTGTGTCAAGATCAGTACTCTTTTTGTCACAACCGGTACCTCAAGTTTGTCAAGCTCAGTACATGCTGGTTGGCTTGGCTCGGACTATCGTGAGCGTCGGGATGGCGTCGACGGACCCAGCTACGCGAGCGAGCGAGCCGCTCTTCCCCCGCCTCAGCGGCGGGCCGCGGAAGCTGGCCCCGGACCGGGTCGCCCGCCACCAGAAGGCGCGGCTGCAGGGGGCGATGGTCGAGGCGGTCGCCCGCCACGGCTACGCGGGGACGACGCTGCGGGAGCTGGTGACCCTGGCCGGCGTCTCCAAGAGCACCTTCTACGAGCACTTCGAGAGCAAGCAGGACTGCTTCCTCTCCACCTTCGACGAGATCGTCGCCCAGCTCGGCGTCCGGGTCGGCGAGGCGTATCGCTCGGGGGGCGACTTCCGGGAGCGGCTGGTGGCCGGCCTGGGCGCGTTCATGGACCTCGCGGTCGAGGAGCAGGCGGCGGCCTCGCTGGCGGCGGTCGAGTCGCTGACCCTGGGTGCGCCCGGGGTCGAGCACCGCGAACGGGCCTCGCAGGCCTTCGAAGCGCTGATCCAGCAGAGCTTCGACAGCTCGCCCTCGGGCGTCCAGGTCTCCCCCGTCGTCGTGCGGGCAATCGTCGGCGGCATCCGCGGCGTCGCCTACCGGCGCCTGCGCGCGAATCGCCCGCAGGAGCTGCCGCCGTTGGTCGAGCAGCTGGCCGGGTGGGCGCTGGGCTACCAGCAGGCCGACGGCAAGGCCACGGCCCTGGCCGTCGCCGCCGCCGAGCGGCCGGCCGGCCCGCCCGAGAGCGCCGAGTCGTCCTCCGAGGACGTGCCCGGCTGGGAGGAGCCGCCCGACAGCCGCGACAGCCGCCGGGCGCTGACGCAGCGCGAACGCATCCTCCGCGGCGCCGCCCGGGTCGTGGTCGACAAGGGCTACGCGGCGCTCAGCATTCCGGCGATCTCCGGCGCCGCCGGCGTCTCCAACCAGACCTTCTACGAAAACTTCGACAGCAAGCGGGACGCCTTCCTCGCCGCCTTCGAGATCCTCGTCGGGCGGGCGCTCGGCGTGGCCGCCGCGGCCTTCGCCCGGGAGGGCGATCGGCCCGAGGCGATCGGGGCCGGCCTGCGGGCGCTGCTCGAGCACATCGCCGCCAACGAGCTTTTCGCCCGGCTCGCCTTCTTCGAGCTGCCGACGGCGGGGCCGGTCGCGCTCGACCGCGCCGACGCGACCCTGGACAGCTTCGCCGCCTTCCTGGAACCGGGCACGGTTCCAAGCGAGCTGGGCGGGCCGCTGCCGCGGACGATCCTGGAGGCGATCCCCAGCGGAATCTGGGCCGTGATCCAGCACGAGATCGCCCACGGGCGCAGCGCCGAGCTGCCGCGGCTGGCGCCGGAGCTGACGCGGATCGCGCTGGCGCCGTTCAGCAAGACCTAGAGCGGCGCGGGCTCAGACGGTGACCCCGCCCCCTCACCGGCCCCGGCATAGGGCAGCAGCAGCACTTCGAGCAGCTGGGACTCGAGCCGGGGCAGGGCGGCCTGGTCCTCGGCGAGGAGCACAGACGTGACCAGGGAGACGGCGCCGGCGGCAAGCACTGGCTCGGTCAACGGCGGCAGCGCCGCCGCCTGGGCGGAGTAGGCGCGGCCGTAGCGCAAGAGGCCGGCGATGCGCTGGATCGCCGCCTGGTAGCGGTCCACGGCCGGCGGCCCGACCGCCAGCGCTTCGACCGCGAAGAGCCTGGCCGCGTCGACCCGTTCGATCACGAACGAGAGCGCGGCGGCGGCGCCGGTCCCGACCTGCTCCGCCCATGCCGCCGTGAGGTCCATCGACGCTTCGATCTCCTCGATGAGGCTGGCAAAGAAACGGTCGTAGGCGGCGAGCAGGCACTGGCGCTTGTCGCTGAACTCGGCGTAGAAGGCGCTGCGGGGAAGGCCGGCGGCGGCGGCGACCTCGCCAGCCGTCGTCTTCGCGTAGCCGCGTTCGGCGGCGACCTTGGTGAAGGCGTCGACGAGCAGTTCGCGTTCCCGCTGGGGGTCGCGCGGCATGGAGCCCCTGCCGTGTGGGCCCCGAGGCTGCATGTCAACATCGGAGGTTAGTTAGACGCGCCGGTTTGTCAACAGCGGCGCTAGCTACTGGCCATGCGCCTGGCGTCGGCCTCGCCCAGATATGGAATTAGGACGAGTTCGACCAGCTCGGTCTCCAGCGACGGAATCGCCTGCGGGTCCTCCATCAGCAGGTGGCCGGAGACGATCGAGGCGATGCCGCCGACGAGGGCGCGCTCGGTCGCGTCGGGGAGCGACTCGGCCACCGGGTAGCTGCGACGGCCCTCGCGCAGGAGAGCGGCGAACTGGTCGAGGGTGGCGAATTGCCGCTCGGCGGCGGCGAGGCTGGCCGTGCACGCTTCGATGGCGAAGACCCTTGCCAGGGCGCTGGCTTCGACCAGCGAGGAGAGGATCGCGGCCAGGCCGGCCCGAACCTTCAGCGGCCAGTCCTCGCGCTCGTCGCATGCGTGCAGGGCGTCGAGCCAGAGGCGCTCGAGGAACGCGTCCTGGGCGGCGACCAGCGCCTGCTCCTTGCTCTGGAAGTGGGCGTCGAAAACGTCGCGCGGGACGCCGGCGTACTGCACCACCTGCTCGATCGTGAGCGCGGAATAGCCGTGCTCGGCCGCCGCCTTCGCGACCGCCGCGACCAGGCGCTCGCGCTCCTCGGCGTAACCCGAAGCCGCTTCGGAGCGTCGCTGAGGTTCCCCCGCTGGCACGTCGCGGCGCACATTAGGCGGACCTGAGCGTTTATGTCAAGTGAGGTACATGACCATTTATCGATTGTCTCGGCGCCGCGACGCATAGACGCGCAGGAAGTCGCGTAGCTGCACCCCGCGGTGGCGAAATCCCGCCGCGGTCCGCCCCGTGGCCCGGTGCTCGAGCTCCAACTCGTACTCCCGCAGCCGATAGCCGGCGCGGACGGCGTCCACGGTCATCCCGATCTCCATGCCGAAGCCGGCGGCGAAGGGCAGGCTCGCCCGCAGCGCGTCCACTCGCAGCGCCCGCTGGCCCGAGATCGGCGCCGTCGTCTCGGCGCCGCAGCGGCGGCGGATCGCCCAGCGGGCGAAGCCGAGCGCCAGTCCGAAGCCGCCGCCGACCCGGCGCGAGAAGGCGGCGACGGCGAGGTCGCACTCGCCGCGCTCGACCGCCGCGACCAGGGGCACCAGCCGCGCCGCCGAGGCGCCGAGGTCGCCGTCGCAAAGGAGGACCAGGGCCGGCGCCGGCGCCGCGCTCAGCACCGCCTCCGCCGCCGCGGTCACGTTGGCGCCCTTGCCGTGGGGCCGGCCGCGGCTGACCACCTGGGCGCCGGCCGCCAGCGCCAGCTCGGCCGTGCCGTCGGTCGAGGCATCGTCGGCGACCCAGACCGCCGCCCCGGGGAAGGCCCGCCGCAGCGCCGCCACCGTCTCCCCCACCCGGTCGGCCTCGTTGCGGGCGGCGACTATGACCGCGAGTTCCCGATGCGCCACGCTAGAAGGGGATCCCCTCTGCGGGCCCCGAGGAATCCTTCGGAAGGTCGAAGGTTCGGAGGATGAACCGACCCAGCAGCGGCACCGCGAAGGAGTACTCGCCCATGCGGTTCTTGTAGATCATCCCCCGCTCCGCGAGGCTGGCCAGCATCTGGTTCGCATGGCTTGGCGAAAACGCCTTCGGCAAGAGCTGCTTTGCCTTCTCGGTTAGTTCGGCAATCGTGAATTCCTCATCCGCATGCTCCAGATGCGCCACCACCCAGAGGAGTTCGCGCTGGCGGTTGGTGATTCTCGCCCAGCGACCGGCGAAGAAATCGGCATCCAGCTTGCGCTGGATCGCCTCGACCGGCACGAACTTCTTCTCTTCGTCCGCATGCTGTCGGATGAAGACGTCGTAAACCTCACGGCCGATGAACTGGATGAAGTACGGATATCCCGCGGACTCATAGATGATGATCTCGACGGACTCGGGAGCGAGCCTGACGGGACACCCCGCCACCTCAATCGGCTTCAGGATGGCTTCGCGACTCTCGTCCTGGCTCAGCTTGGTCAGCGTCATAACCCGGAACATGCGCTCCGCGTAGGTCCGGGAGTCGACGAGCTTGGGGAACAGCGTCGGGAGCCCGGCGAGGACGAGCATGAATGGGATGCCCTTCTTCTGAATCGACTGAAACACGTCGAGCAGGACGGACAGCGGGAACTGTTCCTTGGCCGCGTGATCGGAGAGGTTCTGCGCCTCGTCGTAGGCGAAGATCACACGGTGCTGTCCCTGCTCTCGCAGGTGACTCCAGGCGAATTCCAGCGTGGCCTTGATCTTGTCGGCGGTCAGACCCGGAGTCCCCTGATAGACGCCCACGAGGACCTCATGCGTCAGCGGCACCTTTCGGGGCTCGGAAGGATCTCCGAAACCGACCTGCTGGACCGGGGCCGAGTCGATCACCGTCGTGGAAGACGTGATTAACGCAAGGTCAGCGAGCAGGCGTTCGGCAAGAGCCGTCTCGCTGATGCTTGCCGACTCGGAGAGATCCGCGGTCGCCCAGAGCCATCCCCGCTCGATCGCCTTCGGCTTGAAGGTCTCCAGCAAGACGGTCTTGCCGACTCCTCGAAGTCCGGTCAGGACCAGGTTCTCGAGGATCTCGTCCTGCTCCAAGAGGCGATCGAATTCCGCGTACTCGGACTCACGGCCGGCCAGGTAGGGCGGCATGTGCCCCGCCCCTGGTCGATACGGGTTCTTGAACTCAGGCGAATTCACAATCCCTTACCTCCTTCACTAAATTTAGCTATATGACTAAATTTAGCAGGAGGGCTAATGTCTGCTATGGCTCAGGGAGCCGCCGCCGCGGCTATTGTCCCCGCCCATGCCAGACATCGAGGCTCACATCACCGGCAACGTGTGGAAAATCGAGGTTGCGGTCGGGGACCAGGTGTCCGACGGCGACACCGTCGCCATCCTCGAGTCGATGAAGATGGAGATCCCGGTCGAGTCCGAAGAGGACGGCACGGTGAAGGAGATTCGCTGCGAGGAGGGTCAGTCCGTGAGCGAAGGCGACGTCCTCGTGGTGCTGGAGTAGCACCGGTGGAGGAGCGGCTGGCGGGCGGCAAGCTCGTCCTCGACCGACCGGCCGAGGCCGTCGCCCGCCTCACCATCTCCAACCCCGAGCGCCGCAACGCGCTCGACCACGAGATCCTCGACGCGATCGCCGAGCTGGTGCCCCAGCTCAACCGCGGGATCGAGACCCGCTGCCTGCTGCTGACCGGGGCGCCGCCGGTCTTCTCCGCCGGCTACGACATCGCCGCGATCCCGGAGGAGACCTTCGAGCGCGACGCCGAGGCGCTGGTGGCGCACCCCTTCCACGGCGCGATCGAGGCGCTGGCCAACCACCCCTGGCCGACCGTCGCCGCGATCAACGGCCACTGCCTCGGCGGCGGGCTCGAGCTGGCGATCACCTGCGACCTGCGGATCTGCGCCGCCGGGGCGAAGCTGGGGATGCCGCCGGCGAAGCTGGGGCTGATCTACGGCCACACCGGCCTGCGCCGCTTCCTCGACACGATCGGGCTGGCGCGGACCAAAGAGCTGTTCATGACCGGGCGCAACTACGAGGCGACAAGGGCCGAGCGCCTCGGCCTCGTCAACGAAGTCGTCAGCGACCAGCGGCTCGAGGCCGAGTCGGTCGCGCTGGCGGCCGATATCGCCGCCAACGCACCGCTCGCGGTGCGCGGCAACAAACAGGCGATCGGCCTGCTCAACGCCTGCCCGGTGCTGAGCGACCAGCAGGAGGCGGGGCTGATCACGCTGCGCGAATCCGGCTTCGCCTCCGAGGACTTCCGCGAGGGCATCCGCGCCTTCGGCGAGAAGCGCCCGCCACGGTGGACAGGGCGGTGAGCGCGAAGGCGCGCGCGGCGCTGGCCAAGTCGGACCCGACGCTGGCGGCGCTGATGGCGCGGGTCGGCGAGATCGACCTGGCGACGCGTCTGCGCCGGCGCAGCGAGGAGCGCCCCGCCGACGCCTACGGCGCCCTGCTGCGGGCGATCGTCGGCCAGCAGCTCTCGACCAAAGCGGCGCGGACGATCTACCTGCGCGTGCTCGACGTCTTCGACGGCGCCACGCCGTCGCCGGAGCAGCTGCTGGAGGCGAGCGAGGCGGACCTGCGCGGCGCCGGGCTCTCCGGCCGCAAGGTCGAGTACATCCAGGACCTGGCCCGGCACGTGCTCAGCGGCGAGCTGGAGCTGGACCGGCTCGACGAGCTCGGCGACGAGAAGGTGGTCGAGGAGCTGGTCGCCGTGCGCGGCCTCGGCCAGTGGACCGCCGAGATGTTCCTGATCTTCCACCTCGAGCGGCCCGACGTTCTCTCCGGCGGCGACCTCGGCATCCGCAAAGCGGTGCAGATCGAGTACGGCCTGGAGGAGATGCCGGCGCCCCTACGGGTGCTGGAGATCGGCGAGCCCTGGCGACCGCACCGCAGCCTCGCTTCGCTCTATCTCTGGGAGTCGCTGGCCGCCGTGCCCGGTGCCTGAGCGAAACCCCTGGCGCACGAAGGTTTGTCAACTTCATATGGGGGGTTCGATCGGCCGACATGAACGTATGCGCCTTCGCTTCTGGATTGGCCTCGTCGCCGTCCTCCTGATCGCCGCCGGTTCCGTGACCGCGGCCCTGATCGTCCGTGCCGACGACGACGCCGACTTCCACGAGGGCCAGCGCGACCAGGCGGTGCGGGCGGCGAACCAGGCGGAGGCGGTGGCGGCCCTCTCGATCGGGCAGCTGGCCAGCGCCGCGGCCTTCTTCCAGGCCCGGAGCTCCTTCACCCAGCACGAGTTCGAGATCGTCGCCGAGCCGCTGCTGCAGGCGGGGGCCCTGAGCGGCACCGCCTACATCCAGCGCCTGCCCCACTCCCAGCGGGCGGCCTTCGAACGCCGTCATGGGGTGCCGGTCTTCGAACCGAGCGGCGACGGTCCGCGCAAGGCCCGCGAGCGGCCCGTCTACTACCCGATCGTCTACGCGGTCAGCGCTTTCGGGTCCACCTCGCCGATCGGCTACGACCTCGGCGCCGACCCCGAACGGGGGCCGTTCCTGCGCCGCGCCCGCGACCGCGGCGAATCGGTGGCGACGACGCCGGTGAGACTGCTGCTGGGCGGCGTCGGCATCAACGTCTACCGGCCGGTCTACCGGGACGGGGCGCCGACGGCGACCGTGGCGCAGCGGCGCCGGGCCCTGATCGGCTTCGCCGCCGGCGGCTTCCGGGTCAAAGACCTCGCGGCCTCGGCGGTGGCGGCGGTCCCGGAGGCGGTCGACGTGCAGCTGCGGATCGACCGCGACACCGTGGTCGGGCAGCAGGGAGAGCTGGAGGACGCCGCCGGGGCGCCGATCCACATCGCCGACCGCACCTGGTTCCTGGTCGTCCGCGACCCCAACCGACCCGACGTCAGCCTGCCGCTGCTGCTCGCGGTGGTCGGGATCTCCCTGGCCGCCCTGCTGGGAGCGCTGATCCTCGCCTGGACCCGCAACGAACGGATGCAGCAGCTGCAGCGCGAAGCCAGCCTGGATCCGCTGACCGGGCTGAAGAACCGCCGCCGCTTCGAGGAGGACCTGGGAGCGGCGATGGCGCGAGGGCGGCGCGAGGGCACGACCGGGGCGGTGCTGATGCTCGACCTCGACCACTTCAAGCTGGTCAACGACACACACGGGCACCCGGCCGGCGACCGGATGATCGAGGAGATCGCGGCGGTGCTGCGCCAGCGCACCCGCGAGAGCGACGTCCTCGCCCGGCTCGGCGGCGACGAGTTCGCGATCGTCCTCCCCCGCTGTACCCCGGCCGAGGCGCGGATGGTGGCGGAATCGGCAGCCGAGGCGATCCGCGATCACCGCTCCGAGCACGACGAGGTGGAGCCGATCACGGCCAGCGTCGGCGTCGCGATGTTCGGCGACGACCCACGCACCAGCATCGGCTCGGTCGTCTCCGAAGCCGACACGGCGATGTACGCGGCGAAGGACGGGGGTCGCGACGGCGTCCGCGTCTTCGACCCGGCCGCGGTGCGGGACGATGCCCACTGGGACGACCTCGGGTTCTAGGAGGGCTAGCGCGCCGCCAGCTTGCGGCGCAGGTCGAGCACCCGCTGCGCCGCGGCCTCGAACTCGGCGCGGTCGAGGGCGCCCGCGCGCAGCTTCGCGACCAGCGCCCGCCAGGCCCGTTCGGCCGGGGCCAGAGCCGTGAAGAGGAGCAGGTCGGAGCCGGCCCTGGCCGCCGCGACCCCCGCTCGCGCGGGGCCGCCGTAGGCGCGCACGGCGACGGTGTCGAGGGCGTCGGTTATAGAGACGCCCTCGAAGCCGAGGCGCCCGCGCAGCTCCCCGGTCGCGATCGGGCGAGCGAAAGCGGCGGGGTCGGCGCGAGCGCCGGGTAGATCGCGGTGCTGAGCATCACCAGGTCGCCGCCGGCGTCGGCGAAGTCCCGGAAGGGAGCCTCGTCGACCGTCCGCAGAGTCGCTTTCGGGAGGCCGATCCGCTGCACCGCGAAGTCGGTGTTCTCGGCCGCGGCGCCGAGGCCGGGAAAGTGCTTGGCCGTCGCCGCCACCCCGCCCGCTTGCAGGCCCGCGGCGAACGGGACGGCGGTTGCCGTCACCTGCTGGGCGGAGGAGCCGAAACCGCGTTCGGTCGCGGCGATGGTCCCACCCGGCCGGGCGACGTCGAGCACCGGCGCCAGGTCGACGTTGATCCCGAGCTGGCGCAGGTTCGCCGCCGTGCGCCGGCCCTGCTCGCGGCTGAAGGCGCCGCCGCGGGCGCCCATCGCCGCGGCCGAGGCGGTGGGAGCGCCGCTCACGCGCTTCACCAGCCCGCCCTCCTGGTCGACCATGATCAGCAGCGGGTCGCGCAGCTTCGGCGGGCGCCGGATCGACTGCAGGCGGGCGACCAGGCGCCGGCCGGCGGCGCGGCTGGGGATGTTGTCGTCGAAGAGGACGACGCCGGCGACGCGGCCCGCGCCGATCGCCCGCTGGAGGTCCGCCGAGACCGCGGTGCCGCCGAGCCCGGTGACGATCCGCTCCCCCGCCAGCAGCGAGGCCGGCAGCGTGCTCGCCAGCTCGGGCTCCGGCTCGGATGGCGGCGAGTCGCCAAGCGCCGCACCGAAGGCGAAAGCGGCCGCCGCGAAGCCGATCAGCGCGCTCAGCGCCAGCCGTCGCCGCCGCGCTTTCGCTCTCTCCATGGAGGCGAAGCTAGCGGACCGCGCGGGCCTGGGAGCAGCGTCCGGAGCGCTTCCTAGCCTTGGCCGCAATCCACCCCCCGGAGGCCCCATGGCATCGCTGATCAGCTTTGACGAAGCGCTCGAGTACGGGCGCCTGACCGACCACGACGAGATCGGGGCCCTGGTCGAGCGCGCCTGGGAGGTGCGCCGGGAGAACTTCGGCGACTCGACCGACATGTGCTCCCTGGTCAACGCCAAGTCCGGCGGCTGCGCCGAGGACTGCGGCTTCTGCGCCCAGTCGCGCTACGCCGAGGCCGACACGCCGATGCACGCGATGCTGGAGCCGGAGCAGATCCTCGAACACGCGAAGGCGGCCGAGGCGGCCGGCGCCCATCGCTTCTGCATGGTCACCCAGGGGCAGGGGCTGTCCAAACGCGACTTCGCGAAAATCCTCGAGGGCACGCGGCTGGTCGCCGAGCAGACCAACCTCAAGCGCTGCGCCTCGATCGGCCACATGTCGGCCGAACGCGCCAAGGCCCTGAAGGAGGCCGGCGTGCAGCGGGTCCATCACAACGTCGAGTCGGCCCGCTCCTATTACCCGGAGGTATCGACCACGGTCCGCTACGAGGGACGGCTGCGGACGATCCAGGCGGTCAAGGAGGCCGGTCTGGAGACCTGCGTCGGCGGCATCCTCAACCTCGGCGAGAGCGAGGAGCAGCGGGTCGAGATGGCCTTCGAGCTGACCGAGATCAACCCGACCTCGGTGCCGATCAACCTGCTGATCCCCAAGGAGGGGACCAAATTCGGCGACCGCGAGGTGATGGACCCGTGGGAGGTCGTGAAGTGGATCGCGATCTTCCGCCTGATCATCCCCGGCGCCCTCTTCCGCCTCTGCGGCGGCCGCGTCGAGAACCTCGGCTCCCTGCACAAGCTGGCGGTGAAAGCCGGCCTGAACGGGGTGATGATGGGCAACTTCCTGACCACGCTCGGGGCCGAGCCGGCCGAGGACCGGGCGATGTTCGAGGAGCTCGGGCTGAACGTCGCCCGCCAGCCCGACAACGGCGCCAACCCGCGGCCCGACAACCGCTCCGGCTGGCTCGAGGGCGAGTCCCCGGGGACGCCGATGGACGACCTGATCGACCACCAGGACGAGGCCCCGATGTGGGATCCCTCGACCCAGCTGCGCGTCGTGAAGAAGGGCAAGGCGCCCTCCTACCCGACGGCTGCGTGACCGACGTCGCCCGACGCCTGCGGGAGCTCCGCGAGCGGGGGCTCTACCGGCGCCTGCGACTGATCGAGGGGCCGCAGGGGCCGGAGGTGACGCTGGCCGGGAAACCGGTTCTGCTGCTCTGCTCCAATAACTACCTCGGCCTGGCGGAGCATCCGCTGGTGCGCGAGGCGGCGGCCGCGGCGGCGATCCGCTGGGGCGCCGGGGCCGGCGCGTCGCGCCTGATCTCCGGCAGCATGGAGCCGCACCGCCAGCTGGAGGCGAACCTGGCGGAGTTCAAGCGCTACGAGGCCGCCCTCCTGTTCGGCTCCGGCTACCTCGCCAACACCGGTGTGGTCGCCGCCCTGGCGGGAGCCGGCGAGGTCGTCTTCTCCGACGCTCTCAACCACGCCAGCATCGTCGACGGCTGCCGGCTCTCGCGGGCGGAGACCTTCGTCTACCGCCACGCCGACCTCGAACACCTCGACTGGGGCCTGCGCCAGGCCGGCGGCCGCGGGGCGCTGATCGTCACCGACGGCGTCTTCTCCATGGACGGCGACGTCGCGCCGCTGCCAGAGCTGCTGGAGCTGGCCCGGCGCCACGGCTGCCGCCTGATGGTCGACGAGGCGCACGCGACCGGGACGGTCGGTCCCGGCGGTCGCGGCTCGGTCGCCGCCGCCGGCCTCGGCGGCGAGGTCGACGTCGTCGTCGGCACCCTCGGCAAGGCGCTCGGCTCTTACGGAGCCTACGTCTGCGCCGACGCCGAGACGGTCGACTTCCTCGTCAACAGCGCCCGCCCCTTCATCTTCTCGACCGCGCCGCCGCCGCCCTCGATCGCCGCCGCGACGGCGGCGCTGGAGCTGGTCGGCGCCGAGCGGGTCGAGCGCCTGCGGGCGAACGCGGCCGGCTTTCGCCGTGCCCTCGCCGCCGAGGGCCTCGACGTGGCCCGGTCGAGCACGCAGATCGTGCCGATCGAGGTCGGCGAGGCGGAGCCGACGATGGAGCTCTGCGAGCACCTGCTCGAACGCGGCGTCTTCGCCCAGGGGATCCGGCCGCCGACCGTCCCGGAGGGGTCCTCGCGCCTGCGCTTCACGGTGATGGCAACCCACCAGGCGAGCGAGCTGGAGCGGGCGGCGAAGCTGGTCGGCAGCGCCGCCCGCGAGCGCGGCCTGGCGGCGCCACCGGCCCTCGCCGCTTGACGGGACTGGCGTGAGCGCGGCCGCCGCGGGGGTCTTCGTAACCGGTACCGGGACCGATGTCGGCAAGACCGTCGTCGCCGCCGCGATCGCCCGCACCCTCGCCGCCGCCGGCCACCGCGTCGCCGTCTTCAAGCCCGCCGTCACCGGCCTCGACGAACCGCCCGCCGACGGGCCGATTTCCCACGACATGCGTGGGTTTCCGGCCCATCGGCCGCTGGCGGACCATGAGTTGCTGCGGGAGGCGGCGGGGTCGCGGCAGAGTGATGGGGGGATTGCGCCCTATCGCTACGGCCCAGCCGTCTCGCCGCATCTGGCGGCGGCGCTGGCCGGGGAGGAGATCGAACCGGGACGGCTGCTCGAGGCGGCGCGGCACGCGGCAGCGGGTGCCGACGCCTTGGTCTGCGAGGGGGTCGGTGGCCTGCTGGTCCCGCTGGCCGGGCGCTACCTCGTGCGCGACCTTGCCGTCGACCTCGGCTATCCCCTCGTCGTCGCCGCCGCTCCCGGCCTTGGCACGATCAACCACACGCTGCTGACGCTGGAGTCAGCCCGCGCCGCCGGCCTCGAGGTCGCCAGCGTCGTCCTCACCCCCTGGCCCGAGGAGCCAAGCGAGATCGAGCGATCCAACCGCGAGACGATCGCCTCCCTAGGCCAGATCCCAGTCCAAACCCTCCCCCACCTCGCCCTAGCCCACCCCCACACCTGGCCCACCCTCCGACCGATGGGCCTATTTCCCACGCGATAGGAGGGTTTTCGGCCCGTCGGCGGGTGGTTAGACGATGACGTCGAGGGTTGAGGGGGTGAGCTCGCAGGTGAAGCCGGCCTGGCGGGCGATCGCGGCGGCGGCCTCGGGGGCCTCGGGGGTCTTCTTCGCCAGCAGCAGCGCTCGCGCCACCTCTCCCCGCACCGCCTTCGCCATGTGGGAGACCGGCTTGCGCTTGCCGCCGTCCTCGCTGAAGGCACGCACCGCGAGCAGCGTCGCCTGCTTCGGCTTCCACGCCGCGGCGTAGGCGGCGGAGCGCATGTCGACGACCAGGCTCCCGGGCTCGTCCGGCAGCGCCGCGGCCAGCGCCGGGCGCCAGAAGGCGGCCGGCGCCCCGATCTTGGTCAGCCGCGCCTTGGCCGAGAAGCGGTAGTAGGGAATGCGGTCCTCGGGCCCGACCACTCCCCAGAGGGCGCTGGCGATCAGCACTCGGCGGCGCGCTCGCACCGGCAGCCCGGGCAGGCGCAGGCGCTCGTAGAGGACGCCGGTGTAGACCTCGGCCGCCGGCGCCGCGGGCGCGGTGCGAAGCGCCGTGTCAACGGCGATCTCCCCCGCCTGGCTCTTGGACAGGGCGAGCTGCTTCAGCGCCCGCGCCGTCGACAGCTTTCCCACCCGCTCGAGCGCGTCGAGCAGGACGGCGCGGCGCTCGCCGAGCTCGACGCCAAAGGTCAGCGAATCGAGCTCGACCGGCGCCCCCTTGGACGGCGCGGCCTTGCCCTCGGAGGGCGGCAGCAGGACCAGCATCGGGCGCAGACTAAGCGACTGCCTGGCGCGACCTCGCGGCGCCCGTCCCTCCTACGCCACCGTCTCCCGCGCGGCCACCGCGGAGCCGCCGGCATTGACGTCGGCCTCGGCCGCCTCGAGCGTGATCTGCTTGCGCTTGGCCCGGATCGTGAGCGCGGCGATCGCCGCCCCGGCCAGAGCGACCGCGCCCGAGACCCACATCGCCAGGGCCAGCCCGTCGACGAAGTCCTGCGGGGTCGCGGTCTCGAAGCTGGAGCCGGCCGCGCCCTGGAAGATCGCGCCGGTGACGGCGATGCCGAGGCTGCCGCCGACCATGCGGAACATCGAGAGCACACCGGAGGCGATCCCGGCCTTGTCGACCGGGACCGCGTTCATCGCGGCGCTGGTCATCGGCGACATCGTCATCGCGATGCCGATGCCGAGCAGCATGAACCCGGGCAGCAGGTCGAGGTAGGTCGAGTCGACGGCGAGGCCGCCGAAGCTGAAGAGCGAGGCGGCGACGATCAGCAGCCCGCCGGCGATCAGCCAGCGCGGCCCGACGCGATCGGAGAGCCGGCCCGAGATCGGCGCCACGGTGACGATCATCAGGGTCGAGGGCAGGAATCTGACGCCCGCCTCCAACGGCGAGTAGTGGAGGATGTTCTGCAGGTAGAGGGCGAGGAAGAAGAAGACGCCGAGCATCGCGAAGGAGACGATCAGCGCGACCGCGACGGCGCCGACGAAATTGCGGTCGGAGAAGAAGCGGAATTCGACCATCGGCACCTTCACCCGCAGCTCGATCGCGACGAAGGCGACAGCGCCGATCACGGCGGCGGCCAGCAGCCCCACGATCTGGGGCGAGCCCCAGCCCCAGGCGTTGCCCTCGACCAGGGCCAGCACCAGCGCGGTCAGGGTCGCGGTGAGGACGACGACGCCGCCGTAGTCGACCTCGCGGCCGACGGTGGTGTCGCGCGACTCGCGCACCGCGAAGAGGGCGGCGGTGACGGCCCCGATCGCGACCGGGATGTTGAGGTAGAAGATCGCCCGCCAGCTGACGTGCTCGGTCAGGAACCCGCCCAGCACCGGGCCGACGGCCAGGGCCAGGGCGGAGACGCCCGCCCACATACCCATCGCCTTGCCGCGCTCGGAGGCCGGGAAGGC
>Ga0190271_10000458_pt1 | contig 20656 bp, 17 predicted proteins | sample Popmic356T_FD_133747 | JGI IMG/M metagenome (GOLD analysis project Ga0190271, IMG submission 133747) | Populus adjacent soil microbial communities from riparian zone of Weber River, Utah, USA - 356 T | ecosystem: Environmental > Terrestrial > Soil > Riparian zone | place: USA: Utah | collected...
CGCGGGCTGATGTCGCCGCGCATGCGTACCACGACGTGGCCGTACAACGGGGTGTACCCCCACATCGTCGGCTGTTCCTCCCGGACCACGAGCCCTGTCCGGAAGGGCTGCTGTCCGATCGAGGTTCCGAGCGGTCCGGCGAAGCTGCCGGTCTGGATGCACGACACCCGCAGTGGTTCGTCGTGCACGTCCGGCGCCCACAAACCCTGGTCGACGGGGATGCTCAGGTGGAGCTCGCCGTCGCACACCTCGTGTGTCGCCGCCGAGCCGGCCTTCGAGCTCCAGTGCGGGAGGTACCAGGGGAACCACACGTCGAGATCGAGCGCGCCACCGTCGAACTGCTCATCGAGCACGGTGTGTGCCGGGTCCACCCGTTCGACCGTACGCCACGCGGAGACAAGGCGAGGGGCAGCGATCCTGCGTCCCGGCTGTGCCATCCCGGATGTCGTCCTCGGCCCACGTTCGCGCCCGAACCACGACTCGTCTCAGCCGGCCGCCGATCCGATGTGGGTTCAGATCAGCCGCGGTTTAGGCTCCCCCGGTCCGCAGGGCGGACGAGCTGCGGCTCTTCGACGGGACGGACGACCAAAATGGCGGACAGTCAGGCGATGGTGGCGGACGACGCCACACGGGCCGATCCCGTCCCGGGCGTGACCCGCTTGGCCGTGTTGGCCGCGGTGGCCCGCCGAATTCTGCCGCAGATCATCGAGGCCACCGTGGCGCCGGCCGTCCTGTTCTACGTGTTCCTGGAGCTGTTCGGCCTCGGCGCGGCGTTCGTGGTCGCCCTCGTCTGGTCGTTCGGCGCGATCGGCCGGCGGTTGGCCACCCGGTGCCCGGTCACGCCACTGCTGGTGTTGGCCAGCGTCGGGCTGACCATCCGCACGGTCGCGGCCGTGGCGAGCCACAGCTCCTTCGTGTACTTCATCCAGCCCGTGATGGGCACGGCGGTGATGGGCCTCGTCTTCCTGGGCTCGGTCGTCGTCGGCCGGCCGTTGATCGCGCGCATGGCGCACGGCTTCTGCCCGCTCACCCACGACGTCCTCCAGCGGCCGGGCGTGGTCTCGCTGTTCCAACGCCTCACGATCCTGTGGGCAGGGGTCAACTTCGTCACCGCGGCGACCAACTTCGCGATGCTCCAGTCGATGTCGGTCAGCTCGTTCGTCGCCGCCAAGACGCTCTCGGGCTGGGTCATCACGGTCTCAGCCGTGGTCGTCACGGTCGCGGCCTCCGTGCGGACCGCCCGCCGAGAAGGGCTGCTCGACGGAGGCGTCGAGAGCCACCTCATGTCGGCACTCGCCACCCGCTGATCCACCACACCCGGACGGCTGCTCCGTTCTGTGATGCAGAACGAACGCTCCGAGGTGCGATCCGCATCACAGAACCGGCAAGGCGGGCCCGACCTACGATGCCCGGCCATGAGCAGCCCGATGCAGGACCGGTCCGTCGTCGTGATCGGTGGCAGCTCGGGCATCGGTCTCGCGACTGCGAGACTTGCAAGCGCCGCGGGTGCCCAGGTGACCATCGCAGGTCGCGACGAGGACCGACTCGCGGCTGCTCTCGAATCGCTTCCTGCCGACGCGCTGGGGGTGGCCCTCGACGTGGCCGACGAGACGGCTGTGCGCGACCTGTTCGACTCGTTTGACCACGTCGACCACGTCGCGACCCTGGCAGGCACACATGTCTACGGCTCGCTGGCCGATCTCGACACCGAGGCGCTCCGCGGACCGGTCGACAACCGGTTCTGGGGACCCCTCTACGTCTGCAAGTACGCCGCGCCGAAGATGACCACTGGTTCCATCACCATGTGCACCGGCGCCGGTGTCGCCCGGCCCCGAGCTGGGAGCGCGATCGTCTCTGCCGCCGCGGGAGGGTCTGAGGTCCTCGCTCGAGCGATGGCGGTCGAGCTCGCCCCGGTGCGCGTGAACGTCGTTCGGCCGGGGATCGTCGATACGCCGTTGTTGGACCGGCTCGTTCCGAGCGGTCGGGACGAGGCGATCAAGGCCATGGCCAAGCGCGTCCCGCTCGGACGGGTCGCCCAGCCCGAAGAGATCGCGGACGCCATCATCTTCCTGATGACGAACGAGTACGTGACCGGAACGACGCTCACGATCGACGGGGGCGCCAGCCTGGCCTGATCGTCCGAGCCCGTCACGGTGGGTGTCGGGATCCGCCGTCCGTGGGTGGGCGGGTCCACCAGATGGGGGATGTCCGGACGGTCGGGGACTCGGATGCTGGCACCATGGTTGGCCTTGAGATCGACTCGGCGATCCGACGACTCCTGGTGGACGAGGTGAGCGGCCCGGACCCGGCTGGCTTCGCCCTCCCCACCGGCACGGTCACCTTCCTGCTGACCGATGTCGAAGGGTCGACCCAACGCTGGGAACAGGCCCCAGCAGCCATGGAGTCGGCCATTCCCCGGCATTACCAGATCCTGGACGAGGTCATCGCCGGCCACGGTGGGGTGCGCCCGGTCGAACAGGGAGAGGGCGACAGCGTGGTCGCCGCGTTCGCCCGTGCCTCTGATGCGGTGGCCGCGGCCATCGATGCCCAGCGATCGTTCATGGCCGAGCCGTGGCCTCCGGGAGCGGACCTCCACGTGCGCATGGCGGTCCACACCGGCGAAGCGCAGCTGCGCGACGAAGGCAACTACTTCGGTCAGACCGTGATCCGATGCGCTCGCCTCCGGGCGGTGGGACACGGTGGCCAGATCCTCGTGTCGGAGGCAGCCGTCGGACTGGTCGTCGATCAGGTGCCCGACGGCGCGCACCTGGCCGACCTGGGACTTCACCGGTTGAAGGACCTCGGTCGGCCCGAACACGTTTGGCAGGTGATCCATCCTGAGCTTCCGGCCGTGGAGACCCCGCTGCGCTCGCTCGACGTTCATCGTCACAACCTCCCGGTCCAGGTCACCCCACTCATCGGGCGCGAGCACGACGTCGCCGCGCTCGGCCGGCTCGTCCGCGAGGAGCGGCTCGTCACGTTGACGGGATCAGGAGGGGTGGGCAAGACACGGCTCGCCCTGGCGGTGGCGGCCGAGCTTCCCGAGCAGTTCCCGGGCGGGGTCTGGTTCGTGGGACTCGCGAGCGTCGCCGACCAGGCGAGCGTCGGATCGGCGGTGTTGGCCGCGATGGGAGCGCATCAGCTGCCCGGGCTCCCACCCGTCGAGCAGGTGATCGCCGCCCTCGCCGAGGAACGAACCCTGCTCGTCCTCGACAACTGCGAGCATCTGTTGGAACCCTGTGCCGAGCTCGCGGCCGCGCTCCTGGCGCAGCACGAAGCCGTGAACGTGATCACGACGACGCGCGAGCCCCTCGGGGTCCCCGGCGAGGTGACGTGGCGGGTCGACTCGCTGTCGGTCCCGCCCCCCGAAAGTGTCGTTGCCGTTCCAGCCCTGGGGCAGTACGACGCCGTCCGGCTGTTCATCGAACGGGCCCGCCGGGCGCGACCCACCTTCTCGGTCTCCGAGGCGAACGCTCCGGCGATCGCTCAGATCTGCTTTCGACTCGACGGCATTCCGCTCGCTCTGGAACTGGCGGCCGCCCGCTGCCGGCAGATGTCGGCGGAGCGGATCGCAGCGGAGCTCGACGATCGCTTCCATCTCCTCACCGGCGGGGCCCGCACGGTGCTTCCGCGACAGCAAACCCTGGCCGCGTCCGTCGATTGGAGTTACGACCGGTTGGACGAGATCGAGCAGGTTCTGTTCCGGCGGCTCGGGGTGTTCGCCGGGCTCTTCCCGATGGACGGCGCGGAGCACGTCGCGACGGCGATCGGCGACCTCGACCCGGTGACGGTGTTCGATGTGCTGACCCGGCTGGTCGACAAGAACCTGGTCGTCACCGAGGAACGGGTCGGCGGCGACCAGCACTACCGGCTCCTCGAGACATTGCGGGTCTACGCGATCGAGCGCGCCCGCGTCGCGGGTGAGCTCGGGCCACTCCGCGACGCCCAGGTGACGTTCTGGCTGGACTGGCTGGATCGTCGCGAGCCGGTGGTGCACACCGACGGGGTGATCGAGCACATCGAGGTGTTCCACGACAGCGTGGCAGCCGCACTCGAGTGGAGCACGAGCGACCCAGCGGTCGGACTCCGGCTCCTGCGGCTCCTGGCCCGCGCCTGGCATGGATGTGGTCGCCCGCAAGCGGTGCTGACCGCGGTCGACCGGCTGCTGACCGACGAGAACGCAGATCGATTTCCCGTGCCGTGGGCCGCCGCTTCAGCGTCGGTGGCCGTCCTCGTGGGCACCGCTCGAAGTTGGCCCGAGGCGGCCGGCCTTGCCCAGCGCGGGAAGTCTCTCGCCGACGAAGCCGGCGACGAGTACCTGCTCGCTCTCAACGACCTCATGCTCGGGTACACGGCGGACAAGACCGAGCGCCTGCGCCGGCTCGCGCGTGAGCGGGGGCAGCGGTACGGAGAGTGCGTCGCAACGATGGCCCAGGCTTCCGTCGCGCTCGAAGCGAACCCGAACGCGGCGTGGGCGATGCTCGACGATGCGGACTTTCGGGCGGCCGCTCGTGAGAGCCGCTATCTCCGCGACTGGGCCGACCGGACCGCGGGTCGGGCCGCGCTCTATCTCGGTGATCTCGAGCGGTGTCTCGAGATTGCTCGGGGTCTGTGCGCCAGCCCGTCCTTGCGCATGGCTGAATCTGCGGTGAGTCTCCTGGCCGCCGCCGGCCTGCTCGCCCGTGATGTGTCGGCCGTCGGCACGGCGGTCACGGTCGCCCACGAGCGCCTCGCCAAGGTTCCCGGCACCCAGGCCGCGGCGGACTTCGCGATCCATCAACACTCGCTGCTCGCTGGAGGGCCGACCCGACTCGGCACCGACATCCAGCCCGAGAACATCGATCCCGGCGATCCGCTCGACGCCTACCTCGTGACTGTCCTGTGTCGGGAAGCCGTCGATGCCGGCGAGGCGTCGATGGCCCTCGAGGCGGTGCGAACCTGGCCGTCCGAGGAGCCCCTGGGGCGTGCGGTGCGAGCCACGATCGAGGCCACCGCGACGCAGGACGAGGACCGGTGGCACGAGGCAACGAGCATCGCCGCCGAACACGGGCTTCGCCTGGTGGCCGTCGGCGCGTTCGAAGGGCTGGCGTGCGTGGCGGCCGCTTCCGAGTCCTGGGCCGAGTGCCTCCGGCTCTCGGCGGCGGCTGGCCGGTTGCGGGATGAGACCGGGTACCGATGGCGGTTCGCCTTCGAGCAGGGTCGCCTCGACGCCGCGGTCGTGGCCGCCACCGACGCACTCGGACCGGATCGGGCCAACGAAGCGACTGCGGAGGGCGCCGCGTTGGAATGGCGCGACGCTGCCACCTACGCGGGTCGGGCCCGCGGCGAACGGCAACGGCCGAGGCACGGGTGGGCCTCGCTGACCCCGACCGAGCTCCAGGTCGTCGCGCTCGCAGCCGACGGCCTCACCAACCCACAGATCGCCGAGCGACTCCTCATGGGTCGCGCCACGGTGAAGACCCACCTCGATCACGTCTTCACCAAGACCGGACTGCACTCACGGACCGAACTCGCGGCTGAGTACGTACGTCGGCGGGCGAACCCGCCGAGCTGAGGAGCCACGATCACCCGCTCACGGGTGCCTGGGTCCAGTCAGTTTGTCGAGAGGCCGAGCACGTCAGCGAGCCGGTCGAGCAACTCCTGCTCGGCCGGCTTGATGCCCTTCGACGCACCCGCGACCGCGGTGGCGATGTCGAAGTACCACTGCCTCACCTGAAGCGACTCCGCGGCGGGGATCCCGTCCAGGGCGGCGACGGCCTTCGCGACATCCGACACCAGCCCGTCCACGACGACGTTGGGCGTCCCACCCTTGTGCTGCTTCGCGTCGTGACGAGCCTGCTTCTGGTCGGCTTCCGGAGCGATCTGTGAGATGAGCAGGTCGGCCGGTCCCGAGTGGGGTGGCCGGGCGATCGTCTTGGCGCCGGCGGCGGACTCCTTGACCATCGAGATGGGACCGTGGTCACCGACCAACGCAATGGCCAGCATCAGGGCGACGGGTGCATCGGTGAGCGCGTGCCACTGCTCGTCGGAGAATGAGGAACGATCTGTCATTGGGGGCTCCATCTCTGTGCTGCTTGACCGAGCATCGTCGCACACCGTGTCGGCGCGCCCGGACGTCGGAGCCTGAACGTGGCCCGCCCGACCGGTCAGGTCCTGGCGCCCTCGGTCCGTGACGTCGTCACGGAACGCTCCGGGCTCGGGCGCCGACGAGCTCGAAGTCGTCGAGGTCCGGCTCAGCCATGACCTCGCGGAAGCGGCCGAAGGTCCACGGCCAGGCGGCGGGGATGCCTCGGTCGTCGAGGTACCAGCTGCGACACCCCGTCACCCACACGGTCCGTTTCGCGGCCTCGACGCGCTCGGTCTCGAAGCGCGTGGCCGCTTCCGCGGTGGCAGCGATTTCGGCGCGCTCGCCGGTGCGCAGCAGATCGATGAGCGGAAGCAGGTAGTTCACCTGGAGCTCAGCGACCTCGATGAGGGAGAAGTTGCCGACCGGCCCGTTGGGTCCGTTGAGAAGGAAGAGGTTGGGGAACCGAGGGATCGAGATGCCGAGGTAGGCGGACGGGCGCTGCGCCCAGACATCGTCGAGGCTCACGCCGTCGCGGCCGACCACTTCGATCGGCCGCAGGAATCGGTCGACCCGGAACCCGGTGGCGAGCACCAGCATGTCCAACTCGTGCAGGGTGCCGTCCGCGGTTCGCAGCCCGGACCGTTCTGCGGCGACGATCGGCTCGGTGACGACTCGGGCGTTGGCGTGTTGGACCGCCTCATAGAAGTTGGGGGACACGATCAGTCGCTTGCACGCGACCCGGTAGTCGGGCCGCAGCCGCTCCCGGAGCTCGGGGTCGGCAACGCTCTGTTCGAGGTTTGCCCGGCAGATCTCCTCGAGCACACGGAGCTGCGGCGATCCGGCGTCGACGACGACGTCGGCGAAGGTGTTCTCGAAGATTTGGGCGCAGTGCGTCCGCAGGTCCGCGATGGCCTGTGGGTCCGCGTCGAAGCGGCGCCGCTCGTCGTCGTCGATGGGAGGGTTGGGAACCTGTAGGACCCACTGAGCGGTGCGCTGGAAGAGTCGGAGCTCGGAGACCTGATCGACAATGGCGGTGACGACCTGCACGGCGCTCGAACCGGTGCCGACCACACCGACGCGGCGGCCTGCGAGCGGCACGGAGTGGTCCCAGCGAGCGGTGTGGAAGCAGGACCCGCCGAACCGGTCGAGGTCGTCGATGTCGGGATAGGAGGGGTGGTGCAGCACCCCCGTGGCGGCGATGACCACGTCGGCCTGATCGCATTCGCCGCTGTCGAGCTCGATGTCCCAGACACCGTCGGCGAAGGTGAGGCGACCCACCTCGGTGCCGTAGCGGATCACCTCGTCGATGCCGTGGCTGCGGGCGACGTCCTCGATGTAGGCCCGGATCTCCTCGCCGGGCGAGAACACGTGGCTCCAGTTCGGGTTGGGTGCGAACGAGTAGCTGTAGAGGTGCGACGGCACGTCACAGCTCACCCCGGGATAGGTGTTCTCCTGCCACGTGCCACCGGGGCGGTCGGACTTCTCGTAGACGGTCACGTCGGTCACACCGGTGGCCCGCAACCGGATCGCCGCCAGCACCCCCGCCACTCCGGCACCGACGATCACCACCCGAAATCGTCGCCCACTCGCCCTTGATTGACTCATCAGTCAGGATAACCTCGGGACCGATCCTGCCGTCAAGGAGTTGCCCATGCCGACCCGACAGGGGTCCTGCTGATGACGACCAGCCGGGCGCTGGTCCTCGAAGCACCCCGCCGGCTGGTGGAGCGCACGTTCCCGCTGCCCGAGGTCGGACCGAACGACGGTCTGTTGCGCGTCGCCGCATGCGGCCTCTGCGGCACCGACCACGAGCAGTACTCCGGCGCCCTGCCCGCCGGGTTCGCGTTCGTCCCCGGCCACGAGTCCGTCGGTGTGGTCGAGGCCGTGGGAGAACGAGCGGCGGAACGCTGGGGAGTGTCGGTCGGTGACTGCGTCGCGGTGGAGGTGTTCCAGTCGTGCGACCGCTGCACCGAGTGCGCCGCCGGCCGTTATCGGCGCTGTGCTCACCACGGCATGCGCGACATGTACGGCTTCATCGATGCCGAGCGTGCGCCCGGTCTGTGGGGTGGCTACGCCGAGCACCAGTACCTCGCACCCGACTCGATGCTGCTGCCTGTCCCCGACGGGCTCGACCCGGTCGTCGCGACGCTGTTCAACCCGCTGGGCGCCGGCATCCGCTGGGCGGTCACGGTTCCCGAGACCAAGCCGGGCGACGTGGTCGTCGTGCTCGGCCCCGGGGTGCGCGGGCTGTCGGCGTGCGTGGCCGCCAAGGAGGCGGGTGCCGCGTTCGTGGTCGTCACCGGCGTCGGTCCGCGAGATGCCGAGCGACTGGCACTCGCGCCCTCGTTCGGCGCCGACCTCGCCGTCGACGTCAGCGACACCGACCCGGTTCGGGCGCTGCACGACGCGACCGGCCAGGGGGCGGACGTCGTGGTCGACGTGACCGCCAAGGCGCCCGCCGCGCTCGCCCAGGCCGTCGCGCTGGCTCGCACCGGCGGCACGATCGTGCTCGCCGGCACCCGCGGGTCGCCGGACACGCCCGGGTTCTGGCCCGACCACGTTGTGTACAAGGAGCTGCGAATCCTCGGCGCGCTGGGGGTCGACCCCCCCGCCTACCGAGCCGCCCTCGACCTTCTCGCCGCCGGCCGATACCCGTTCGCCGACCTTCCCCGCGCCTGCGTCGACCTCGGCGGCGCCGAGCACCTCATCGCCACCATGGCGGGCGAGACCGACGATCGAGCGCCCGTACACGGAGTGGTGACCCCATGACCGAACCCCGTATCCCGATGCTGGACCCGGACGCGGCCAGGGCCGCCGCGGTCGGTGCCGGGGTTCCCGAGATCGCCGCCGACCTGAACGTGTTCCGTGTGTGGCTGCACCACCCGAAGCTCGCCCGCTGGCTGTCGGACCTGCTGATGGGCCTGCTCTGGGACGGCCACCTCGACGCTCGCCTGCGGGAGCTGGTCATCATGCGGTTGGGGTGGGCCACGAGGTCGGAGTACGAGTGGGCCCAACACTGGCGCATCGCCACCGGGCTGGGGATCGACGAGGTCGACCTCGTCGCCGTGCGCGACTGGCGGGCCCATGAGGGCTTCGGGCCGGCCGAGCGTGCGGTGCTCGCCGCCACCGACGAGACGATCGCCGACGGCGCCATCAGCGCAGCGACGTGGCAGGCCTGCGTCGAACACGTCAGCGCCGACGAGCAGGTGCTGTTGGAGCTGGTGAGCGCCATCGGGCTGTGGCGGATGGTGTCGGGCATCCTGCGCTCCGTCGACATCCCCGTCGAGGACGGCGTCGCGGCGTGGCTCCCTGACGGCGAGGCTCCCCGCCCGGAGGAGCGCTGATGGGGACGAAGCTTCGACCGGCGCGCGGCGAGGAGGCCAAGGAGCAACGGCGCGACGAAATCCTCGGCGCCGCCAAGGCGGTGTTCGCCGAGAAGGGATTCCACGCCACGACCATCGCCGACGTCGCCGCGACCGCCGGCATCTCCTACGGATCGATCTACTGGTACTTCGACTCGAAGGAGGCGCTGTTCCACGCCTTGATGGACAACCAGGAGCAGCTGCTGCGGGCCCACATCGAGCGCACTGTCGCCGAGCTCGGTGACAACACCGGCGGCGAGGCGCTGTTCCGCGGCTCGGTCCGCGCCACCTTCGAGTTCTTCGAAGCCGACCGTGATGTCGTGAAGCTCCTCTTCCGCGATTCCCTCGTGTTGGGCGACCGGTTCGACCGCCACCTCGCCGGCATCTACGAGGGCTTCATCGCCGACATCGAGAAGACGATCGCCACCGCGCAGGCCGCCGGTCAGGTCATCGACGCACCGCCCCGGATGATCGCCTTCTCGGTGGCCGCGCTCATCGGCCAGCTCGCGCTGCGCCGCCTCGCCACCGACGACGGTCTGCCCGCCGACGTCGTCGCCGACTTCGTCGTCACCCTGCTACTCGACGGTCTCCGACCGAGGCAGCTCGACGGTCTCCGACCGAGGAGGTCCACCGCATGACGAACACCCCCACCAACGTCGCCCTTGTGCAGGTGCTCGGCGCCGTCGCCTACGGCGAGTGGAAGGCCTACGAAGGGGCGAAGGCCGACGCCGACGCCGCAACCGACGAAGCCACCCGCCGGCGCCACCGCAAGGTCGCGGCCGAGGAGCTCCGGCACCACAAGGGCTTCGTCGCCCGACTCGTTGCCCTCGGCGCCGACCCGGAGCGGGCCATGAAACCCTTCCGGGTGCCGTTGGATCGCTACCACGAGCACACGAGCGACGATCCCGTCGAGGCGGCGGTGTTCGGCTACCTCGGCGAGGGAATCGCCGATGACCTCCTCCAGTGGCTCCACAAGGTCGCCGACCCCGAGACGGCGGCGTTCATCGACACGGTGATCGCGGACGAGGTGGCCCACGAGGCGGCCGCCGCCGCCGACCTGCGTGATGCGCTCGCGAGCGAACCGGACGGACGTCGGCGCGGCGCTCGGGCCGCCCGCCACATGGTGGTCCACCTGCTGTGGAGCGGCCGGCGCGGCGCGGCGCCGCTGGCTGCGTTCATCCGCCTCGGCCGCCCACACGAGCTGGTCGGGGCGCTGCTGTCGGGGCAGGCGAGGCGGATGTCGGCGGCCGGCCTGACGCCGTTGGGGATCCGATGAACATCGACATCGACATCGACGCCTTCCACCAGCACGGTTGGTTCATCGCCCCCGACGTGTTCGACGCCGCCGAGTGCGACGAGATCGTCGCCCACGTCGATCGGGCCGCCTTCGAGCTCGCCCTCGGAGAGACCGACGACGGGCCGCTCTCCTACCGGCCGATGATGCACCTCGCCGACGACGCACTGGCCGCCGTCGCCACCGACCCCCGGTGGGCTGCGATCGTGCTCCCGCTGCTCGGCACCGGCGACGCCCGGCTCTACTGGGAACAAGCCGTCGCCAAGCCACCGCAGGCCCGCACCGAGCTGCCATGGCACCAGGACAACGGCTACACCCCGCTCATCCCCGAGGAGTACGTGACGTGCTGGCTCGCGCTCGACGACGCCACCATCGACAACGGCTGCCTGTGGGTGATCCCCGGTAGCCACCTCCAGGGAACGGTCCGCCACCACAACAGCGATGGCCCGTTCCGCGTCGGCCTCGACGGCGACGCAACCGAGGGGATCCCCGTCCCGGTCGGGCGCGGATCGGTGCTGGTGTTTTCGTCGCTGATGATGCATCGGAGCGGACCCAACACCACCGACCGCGACCGCCGCGCCTGGATCATCCAGTTCTGCGGCGCCAACGCGCGGTCCGCCTTGTCGGGCCGAGTCCTCGACGACCGCCTGTTGTGCGCGTCGGACGGCCAGTGGCTGTCGGAGCCCGTGCGCCAACGCGACTTCGACCTGCTCGCGGTTCTCGCCAACTACGACCAGTCCTGACGAAGCCGCCGCCGTGGACCTCACCTCCGAGATCGCCGACCTCGCTGGACCACAGCTCGGGAGGATCGGCGTCTACGCCCGGAACCTCACGACCGGCGCGGTCGTCGACATCGCAGCCGACCGGGTCCTCCCCACGGAAAGTGCAGCCAAGGTCTTCCTGCTGATCACCTACTGCGAACAGGTCTCGGCGGGCATATGCGATCCCGATCGAACGGTTGTCCTTCCCCCTGACTTCGCGCTGGCTGGCACCGGCGTCTTGCGCTACTTGCGACCGGGTATCGAGCTCTCACTCGAGGACCTGGCGTGGCTGATGGTGATCGTCTCCGACAATGTCGCCACTGCGCTGCTCCTGCTCGAGATCGGTGGGCCCGACCGGGTCAACGAGACGACAGCACGACTCGGCCTCGACACCGCGCGTCTCAGGTCGTTCGACGAGATGGCTGCGGGCAAGGGTTTCGGCGTGTCCAGCCCGCGACATCTGGCCGAGGCGTACGTTCACCTCGACGAGCGAGCGCGCGAAAAGCTCGCACGCCAACAGGACGTGTCCGGACTATCTCGTGGTGTCGACCACACCCCGTTCTCCGCCGACTTCGACACGCCACTACCAGTGCGGGTCTTCAACAAGACGGGCACTGGTATCGGCACGTTCGTCGATGCCGGCCTGTTCGAGACCACCGACTCCCGATGGGTGGTCGCTGCGATGGTCACCGATCAGGACGGGTTCACCAACAGCCCCGACGACCCTGGACCTGTGCTCGTCGGCCGCATCGCGCTGCACCTGCACCGCGCCTGGGCATAGCCCTGGGATGGCCTCGGGATTGGGAGCGTCGCGGCACGCCACGGGCAGACATCGCGCTCGGAGCCACCGAATCGGTGGGTACGAGCGCGCGAACTTCGATCCGAAGGTTCATTCGGCCCGGCTCCGTGGGTACAGAAAAGGCGACCGGCCCGTGCACGCCTGCACGGCCATCATCCACAGCCGCTCGAGGAGAGGTGGTCGCCATGAAACTCCGCATGCTCACGTGGACCGCAGCGATGTTCGCGCTCGGCGTGATCGCCGAATACTTCCTCGACCCCGACCGGGGCCGGGCCCGACGGGCGCAGGTCTCCGCCCAGGGCGGGGCCCGCGTCCGCCGATCCGTCCGCCACGGTCAACGGGCCCTCCGGTACGAGAGCAACAAGCTGGCCGGTCGGCGCTACGCCATGACCCACCCCGGCTCGCCGCCGGAGGACGATGACGTCCTCGTGCAGAAGATCCGCAGCGAGATCCTGGGGCGAGCCGAGTTCCGAGATCTCCACCTGGTGGTCGACGCCTTCGGCGGAGTCGTGCACCTTCGTGGCGCCGTCACGGACCCGGCAACGGAGGATGCGGTCCGTCGCGCCGTCGAGGCGGTGGACGGCGTGACCCGGGTCGAGAGCCTGCTCCACCGCCCGGGCGAGCCGGCTCCGAACAAGGCCGCCGCCATGTCGCACCACTGAGGTCGTGGCCCGTCGGGAAGGGCGCCGGCAACGACCGGCGATCCCCCACCGTCTGCCGTCGAGGCTCAGCTCTCGTCGAGCGCGTCGAGCCAGTCGGACCAGTAGGCCTTCCACTCGTCCACGTCCGCCGCGGCCGGCAGCTTCTGGTGCGCGACCGTGGCCGTGACCCGGCCGTCCGACCGGGGCGCGAAGTCGAACAGGGCGACGCCGGGGCCGATCGCGACCCGGAGCGACTTGGTCGTCGGCTTCGACCGCAGCTCGGTCTCGAAACCGGGGAACAGATCGGCGCGTCCCTCGGGGTCGAGCAGCATTGCTCGCACCGCGTCGACATCGACGGCGATCGTCTTCGACTTGCTCGCCTCGAACGTGCCGTCGGCGCGCTGGTGACGCACCCGCAGGCCGGTGATGCGTTCGTACCCGACCGTGACCGACTGCGCCCACCACCCGTCGACACCCTGTTCGGCGACATGACCGACGATGGCGGCATGGCCGTCGGTGTGGCCGGGCCAGCGGTCGATCAGATCGCACCACTCGTCCCAGCCGCGACCGGTGTGCTCCCGGATCACGTCGTCGCCCATCTCCGGCTCCGCGACCCAGGTCCTCCCACCGTCGGCGGGGGTCCGATGCTCGATCAGGACACGACGCGCCGCGCCGTACCGCTCGCCGGTCTTGGCCATCCGCGCCCGGATTCGCCGCTTGAAGGTCTCCTGCGTGGCCATCTCAACTGCCTTCCTGTGCCGCGGGAGCGACCCGGTGACCCACGCTCACCGACGCCGCACTCGGCACATCAGTTGGGACTGACCACTGCCGAGCACTCGGGGTCCCCTTTGCCCTCCGAGCCCGGCGGCGTGGGTGCCGGGAAGAGGGTCCGGCGAGGCAGCTCGCCGTGTTTTCACTGTACGAGTTCCGACTTCGGATGGGAACCGGCCTCGTCGATGATCGTGAGCGTTCGGGCACCGGGTCCGACGGGAGACGCGCGGGCATCGAGGCGGTCCGTCCGTAGGATCGGCGATCGATGAGGGCGTGGGTCGTACACCGTCCGGGTCCGGTCGACGCCGGTCCGCTCCGACTGACCGATCGAGCAGATCCCGAACCCGGTGCCGGAGAGATCGTGGTCCGGGTTCGCGTGTGCGGAGTGTGCCGCACCGACCTCCACCTGGCGGAGGGCGACCTCCAGCCCCGGCGACCCGACGTGGTTCCCGGCCACGAGATCGTCGGCACCGTCGAGTCCCGGGGCACCGGAGCGGTGCGCTTCGAGTTGGGCGAGCGGGTCGGCATCGCCTGGCTGCGACGCACCTGCGGGTCCTGCCGATTCTGCGTGCGGGGCGATGAGAACCTCTGCTTCGATCCACGCTTCACCGGTTGGGACGCCGACGGGGGCTACGCCGAGCGGGCCGTGGTCGACGAGCGGTACGCCTACCACCTGCCCGGCCGGTTCACCGATGAACAGGCGGCACCCCTGCTCTGCGCCGGCATCATCGGGTACCGGGCCCTGCGGCGGGCCGCGCTTCCCGACCGCGGCGCCCTCGGCATCTACGGCTTCGGTGCGTCCGCCCATCTCGCTGCCCAGGTGGCGATCTCCCAGGGCCACCGTGTGTACGTCATGACCCGTGCCGCCGCCGCCCGCGAACTCGCCCTCGACCTCGGTGCCACCTGGGCGGGCGACACGTTCGACCGCCCGCCCGAACCGCTCGATTCGGCCATCAACTTCACCCCCGCGGGCGACGTCGTCCTCCCCGCCCTCGAGGCGCTCGACCGCGGCGGGACCCTGGCCATCGCAGGCATCCACCTCAGCGACGTGCCCCCGCTCGACTACCGCCGCCATCTGTTCGACGAGCGCCAGATTCGCAGCGTCACCGCGAACACGCGCCGCGACGGCGAGGCGTTCCTCGCGATCGCGGCCGACGCCGGGATCGCGGTGCACACCGCGGCCTACGACTTCGATGCGGCCGACCGCGCCCTGGCCGACCTGGCCCACGACCGCGTCACCGGCGCGGCGGTCATCCACATCCAGTGAACCCTGGCCCGAGTGTCGATCGCCGGCTCAGAACGTCCAACGCGTGGTTCGGGGGCCGTGCTCCTCGTCCGTGGCGAGCCAGTAGAACGGCGACGCCGCGGCCAACCGGGCGCTCGCGTCGGTCCAGGGCCACTCGCGGTCCCGGTCGTCGACGAGCACCTCGGCCGACCGCGGCTGGGCGCCGGGGGGCGATGGTTCCCGTGGAGTCACTCGTCGGGCAGGCTCTGCTTCGCGTCGTCGTACGAGCCGCCCGGCGGGTCCGGATCCGGCGCGTACACGAGGTGCACCACGCCCGTCTGGAACGGCTGGGCCGACACCAACTTGAGGTGGCGCGGCGGTGCGCCCTCGTCGAACAGCCGCAAGCCGGTACCGGCGGTCGCAGGGTGGATGAACAGGTGGAGCTCGTCGAGCTGCCCGGCGTCGAGCAGCTGCCGAACGATCGACACACATCCGCTGATCGCGATCCGGTTGACGGCAGGGTCGTCCTTGAGGGCGGTGACCCCCTCGACGAGATCGCCCTTCAGCTGCTCGGAGTTGCGCCAATCGAACTCGAGCGAGCTTCTCGACGCCACGACCTTGCGCATGTCTCCGAGCTGCTTCGCGAAGACGGCGTCCTCGCCACCCGCTGCTTCCCGCTCAGGCCAGGCGCCGGCGAAGCTGTCGTAGGTCACGCGTCCGAACAGCATCACGTCCGCGTCATGGGTGGCGCCCACGGCCTCGCCCATCTCTTCGTTGAAGTACGGGAAGTGCCAGTTGCCGACCATCGGGTCGACGACGCCGTCCAGAGCGGAGAACAAACTCGCCGTGATCGTGGCCATCGCAGGACTCCTATCAGCAGTGGTGTTGCTTCGTATGACGTGCGACGCGATCAAAACTCATCGGCACCAGCGTCACTCGAGCGGCGTCGGATCCCTGCCAACAGCACCCGCGGTGCCCGAGATCGCGCGGTCGGCACCCGTCGGAGGGATCGATCGGCGGTGACGGCAACTCGCGCGGGCCGCCGCCCGGGCCGCTCGCTACGGTGAGCGCCCATGTCATCCATCACGCCACGTCTCATCGATCTCGGCTTCTGGCAGCTCCCCCTCGAGGAACGCATGGCGCACTTCGCAGAGTTGCGTGAGGACGACCCGTTCGCGGCGTTGAGCTTCGACAACCCGATGACCGGTGAGACCGAGACCTTCCATGCGGTCACCCGCTTCGCCGATGTGATGGAGATCAGCCGGCGATCCGACGACTTCTGCTCGGGCCGGGGCGCGGTGTCGATCCCTGACATGCCGGCCGAAGCACTCGACTTCTTCGGGTCGTTCATCAACATGGACGACCCTCGCCACGCCCGCCAGCGCGGCATCGTGGCACGGTCGTTCGGGCCTCGTCAGCTCGCCGGGGTGCTGGAGTCGGTGCAGACGATCTGCACCGAGGTGATCGACGGGTTCTGCGAGGACGGTGAGGCCGACCTCGTGCAGGTGATGTCGCAGCCGTTCCCGCTGCTGGTGATCTGCGACATGATGGGCATTCCTCGCAGCGAGTTCAACACGGTGCTCAAAGCGACGAACGTGATCCTCGGTGCCGGCGACCCCGACTTCTTCGGTGACGGCGATCCGATCAACGCGCTGTTCGAGTCCGGCATGCAGCTGACGATGCTGATGAACGACCTCATCGAGCAACGTCGGGCCAACCCCACCGACGATCTCACGTCGGCGTTGGTCCACAACGACCTGGGTGAGGAGATGCTGGCTCCGAACGAGATCGCGCCGTTCTTCATCCTCCTCGCGGTGGCCGGCAACGACACGACCCGCACGGCGATCAGCCACGGCATGAACCTGTTGCACCAGAACCCGGATCAGCGGGCCATCTGGCAGAACGACCTCGAGGGTGTCACCCCGACCGCGGTGGAGGAGATCGTGCGGGTGGCGTCGCCGGTGACGTTCATGCGCCGCACCGCGACGCGCGACGCGTCGGTGGGCGGGCACGACTTCACCGAGGGCGACAAGCTCGTCATGTTCTACGGCGCCGCGAACCGTGACCCTCGCGAATTCGACAACCCCGATGCCTTCGACGTGCGACGCGATCCGAACCTGCACGTCGGCTTCGGTGGTCCGGGTCCCCATTTCTGCCTGGGCGCGCACCTGGCACGGCGCGAGGTGTCGGTGGCGTTCCGCCAGTTGCTGACGCGGCTGCCCGACATCGAGGTTGTGGGCGATCCGGTGCCGCTCGAGGCGATGGGCATCCCACTCGTCGGTGGGATCAAGCACCTGCCCGTGCGGTTCACCCCGACCGCCAAGGTCGGCACCAACTGACCCTGCTTGGCACCTGGGCCGAACGGGTGCCAAGCCGGCGTGGAGTCGACAATGCGACTGTGCTCGCATGGCCGACCTCCTCGTCACCACCCACCTCGACCCGGAAGCGTGGGGACCCGCGAAAATGCTGCTTCGTAGCGCCGGTTCGCTCGACCTGAGCCGCGCGACGGACCTGTTCGGGCTGGTGGCACTGGGCGGCGACGGCGAATGCCCGGCCGTCGCCGCGCTCCGCGAGCAGGACCACTCCGCCGAACTGCTCGCACTCGTCGTGCGGTCCGATCGTCGAGGTCAGGGCGTGGGCAGCCGGCTGCTCGACGGCGTCGCCGACGCGCTCCGGTCCGGCGGGTGCGATCGGTTGTGGACCACCGACCACGGCGCGGCCCGACATCGTTGGCTCACCGAACGCGGATTTGAACCGGTCTCCCACGATCGGCTCGAGCTCCTGCTGTGATCACCGGCCAGGACCCGGGTTCGGTCGCCCGCCCTAGGCTGCGCCGACCCGACCATCGGGTGCGACGCAGTGGGAGCGACGCGGTGTGATCGACCAGCACGGTATGAACAAGAACGGTGTGAACAAGAAGGGTGCGGGCCCGGAGATCGGAATCCTCGGTCCCCTGGAGTTCCGGCGGGATGGCGTCCCGATCCCGATCGGGCGCGCCAAGCAACGCGCCCTCCTTGCCCTGCTCGCGACCGAGGCCGGCCGCACGGTCTCGGTCGACCGCATGGTGGACGAGCTGTGGGGAGACGAGCCGCCGGCCAGGGCGACAGCGTCTTTGCAGGCCTACGTCTCGAACCTCCGCAAGCTGCTCGAACCCGATCGACCCAAGGGGTCCCAGGCCACGGTGCTCGTCACAGAACCCCCGGGCTACCGGCTCGACCTGCCGAAGGAAGCCGTGGACGCGTCGCGTTTCGAGGCATCGGCGTCGGCCGGACGGGCAGCGCTCGAAGACGGGGCGTTGGCCGACGCGCTCGACACGACCACGCACGCACTGGCCCTGTGGCGAGGACCGGCGCTCGAGGAGTTCCAGAACGAGGGCTTCGCTATCGCGACCGTGGCACGGCTCGAGGAGCTCCGACGATCGTGCGAGGAGGATCGGCTGACCGCCATGGTCGAGCTCGGCCTGCTCAGTACGGCGGTCGCGGAGCTGGAGGCCGCCGTCCGGGAGGAGCCGCTGCGCGAGGCGCGGTGGGCGCTCCTGATGCGGGCCCTGTACGCGACCGGACGCCACGCCGAGGCGCTCGAGCGGTACCAGGAAGTCCGCCGCAGACTCGCCGAGGAGCTCGGGCTCGACCCAGGACCCGATCTCGCCGAGCTCGAACGGCGCATCCTGGCCCACGATCCCGAGCTGGTGGCGCCGACCACCCCGGCGCGATCACCCACGGAGCGAGCGACGACCGCTCCGGCGCCATCGGGCGTCGCCGGGCCGCCGCGGCCCGCCCCCGCCACCGACCTGGTCGAGCGGGTTGGCGAACTCGCCCACGTTGACTCCGCCGTCGCAGCCACGATCGACGGCCACTTCCGGACCCTCGTCGTCGAAGGCGAAGCGGGCCTGGGCAAGACTGCGCTGGTACGCGCCCTGAGCGACCGGTGCGCGGCCCTCGGCATCGAGGTCGGCTGGGGCAGTTGCCACGACGACGCGGACGCCCCGTCGCTGTGGCCGTGGACGCAGGCCCTTCGCTCGCTCGGCGTGGAGATCGCGCCGCCGCCGGGGTCCGACGCGTTCGGGCACCTCGAGTCGCTCGCCGCCGGACTGGTCCGTCGAGCCGCGGACGGCCCGATCGCCTGCATCCTCGAGGACCTGCACTGGGCCGACCCCACCACGCTCCGCCTGCTGTCGTTCATCGCGATCGAACTCCGGGATGTGCCCGTCCTCATCGCAGTGACCGCCCGCGCCGACGAGGCCAGAGACGTGCTCGACCCGGTAGTGGCCGGTGTGCTCCGCCACCATGGCGCGACCCACGTTCGGCTCCGTCCCCTCTCACCCGAGGGAACCGACGCGCTTGCCCGTGCCGTCGCCGGTGAGCGGCTCGACACCACGGATGGCCTCTACGGCAGCACCGGCGGCAACCCGTTGTTCGTGTCCGAGCTCGCCCGCCTGCTGGCCGCGGAGGGCCCCGACGCCGGCATCCCGCCGGGCGTGCGCGAGGTCATCGCCCGCCGACTCGACCGGCTCCCGGAGGACGCGATCTCGCTCCTCGTCCTGGTCGCGATCGCCGGCGACGACACCGACCTGGAGCTCCTGTCCCGCGCCGCGGGCATCGACCTCGACCGGGTCGCGGAGGTGCTCGACGCCGCTGTGGCGATCGGCGTGTTGCGTATCTCACCCGCCACGGGCCGGGTGTCGTTCGGCCACGCACTCGTCCGGGACACCGTGCTCGATCCGGTCACCGACCTGCAGCGCCGTCGCCTGCACGCCCGTCTCGCGCACACCTGGGCCGAAACCCCCGGCGGAGAATGCGTCGCGTACGAGCGGGCCCGCCACGCCGTGCAGGCCGTCCCGCTCGTGCCACCAACCGAGGCTCGGCGGGCCGCGATGGACGCGGCGGTCGCCGCCGAGGGTTCGGCCGACCATGCGACTGCCGAGCACTGGTGGGTACGGGCGCTCGAGATCACCGACTCGTCGGACGAGCTCGGCGCCGACCCCACCACCCGCGGCGCCGTACTGCTGTCCCTCGCGGCCGCGCACCACCGCACGGGAGCGGACGACTCGGCGCACGAGGTCATCGTCGAGGCGCTCGACGACGCCGCTGCCCGCGGTGACACAGCCCAGGCCGCGGCCGCCGCCACGGCCCTCGGCGACACCGGTGGTGTCTGGCTGTGGGTCCGCCCCGGTGAGGACGCGCTTCCGCTGATCGTGCGGGTCGAACGGGTGGTCGCTGCGCTCGAGGAGTCAGACCTGGCGGCCCGCGCCCAGGTGCTGGGCACGCTCGCGATGGGACACGTCGGCACGGACCCCGGCCGAGCCGACGACCTGTCCGCCGAAGCGCTCGAACTCGCCCGGCGCTGCGGCGATGTCGCAGTGCTGGGCCGGGCGCTCTCCGCCCGGTGGCGTGCCATCTGGCGACCGGGGCGGTGCGCGGAGCAGCTCGAGATCGGCCGCGAGCTCGACGAGCTGGCGGAACGGCTCGCCGACGCGGACCTGCGACTGTCCGCCGCCGTGTGCCTGCACGTCGCATCCCTGGGCCTGGCCGACGTGGCGGAAGCGACGGTGCAGCTCGACCGGGTGATCGCGCTGGCCCGGGCCCGCCGTCTCACGTTCGTCGAGGCGCAGGTTCTGCCGCAGGTCGCGACGCTCGCCGCCCTGCGCGGCGACCTGCCGGGGGCGGAGGCCGCCGTCGAGTCGGTGCGAAGGTGCTGGACCCGCATCGAGTTCGGCGGAACCGCCACCGGTGCCCC
>Ga0190271_10000459_pt1 | contig 20647 bp, 22 predicted proteins | sample Popmic356T_FD_133747 | JGI IMG/M metagenome (GOLD analysis project Ga0190271, IMG submission 133747) | Populus adjacent soil microbial communities from riparian zone of Weber River, Utah, USA - 356 T | ecosystem: Environmental > Terrestrial > Soil > Riparian zone | place: USA: Utah | collected...
ATCGTCAGATAGAGCCGCGTCCGGCGCGGCGTCGGGCGTTCAATCGCCAGCACCCCCGCAGCGCCAAACGCAAGCGCTGCGACGGCGAACAGCCTTGAGGCGGCCGGAGGCAGGTCCCAGGGAAAACTTCCTTCGAGGTCGAGCCACCAGAAGGGCGCGGCGACCAGACTGACAACGGTGGTAAGCACAAGTACGGTGCCTCCCACGATGGAGTTCAAGGAGGGGTCATCTGCCGCCTGGAAACGCCAGCGCGCAGCGCCGGCCACGGCGGTCGCCAACACAAGGGCGGCGATAAGAAAGGGGGCCAATTCACTCATTGCAACCCTGGGGGGTGGGGTTCAATAGCAGTCGAAGGCGAAGGCCAAGGCTATTTCGACCAGCGCGTGAGTCAACCCTCGGTCGCTGATTTTTCCGCCACTGGGGCAATTTCCCTGATATCGCCACCGCCGCTCTTTGGACCGATGGCTGCTGCAGGTTGCATTTGATTACCCAGTCACACGCCGCACCAATGCCGCAGTCTCGAGCAGTGCGACCAATTCGGCGATCATCGGCTTGATGTCCCTGTCGTAGTCGATTGGCGCCGAGGGACCCGGAAGGTCGAAGTAGTTCCTCTCCATCGGGAGCAGGACGAAAGCGTCGCCGCCTTTCAACGCGACGAGTGGCTGGCCCTTCGGCCACGTCTCGATCAGCCATTTCAGTGCCCGCACCAGCCGGCCGACAATCAGCGGCGAGGCTGCCTCCAGATTGTCGGTGCGAAATTCGTAGCTCGCTTCCAAATCCGAGACGCCCGACTTTATCTCGTCAAGACTCGAGAAGCTGCCGAAGATGGCGCTCAGGAAGCCGGTCTTCTGTGCCGTTCTTGCCCTTGCGACCAGAAACCCCGGAAAGGGCTGCGCGGCTTCGAACACCAGCCCGACGCCCTTGAACACGTCGCCCGCATCTCCGCTGCCTTTTGGGGTCTCTCCCCCAAGCTTGACCTCGAAGAGTTCGAATGGAAATCCACGGTAGCGCCCGGCAATGACATCGTCGAAGCTCTCGCGGTCGAACGCGCCTACCATTTCGCGCGGGAACCGGTCGAAGGAAGCCGGCGCGGAACCGCGTGTGTAGCGAAGGTCGTCGATGAAGCGGAAGATCGACGGGAACAGCGTTTTCTCGCGTCCGTCGTCTTGAGCCCGCCGGGCCGGAGCGCCGGCCCAGACATAGGCCGCAATCGCCGCGGCCAGTCCCAGCACGTAGAGAAAGACGTGCGGCGCCGACAGCCATTGCTCAAGCGGATCGGCGAAGCGGTTGAGAAACCGGGCGACAAGCAGGACGGCGAGGACAACAAGCCCCAGGCCGAGCGGCAGTCGCCAGTTAACGCTTCTGCCGGCCGAAATGCGGGCGCGCTCATAGGCTTCGATATCGCTGCGAATGGCGGCGAGAGTCGCAGCGTCAGGCATCCCCTCATTGACTGCCATGCACCCGCGTCTCCTCGTTGTCTGGACGGATCAGCTAAGGCCAGTTTGACCTTTCCGGCAAGGGTGTGTCTCGCGGGCGGATTGCCGCCAACAACCTCAAGCGCGAGTGTGCGCTTTCCTGGTAAAAAGGGGCGGCAACGCTTCGACACAGAGGATGGCGGCGAAAATCAGCGCGCAGCCGAGCATGCCCGCTTGCGAAAGCCGGTCGCCAAGCAAGACCGCGGCAAAAAGCCCGGCAAAGACGGCTTCGGTGGCAAGGAAGATTGCCGCCTGCGAGGCGCTCGTGTGACGCTGGCCGATCGCCTGGAGGGTAAAGGCGATGCCGCCGGAAAAAATGCCGGCGTAGAGGATTTCCGGCGCGGCCCGCTCAATCGCTGCGAGGTCGAAGGGTTCGAAGATCGCGCCGAGCCCGAGGCCGCAGATCGCGCAGACGGCAAACTGGGTAACCGCGAGGGTCACAGGGCGTCCCGTGTGTGCCGCATGGCGTGCAATCATGATGACCTGAAGCGCCCAAACCGCAGCGCAAAGCACGGTGAGCCAGTCGCCAACCGTCAGCGCGCCAACCGCACCGCCGGACAACATCCAAATCCCGAGAAAAGCGGCAAAAGCCGATGGCCAGACAATTGGGTGCGGCCATTCGCGAAACAATGCGACGCCGAACAGCGGAACCATCACGACATAGAGTCCGGTGAGAAAGCCCGAATTGGTGACGCTGGTGGTGAGCAGGCCAAACTGCTGCGCCGTCATTCCCCCAAATAGCAGCGCGCCGATGAAGAGAAAGGCCCGCCAATCGGCCGGTTGCAACGGCGCTCGCGCCATCCGGCTTTCGCGCATGGCGAAAGGCAGAACAGCGGCGGTGGCGGCGAGGAAGCGCAGGCCGATGAAGAGCAGAGGCCCCACGTCGGCCATCGCTGTCGATTGGGCCACGAATCCCATGCCCCACATCGCGCCGGCAAGCAGCAAAAGAAGATTGGCTTTGGTGCGCGACATGGGCGGTCCTTGGAGTGAGCCGGCGTCATAGCATTGTCGCCCCGGTCGGCAAGCAGACCAAATCATCGAAGTGTTAGGCCATGTCTTTCGATCGCGCGGATGAAATGAGCGGCAAAATGCGTTATTATGAGTGAGGGACAAGCCATCAGAAGGAACGGAAAGTCATGAGAATTACACTTCGTGCGGCCGCCTTGCTCCTGGCGTTGCCGCTTCTCGGCGCTCCTGCATTCGCGGCCGGTGGCGGCGGTGGCGCCGATCCGACCCCTACATGCAGCGCCGGCAAGGTGTGGGACAAGAAAACCAAGAAGTGCGTTACCCGTTCCAGCCTGAACGACGATGACAGCATCTTCGAAAACGGCCGCGCCCTTGCTTATGCCGGGCGGTATGACGAAGCGATCGATGTGCTGACCATGGCCAAGGACAAGACCGATCCGCGGATCCTGAACTTCCTCGGTTATGCGCACCGCAAGTCGGGCCGCGTCGAGGTTGGGCTTGGTTATTACCAGGAAGCTCTGCGCAACAATCCGGACTACACGCTGGTGCGGGAGTATCTGGGCGAAGCCCATCTCCAGCTTGGCGACGTGGCCTCGGCGCGCGAGCAGTTGAGCGAAATCGAAAAGCGCTGCGGCAAGGGCTGCGCCGAATATGCGGAACTGGCCAAGCAGATCGACGCCTTCGTGAAAGGCTGACCGGTCGCATCCGCAGGACCGATTTATGTACTGCGATGCCGGGACGCCGAACGTCCCGGCATTTTCTTGGCTTGCGCGAACGCTGGAAGCCCATGGTCACCCATCCGCCGGTCCATGGTTTTGGAAAGAATTTGCGTGAAATCTCCGGATAGGGTGCTATATTGTTGTCGATCAGGTGAGACGGGTCCGTTAGCCGAGTGCTGCCGGGGCCGTTTTCTTTTTGTGTCCGGCGACAAAGCGCCTGTCGGCGGATTCCGCGAATTGGAAGAGAAGGCTTTCGAATGAACAAGGTGCCGATGACTGCCGGCGGTTTCGCCTCGCTGAAGGAAGAGCTGCGCTGGCGCCAGCAGGAGGAACGCCCACGTATTATCGAGGCGATCTCCGAGGCGCGCTCGCATGGCGATCTGTCTGAAAATGCCGAGTACCACTCCGCGAAAGAAGCGCAGAGCCATAATGAGGGCCGCGTCCACGAGCTGGAGGATCTGATTGCCCGTGCCGAGGTGATCGACGTCTCGAAGCTGTCGGGTGACAAGGTCAAGTTTGGCGCTACCGTCGTCCTCGTCGACGAGGACACGGAGGAGAAGAAGACCTACCAGATCGTTGGCGATCAGGAAGCCGATGTGAAATTGGGCCGCATTTCGATTTCCTCGCCGATTGCGCGCGCGCTGATCGGCAAGGAAGCCGGCGACGCAGTCGAGGTCAACGCTCCGGGCGGCGCTCGCGGCTACGAGATCGTCAAGGTTCAGTACGTCTAGCGTCTTCGCGGACCTTCGATGCCAACGCCGGCGCGCCACGAGCACAGCGGCGCGCCCGACATGTCGCGCGTGGAAGTCGTCGCGCCCAATCTGAAGCGGCGGTTGTCCGGCGTCACCAGCACCATCGTTCAATTGATCCCGCTGCAGGCGCACAAGTTGGGGATCGCGACGCTGGGACCGGGCCTGCCCGACAGCTTGCCGAAAATGCGCTGGTGGCAGGTGTTTTCACTGCTGAAGCGTCCGGCGTCCGGCCGAAAGCGCATCTGGCATGCGCGGCGCAATATCGAGATGATCGCGGGGATCGCGCTACGCTACGGCCTGCGTGCGCCGCTCCACCTGATGTTCACCTCCGCCGCGCAGCGTGAGCACAAGCCGTTCACTAAGTGGCTGATCCGCCGCATGGACGCGGTTGTGGCGACCAGCGAGCGGTCCGGCTCCTTTCTGGAGGTTCCGCATCGCGTCGTCATGCATGGGGTGGACCTGTCGGAGTTCCACCCAGCGAGCGGGCCGCAGGAAGCCTTTGCCGAATCGGGGCTGCCGGCCGCCCATGCGATCGGTTGTTTCGGCCGCGTCAGGCACCAGAAAGGCTCCGATCTTTTCGTCGACGCGATGATCGCCCTGCTGCCGAAATATCCCGACTGGACCGCGGTGATAACAGGGCGTGTCACGGCCGAGCATGCCGCGTTCGCGGAAGAACTGCGCCGCAAGGTCGAAGCCGCAGGGCTGTCGGAAAGGGTGCTTTTTCTTGGTGAAGTGGACGATGTAAAACCCTGGTATCGCAAGCTTTCGCTGTATGTCGCTCCGTCGCGCAATGAAGGCTTCGGACTGACGCCGCTTGAGGCGATGGCCAGCGGGGTAGCGGTTGTCGCCAGCGATGCCGGAGCCTACGCGGAGATGATCGAGGCGGATGCCACGGGGATCGTGGTCCCTGCCGGGAATGGCCCGGCACTGACCAGCGCGATAGAGCTCTATCTCGCAAATCCCGCCAAAGCCAAGGCGCAAGGTGAGGCCGCACTGGCGCATGTCCGCCGGACATTTCCGCTCCAGCGTGAGGCAGACGAATTGCTTGAGGCCTATGAAGGCCTTTGGCGGGATGAGCGATAGAAGCTTTCGCCCTGCCTTTACTGGGCTGCTGGCTCCCTACCGCGCTTGGCCGGCATGGAAGTCGACGCGGATCATAGCTGAGGTTTTCCGCTAAGACGCGCTACTGAACGCCACCAGCCCTTCGTCCTTGACCTGCTGGATGGTCAGCGCCGTGCGCACCGTGTTGACGTTCGGCGTCGACGTCAGCTTCTCGATCACGAACGCCTGAAAGGTCGCGAGGTCGGGCGCCACGCAATGCAGCATGAAGTCGGATTCGCCTGAGACCATCCAGGCCTCGCGCACGATCGGCCAACTGCGGGTGAGTTCGGCGAAGGCGCGCAGTTCCGATTCAGCGTGATGGTGCAAGCCGACGAGGCAGAAGGCGACGACGTCCATGCCAAGCGCCGGGGCGTTGAGCAGTGCGCGATAGCCGCGAACAATGCCGCTTTGCTCCAGCTTCTTGACACGTCGCAGGCATGGCGGCGCCGAGATGCCCACGCGACTGGATAGCTCGACATTGGTGATGCGGCCGTCATTCTGAAGTTCGCGCAGGATCTTCCAGTCGATTGTGTCCAGATCGGCCTTCAGCGCCATCACTTCAAAACTCCGGCCATTCACGAAACAATCTTGCGTGACTGCTGTAACGCAAGCGCGTTGCGGTGGAAACGGCGAAATGGCCTATAAACGGCCATCCCCGCGGTCGCAGCAAAACCTTTCGGGGGAGGACGCCCGGGCAGCCTTGCATCCGAGGGGGGTCAAACCCTAAATTGTTGTCAACTGAGGCGGCGCGGAAAACTCGCCGCTCAATTTATGTCGAGGCATCCATGACGACCAAGCATGCTCCGGTTCTGATTATCGGTTCAGGTCCTGCTGGCTACACCGCCGCAATCTACGCCGCGCGCGCCATGTTGAAGCCGGTGCTCGTCGCCGGCCTGGAGCAGGGCGGGCAGTTGATGATCACCACCGATGTCGAGAACTATCCGGGCTTTGCCGAGCCTATTCAGGGCCCCTGGCTGATGGGGGAGATGCTGAAGCAGGCCGAGCATGTCGGCACCGAGGTCATCAACGACCTGATCGTCAGCGTCGATCTCGATGCGCGGCCATTCCGCGCCGTCGGCGATTCGGGAACGCAGTATCTCGCCGACGCCCTGATCATCGCCACCGGTGCTCAGGCCAAATGGCTGGGCATACCCAGCGAGCAGACCTACAAGGGTTTCGGCGTATCCGCCTGCGCGACATGCGACGGCTTTTTCTACCGCGGCAAGGACGTCGCGGTCATCGGCGGCGGAAACTCGGCGGTGGAGGAGGCGCTCTATCTCTCGAACCTCGCCAAGTCGGTCACAGTGATCCACCGCCGCAACGGCTTCCGCGCTGAGCGTATCCTGCAAGAGCGCCTGTTCCAGAAACCCAATGTGCGGGTGATCTGGGATACAGTGGTTGACGAGATCACTGGCATTCCGGGCAAGACGCCGCTGCCCCCGTCAGCCAGTGGCCTCAGGTTGAAGAACGCCGTCACCGGCGCGGAAACGGATCTGCCGATCGACGGCGTGTTTGTGGCGATCGGCCACGCGCCGGCGGTCGAGTTGTTTGTCGGAAAGCTCAAGCAGAAGCCCAACGGCTATCTGTGGACGGAGCCGAACTCGACCCGCACCAATATGCCCGGCGTCTTTGCCGCAGGCGACGTGACGGATGACATCTACCGCCAGGCGGTGACGGCCGCCGGCCTCGGCTGCATGGCGGCGCTGGAGGCCGAGAAATATCTGGCGGGTATCGAAGTGCATCGCGAAGCGGCGGAGTAACCGCCCCGCGGCAACATCAACGGCCCACCAGAGGCCGGCGAAACGAGGGGTTGATATGGCACTCGACTGGGACAAGCTGCGCGTCTTCCACGCGGCAGCCGAAGCGGGTTCGTTCACGCACGCCGCCGAAACGTTAAAGCTGTCGCAATCGGCGATCTCGCGGCAGGTCAGCGCCCTGGAGCACGACGTCGGCGTGCCGCTGTTCAATCGCCACGCGCGGGGCCTCGTGCTCACCGAGCAAGGTGAAATGCTGTTTCGCACCGCGCACGACGTGCTGATGAAACTGGAAACCATCAAGACGGCGCTCACCGAGACGAAGGAGACGCCGTCCGGCGTGCTGCGGGTGACCACCACCGTGGGGCTCGGCGCCGGCTGGCTCACCGATCGCCTGCCGGAATTCCTCGATCTCTATCCGCAGATCCAACTGCAACTGATCCTCGCCAATGAGGAACTCGACCTGACGATGCGGCAGGCCGACTGCGCCCTTCGCCTGCGGCAGCCGCAGCAGCCGGATCTGATCCAGCGCCGGCTTTTCACGGTTCACTTCCACCTCTATGCATCGGCCAGCTATGTGAACAAATACGGCAAGCCGGGCTCTATTGCCGAACTAAGGAACCACCGCGTCGTGACCTTCGGTGTGCCGGTTCCCCCGCATCTGTCGGAACTGAACTGGCTGGAAACGGTCGGCGATTTTGAGGGGACCCAACGCATCTCGACGCTGCAGATCAACGACATCCTGTCGATCAAGCGGGCGGTGCAAGCGGGTGCGGGCATCGCCATGCTGCCGGATTATGTGGTGTCGAAGGATGCCGGACTGGTGCAGCTTCTGCCCGAGACAGAGGTGCCTTCCTTCGACACCTATTTCGCCTATCCCGAAGCGATGAAGAACCAAGCAAAGCTGCACGTCTTTCGTGACTTTATTATCGGCAAGGCGCGCAACTGGTCGTACTGATTTCGACGAGGACGCTGACCTATAGTCGTTGCCGGCCAAAGCTTGCCAGTGATATATAAGTAGATGCTTGTATCTTTCGCCGCAGTTGCGCTTTTTCTGGTCTATCTGCCGAAAGTATAAGCTTGGGCCACAGCCAAAGCCTTTTTGCATGTGTGCGATGCAAAAAGGTTGCTTGTTTCAAAGGCATAGAGCGCTCATATTATAACCATCTCCTGGGCGCGTTCCTCCTCCCATTAGCGCCCGCGAGTGTTCCCCTCTGGAGGTTCAGCCTTTTTTAGGCACTTCCAACAACTCGGCCGGGTCGAATTCGATCCGGCTTTTTTGTTGTTTGCGGATCGCTGAGGGAGACCGTCCCCGGCTGATCTCGTTTCAAATTGCTGGCTCCGGCTGACCGCGCCAAGACTTTGCGGCTTGCCAGGGCGGGCCGCAGTCTGGCGCCCATCTGGCCTATTGCTTCAGCTCTCCGATCGATTGCTTGCTTCCTTGAGCGCTCGGCCAATGCTCCCGCGCTCCGCTTGTCAGGCCATCAGGAAAGGGAAGGGGCCAACCATCTGCGCATCGATGGGATGTCGACCGAGGGCCCGAAGGGATGGAGTGTGATCTGCGATTGCGCTGATTTGCTCAGTTCGAAGTTACCGAGTACTGGATCCCGTCCTATTCGACGCCGCGCTGCAGGCTCCTCTGATCTAAGACAGCGCCATGTTGCGATGCGCCTCAATTGTACTCCGCGCTCTGCCCTGACGGCTCCAAATCCCGGGGCTTTTCTGCAGCCGAGACCACCGACCTTCCCTTACGACGTAACAGTGACATGTAACACCGCGTAACCTAGGTCGCCGCTCAGCTTCTGCTATTCCGGTTTTCGGACGCGGTGTGTGAAGGGGGCTGTGATGGGGGCATCGCAGTGTCTTTCGAGCCAAAAACACCGCGTCCAGCTAATTCTCGTTTTGACGAGCGGCGGACCCGAGTTGAACCTCCCTCAACGGTCCGGGAAGAAGGCGGCGCTGCGAAGAGCAGGGCCGCCTTCGCCGTCTATGGGGCAAATTCAAAGGCGCTACGCCGCCTTGCTGGCGGCTTTGCCTGCAGCGCTGATGACATCGTCGGCAAGACGCCCCGTGAGTTCGGCCATATGATCGAAGGTCGCGCGGTAGCTCGCAACGCCAGCTGTCGCCGAACGCAATTCGATGATCAGATCGCCGATCTCGGACTGTGGCATCGTCGCTTCCACAACATCCCAGCCGGGCCAATCTGGCCGTGCGTCATAGCCCAGGATCTGGCCGCGGCGTTGCGGAACCAGGGCGGTGATGCGCGCGGTCGCGTCGGACGGGGTGAAGATTTCCGCCTTCATGATCGGCTCAAGCAGGACCGGCGCGCAGGCCGCCGCGCCTTCCTTCATCGCCAGCTTGGCCGCCATCTGGAACGCCATGTCGGAGGAGTCCACCGTGTGGTAGGAGCCGTCCGACAAATTGACCGCGACGTCCACCATGGGGAAGCCAAGCGGACCTGACTTCAGGAAATCGCGCACGCCCGATTCCACCGAGGGGATGTAGTTGCGCGGCACCACGCCGCCGGTGATGGTTTCCGTGAACTGGAATCCCGTCCCGCGCGGCACCGGCTTTATCTCCAGCACGACGTCGCCGAACTGGCCGTGACCGCCGGACTGCTTCTTGTGCCGGCCGCGCTGCGTCACCGACTTCTTGATCGTCTCGCGGTAGGGAATTGCCGGTGCATGGCTGTCGATGGGGATTTGGTTGCGGCCTTCGAGCTTTTCGCGCACGACCCGCAAATGCATCTCGCCATGGCCGGAGAGCACCGTCTCGCCGGTGTCCTGGTTGTGCTGAAGGGTGAGCGAGGGGTCTTCATCGGCCAGGCGATGGATCGCCGCCGACATCTTGACCTCATCCTTACGTTCCTTGGGGCGCAGGGCGAAAGAGAACACCGGCTGCGGCGGCGCCAGTTCGATCAGCCGCTTCACGCCCGCTTTCGCCGGGGTGAGCGTATCGCCCGTGCGGATATCGTCCAGCTTGCCCAGAGCCACCGTATCGCCGGCCTTCGCCGAGGCGAGCTTTGCCTGGTCTTTGCCCAGCAGCCTGTAGATGCCGGACACTTTAGCGGAGGCTCCTCCGGGGCCGTAGAGTTCGCTTCCGTCGGTCACGGCCCCTTCCAGGATTCGCGACACCGACAGCTTGCCGCCATGCGGGGTGTGGATGGATTTCAGAACCTGCACCACCGTTCCCGATCCGGGCTTCACGCCGAGCCGCGCGGCGGTCGCCTGAACATCGGGAGCGTCGTGACGGATCGCCTTCAAAAGCCGCAGGACGCCATTGCCCTTCTCGGCGGTGCCGATGAGGACGGGCGTCACGAGGCCTTCGCGCAGATCGGCAGCCAGGTCGTCGAAGACCTCGTCCTTCGGCGGTTCGATCTCTTCCAGCAATTGTTCCATCAACTGGTCGTCATGATCGGCCAGAGTTTCGAGCATCGAGAAACGCGCCTCGAGTTCGCGCGCCTTCTCATCGCTGGGAATCTCCGTCACCTCGCTCTCGGCATATTCGCGATAGACATAAGCGCGCTCCAGAGCGAGGTCGATCGACCCAACGACGACACCATTGTTGCGCAAGGGAATCTGACGCAGCAGTAGGGGCGTCGAACTGGTCGGCTGGAGCAGCTTGAGCGTGTCGCGAACGGCAGCCGCATTCTTGTCGATCTTGTTCAGGAACAGGATGCGCGGAACCTTGAGTTCGTCGAGCTTGCGCATGACGAGTTGCAGGGCGGGTATCTTCTTTTCGTCCGCCTCCGCCACGACCACGGCGACGTCGCAGCCGGCAAGAACCGGCTCGGCCTCGAACGCGAATTCGATCGAGCCGGGGCAGTCGATCAAGGTAATGGCATCGCCCATGAATTCTGTGGTGGCGACGGTCGCCTCGATGCTCATCGCATGCGCCTTCGCCTCGGCGCTGCTATCCGAAACGGTGCTTCCGGAACTGATTGGATTTTGTCGGGGGATGGCGCCGGTGCGCGCCAGGATTGCTTCGAACAGGGTGGACTTTCCGCTGGCGAAGGGACCGACAATGGCCACACATTTCGGTCCCGATCGCCTACCTCCGGCGCGATTTCCCATGATTTGACCTCCACTCCTGCCTGTTGGCGTTCCTCGAGAGCGGCGGCCGGCGATCCTGTTATCGGGGCCGTCGCATGGCGAGGCGTTCTGCGCGTCCCCTGCCGAAGACCATCGTCACACGGGTTTTTGGCGAGGGCAAGGGCAAAGCCGCCTGGCCTATGAGGTGGGAGCGGAGACTCTCTGTTCTGGCGATAGTCTAGCCCTCAACGAGGCATTGAGGCGGCGCTGGGTGCTGGAGCGGTGGCCGTAGGTCAGGAAAAACGCCCGAATGGCTCGAGCGAACGAGCGCCCGAGGTCCACAGCGAGGGCGGGAATCCGATTTCCGCACCGGAAAGCCCGACCGCACGTCGGGCTCAGGTGCGACCGAGCAAGCGTCACGGATTGCAAAGCGGGGGCTGGTTCCCCCGCGCGCCGAACGCTAATCGCGTCCCGCATCCATTCCGCACCATGAAGCCAATTTCGGTTGGCTCAGCTCAACGACGCCGTAAAGCGCTGGATGCGCGAGCAGGCCTCTTCGAGCAATTTCTCCGATGTGGCATAGGAGATGCGGAAGTTCGGCCCCAGGCCGAAAGCGGTGCCGAACACCACGGCCACGCCTTCCGTCTCCAGCAGTTCCGAGCAGAACGTCTCGTCGTCGGCGATGACCTTGCCGGCCGGCGTCGTCTTGCCGATCAGCCGGGCGCAGGACGGGTAGACATAGAACGCCCCTTCCGGCGACGGGCAGTCGAGGCCGCGGGCCTGGTTCAGCATCGACACGACAAGATCGCGGCGATCCTGGAAGATCGCCTTGTTCTTGCGCACGAAATCCTGCGGGCCGTTCAGCGCCTCGACCGAAGCCCATTGGGCGATGGTGCAGGCGCCCGAGGTCTGCTGGCCCTGGATCATGTCCATCGCCTTGATCAGTTCCACCGCGCCGGCGGCATAGCCGATGCGCCAGCCGGTCATGGCATAGGCTTTCGACACGCCGTTCATCGTCAGCGTGCGGCCGTAGAGATTGGGCTCCACCTCGGCCAGGGTCTTGAAGACGAAATCGCCATAGGTGAGATGCTCGTACATATCGTCCGTCAGCACCCAGACATGCGGATGCTTCAACAGCACGTCGGCCAGCGCCTTCAACTCGGCCTCGGTATAGGCGGCGCCGGACGGGTTGGACGGCGAGTTCAGAATGAGCCATTTGGTGCGCGGCGTGATCGCCTTCGCCAGCGCGTCGGCGGTCAGCTTGAAGCCATTGTCGATGGTGGTCGGCGCAAAGACCGAGGTGCCGCCGCAGATGGCCACCATTTCAGGATAGCTCACCCAGTAGGGCGAGGGGATCAGCACCTCGTCGCCCGGGTTCAAGGTCGCCATCAGCGCGTTGAACAGAATCTGCTTGCCGCCGGTAGCGACGATCGTCTGTTCCGGCCGATAGTCGAGATTGTTCTCGCGCTTGAATTTGCTGGCGATCGCTTCGCGCAGCGGAACGATCCCCGACACCGGCGGATATTTCGTCTCGCCGCGGCGGATGGCGTCGATGGCTGCATTCTTGACGTTGTCGGGCGTGTCGAAGTCGGGCTCACCGGCGCCGAGGCCGATAATGTCGCGGCCGGCGTTTTTCAGCTCGCGGGCCTTCTGCGTAACCGCGATCGTCGCGGAAGGTTTGACACGCTTGAGGGTCTCGGCAAGGAAAGCCATTGATCATCGTCTCCGCATTGGGCGCGTTCCTATCTTCCGAACGCTGGTGAATTGCAAGCACGGCTTTCGGCCACCCCGTTAAGACCGCTGCAAGCAGTGCGGGGTTAGAAGTCCTGCCATCTATTGCTGATCTGGAGCCTTGCGTTGCAGCGCGATGCGGGACTTGATCATAATGCGCCAGGCGCAGACGACGAGGCGGGGCAGGCTTCTGCTTCCGCTCGCCCGTTGGACCCAGGCCTGGCCGCCGGTATAGCGCGACGGGCCGGACATCGCGGCCGGACCGCATGATCGGCCCGGCCAACCGTTGGGACCAACTGGTCCAATCGATCCACTACGACGAGGTCGGCATTGCAATCGGCGTCGTCGGCAGATTTCGGCTACGGACGGTGTTCCAGCCGGTTTATCATCGTCAGGACAATGCGCTGCGGCCGGCGCTGCTGCGCGCCAGCACGATCGTGCAGCGCGACGGGCTGCCCGCCAGCCTCGTTGCCCTGTCGGAGCTTGAGTCTATCCCGCGGCGGCTTCTCCAGAGGCTCAGCGCCTTGCTCGCCCTCCACAACCATGGACATGCGGACCTCAACTCGCTGGACCTCTATCTGGAAAGCGCCACGGAGCTGCTTGGGCATCCGGATGCGCTGGCCGACGCGCTTCGTGGCCCGTCCATGGAGATGGAAGAAGCCGGCATCGCTCCCGGGCAGATCGTCTGCGAACTCCTTCCCGGAACGATCGACCTTTCCGCGGCGCGGAGCGCCTCCGTGGCGCTGCGCCGTCACGGCGTCAGAGTTGCGATCGCGCACACCCGCGCCGACGAGCCGGTGGCGGCCCTTCTTCAGGCGATCAGCCCTGAGATCGTGCGGATCGACCACCATTGGCTGGTGCGGCTATATGGTCACCCCAGCAGCCGCAGCCTTTTGCGGCCATTGGTGAATTCCATCCAGTTGGCGGGCGCGCGGGTCCTGATGGAAGGACTTGATACGACCGAGAGCCTGTCCGCCGCGCTGCAATCGGAAGCGAATTATCTTCAAGGCGACAGGCTTCACGCCGCCTCGCTGGCCGGATCGCTCATGAATCCGGCGATCCTCTCGGCCCAGGATTTTGTCGCGCCCACCAACGTCATCCCACTTCGGACGACCGCTTCCAAGCTTCAACGCGACCAATGAGGCCACAGCCGAGTGACTTTGGCGCCAGTGCCTCAACAGTGCCCATTTCTTCTGTTACACGTATTGCTTGCCCCCATCTGAAACCGCGATGCGCGCCATGCGTTGGTAATATTAGTGCGGCCTCTAGGAGATGGAGACATGAGAGCGATATTGGCCGCCTTGGCGGTGAGCGTGACTGTTGGGCAGGCGCTCGCAATCGACCGCTACCAAACCATGCGGATGAGTTGCGACGAAGTTCAGGCTCTCCTTAACGATTCCGGCGCAGCAATTCTGGGCTGGCAATCGACCATCAGCGGCCTCCCGCTCTATAATCGCTACGTTCGAGACTCACGCGCGTGCAAAAGCAATGAGGTTTCAGTGTTCGCGAACGTGCCGACGAAAGATGAGCGAGCCTGCACGGTGCGCAAATGCGAAATCAAGGAACCGTTTGACCGCGGCGGAAGGATCTTCATCCCACGCTGAGTTCCGCTTTCCGTGGATTGAGTGGGGCAATCAGAAACCGAACGCGGTCTGGCTGGGTGGCGGTGGTCCGACGTGGACGCCCTCAAGCGCCAGCAGTTTCTCCTTGGTACGCGCTCCGCCGGGGGCTGAAAAGCCGCCGATCTTGCCTCCTGCCGCAAGGATGCGGTGACAGGGAACGACAATCGGCACCGGATTCTGGCCGAGCGCCTGGCCAGTATCGCGCGCCTCGCCGGGATGACCGGCAGCGGCGGCAAGCTGCCCATATGTGACCGTCTCGCCGAAGCGCAGCTGCCGAGCAGCGTCGTAGATCGCCAGACGAAACGCATCGACACCGGCGAGATCGACCTTCACCGGCGTGAAATCGATTTCCTCGCCTGCCGCGTAGCGGGACAACAACTGCACCGCAGCGGCGATTTCCTTGGGCAGATGCACCGGCGCGACATAAGCGATGTCTGCGCCGGCGAGGCGCAGCAAGCGGCGCTCGACCGCCGAGCGGTCGCGCTCTGGCGTCAGCACTCGCGTAACGCCATCGTCGCTCCACGCCAGTCCGGCACAGCCGAGCGCGGTCTCAAACAGATGATAGGAATGCGACGTTGCCATCACAGCCTCCGTTGGTGCGACAGTGTATCACATGGCTGCAATTTGGACAAAGCAAGAACAAACATGCTGTCCCGCACCATGCATCTCGGGAAAATATGCACAGTTGCGCCGCGTCGCCACCCGATTCCCGCCACCAGGTTGCCGAAGCACGCTCCCTGCTGTAAGGCTTTGTTAAGAATTGCAGTGGGGAAGCGTGCAGCTTGCAAAGAGTGAGGGGTCTCATTTTGCCGGTGATACTGGCCGTCTGTGGCGGCCTTTCCGGCTGCGCGACCAGCACAAACACCAGCGGGACTGCTAGCCTGGCGCCAACTGTCGCCGCCTCCGATCCCATTCTGCCCGACATGGTTTCCTCCGTTCCCTCGTTCAACCCGGCGTCGGGCACCGCGGAAGAGGGCATGCGCAGCCTGGCGCGTGAAGTCGAGATGAACGCTTCCGCGCAACCTGCCGCCTATGCCGCCCCCACCGGCAGCGCTTCGCTTGCCGCAGTCCAGAGCCAGAGCATGGCCGCCGCTGAAACCGTTCCGGTGCCGCCCGGCGTTCGCACCCGGCAGCCTGTCGCGGCGAGAAGCGATGCGAACAGACCGGCCGGAGAACCGATCGAGCAGGACGAACCATCGACCCTGCAGACGGCCGTCGCACTCTCGACCGATGCAGCCAAGGTTACGCTGGCCAGCCTCGGCGATGCCGCGGAGACTCTGCCGCAACGGTTCGGCCGCTCCGATGACGACGTTACGCATACGAGGCCGGCGCCGGAAGGCCGCTTTGGCCCGCCTCATGGTGTCGCGGCCCGAAGCCCCGAGCTCGATCAGTTGATAAGGCAGTATTCCGCGTACTACGACGTGCCCGAGGAACTGGTCCGCAAGGTTGCCCGGCGCGAGAGCACGTTCAATCCGCGTGCACGCAACGGCCGGTATCTCGGGTTGATGCAGATCAGCCATGCGACCGCCCGAGGCATGGGCTACCGCGGCGCGCCTTCCGGACTTCTCGATGCCGAGACGAACCTGAAATATGGTGTGCGCTATCTGCGCGGCGCCTATGTCGTGGCCAAGGGCAATCACTCGGTGGCCGACCGGCTCTATCAGTCGGGCTATTATTACCACGCCAAGCGGGCCGGCCTGCTGGACGAAACGGGCGTCGGCACGGACCGCAAGCGCCGCCGCCGGCTCTAGCCCGAATTTTCGGCATGAGCGAACGACCCCCGGGCGACGTAAGGCTGCGCCTGGTGCTGAAGGTGCCGCGATATCATCCGCGCTGGCCGCAAGACTATCGCATTCGTCCACTCGAAGAGGGCGACGCGCGCGCCACGCACCAGATTCTGATCGATGTCTTCGGCGACGAAGAGCCGGATTTCGACATCTGGTACCCCTCGCGCTTCGGCGACGGCGAATACGACCCCGCTCTGAACTTTGTGGCCGAGCACAGGCCGACCGGAGACATCCACGGCCTCGTCTGGTGCTGGAGCAGCAACTTCGTCAAGGACCTTGCAGTGCTGCCGGTCGCGCGGCGGCGTGGACTGGCGCAAGCCCTGATGCTGACCGCGCTGAATGCCTTCGTGGATCGCCAAGCCGCCTCTGTCGATCTCAAGACCAACCGCCACGAGAATGCCGCGGCGGTGAAGCTTTACGAAAGTCTTGGCATGCGTGAGGTAGCGTGGGACGGCAACGAACCGGCGTCCACCGAAGGCTAAAGCCTGCGGCCAGGACCGGCGACGAAAAGGAGAACGGGGTGTGAAACGCGAAATCGTGGAGGTTCCGGGCATTTCCCATGTGGCGCGCGAATGGGGCATTCCGCTCAGCCATGTGACGCGGGGCGCCGGCATGATCTTCGTCTCCGGCACGCCGCCGATCGACGTTGCGACAGGCGAGCTCATCAAGGGCGACATAGAGGTCCAGACAGAAGCCGCACTCCAGGCGGTGCGGCATTGTCTTGCAGCCGCGGGCGCCAGCTTCGACGACGTGTTGATGGTGCGCATCTACCTCGCGAATGTCGGCTTCTACAAGGCCGTCAACCGCGTCTATGCGCGCCACTTCCCGGCCAACCCGCCGGCGCGGACGGTTGTGCCCGTCGCGGGCTGGCCCATGGAGTTCGACCTCGAGATCGAAGTCATCGCAGCCGGATAGCGGCTCAGGCGCCGATCGGCACCTTCAGCTTCTGGCCGACGAAGATCAAATTGGGGTTGCTGATCTCGACCGGGTTGGCGCGCTGGATCAGCACGTGCTTGCTTGGATCGCCATAATGCTGGTTGGCGATCGCCGACAGGGTTTCGCCGGCACGCACCGTGTGGATGCGAAAACCGATATAGCCGGGCACGATGCGCGGACCGTAGATCACCGGCACGACGACTTTATTGATTTCGGAGCCATCCTGGGCGCTCTGCTCGAAGACTTCCACGAACAGCCGGTCAAGCTGGAAGGCGGCGTTGCCGATTGCCGCCTGCACCTGGAACTGGCCATGCTCTCCGGTGCCGCCGCCGACGTTGAAAAAGCCGGTCCTCTCGTCATGCCCCTCATGCACCCGCCAGTTGACGACGGCCTCAAAGCCCTGTGCGATGCCGGCAATCAGAACGGGGTCGCCAACGATGTCGAATGGTCTGGGTTGTTGAATAGTATTCGTCAATTCAGCCTCCACAAGAAAAGATACTACTGAAGGGCATGCGAAAACTTGGATATTATATATGAAATTCGGAATATTGTCGACCTGAGCCCGGAAATGCTTTGCAGCTTCTGCTGCGCCACCGCCCATAGACCGCGTATGCCGTTGGGCTGCCGTGTGTCGGATCAGCCTCCTGCCAACCGTCCTTGAAGCACGGCCGGGCCGCAACGCTGGCTGCCGGTCGAACCCCGAAAGGAGCGCGCTTATGGTTACCTTTGCCAATGAATCGCCGGACTACCGTGCGGCACGCGACAGGCTGCTGCAAAGCGAAATCGCGCTGCGCCGGCAGATGGAGGCAGTTGCCGCCGAGCGCCGGTCGCTGCCGCCCGGGCCGCTGGTCGGCCAGGATTATGTGTTCGAACGAATCGGCAGCGACGGGCAGCCGGCGAAGATCCTGCTGTCCGACCTGTTCGCGGCGGGAACAACGTCGCTGTTCATCTACAACATGATGTTTCCGCGCCATCAGGCGGACGACCGGCCGCAGCCCTCGACTGGGCCGCTCGCCGCGCTGCCGCGCGAGGAGACGCCGTGTCCGTCCTGCACCGCGCTGCTGGACCAGCTGAACGCAGCAGCAGTGCATTTCCGCGCCGCCGGCTTCAACTTCGCGGTCGTGGCGCAGGCGCCGATCGAGCGGGTCGCAGCCTTTGCGGCGCAACGCGGCTGGAGCAATCTCGTCATGCTGTCCAGCGCCGGTTCAAGCTTTAAGAAGGACTTCAATGCCCTGTTCGATGACGGGCAGTTGGGGCCGATGACCCATGTGTTCCAGAAGGCGCCGGAAGGCATCCGTCATTTCTGGAGCTCGGAGATGCTGTTTGCCGGGGCCGATCCTGGGCAGGACCCGCGTCCGCAAGGCACTATCGAGCCGCTCTGGAACATGATGGATCTGATGCCGGAGGGGCGGCCGGACTTCAACGAGCAGGTGGAATATCCCTGCTGTCACGCCGGGAAGTCAGGGTCTGAAGAGGCGGCGGCCAAGCAGGCGGGCTGAAAGCCGCGTGCGGGCTGCGCTGGAGGCCCGCTTCAGGCGGTCTTCTTCTTTTTGGGTGCGGCTTTCTTTTTCACCACCGGCTCGGGCGGCGGCGCTTCGGCTTCCATCTTCAGCCGTGCGGCGCGCAGGCGGGCGGTCTTTGCCTCGCGCTTGGCGGCTTCGCCGTCGAGGATGGCGCGGGCTGCGCTGTCCGTCGTCTGTGCCTTCGATTCCTGCTTGTTGGGCTTGAAAACACCCACCTGGGCCATGGTCTTCGACATCGATCTCTACCTCTACGGACTGCTTATCAGAAAAAACAAAAGGCCGGGCATGACCCGACCTTTCCTTCTCGCTCCCGGTTCTGTTCGGTCCCGCGCTCCGGCGGCTATCTGCCGTCGCATGCGCTTTCCCTAGCGGTTCCTTCGCGTGGCGCGCCATTACATCCGTGGTCACGCAACAGTTCGAGCGATATGCGCGCTGGCCTTCCGGCCTGCGCGGCTTACGCCGCCTGGAGGTTGTCGGCAGCCGACTTGCCGGAACGACGGTCCTGCACAACTTCGAACGAAAGCTTCTGGCCTTCGACGATGGTGCGCATGCCGGCACGCTCAACGGCCGAGATGTGAACGAACACGTCAGTGCCGCCATCATCAGGCTGAATGAAACCAAAACCCTTGGTGGCGTTGAAGAACTTGACGGTACCAGTTGCCATGACGATTTTCCTTTTCAATCGGTCATTAGATTTCGCGCAACCGCTCGATGCGGATAGCGCGGGTGAGATCGAATTTGAGAGGAGAAGATCGTCAGTTGCGCGAAAAACGCGCGGCAACAAAGTTCGACAGGCAAGTTCGATGCTGGAGATATAGGCCAAGAGTGCGAACAAATCAAGGCCGGGATTTCACGAGGCCGCGAAAGGAGCAGCTGGCTCATGATGTGTCGGGGCAGCGCTGCGTAGGGAAGGCCGACACATGAAGCCGGGCGAGACTATCGCCCAGCGCGCACATCTGGCGAAACAATCCGCTTTGAGCGCCGCCCCGCTCGCCCGTCAGGTCAGGCCCGGACGCCAGGCGGCGCTGGCGGCTTTCCAGCCGGGCGAGCCGCCGGCGCGCGAAGCGCAGGGTCTCCTGCGCCAAATTTTCGAGAGCGTGCGCCATCGCGCGAAAACGCAGGGCAAGGCGCGTCGCATCCCTGGCGCTGTCACCGCTACGGATTGCGGTCAATTCGGCGCAGCCTTGCAACGGCGCCCGCGTGACCTCGGCGACGAATTCCCGCGCTGCGGCTTCAGCCGGCCGCAGAATCCACAGCACCAGGCAGCGAACGGGGTGGGAAAGGCCGCTCACGCGCTCTGCCAACGCGGCCAGTGCAAGACACATCGCCACGATGCGCTCAAGCGCCCCCTGGTCTTTCTCAATTGCCCTGTTCCCGTCCATGCGCGTTCTTATCCGTCCAGATAGACGGGAACATAACGCGAACATTTGCGCAAGGCAAGCCCTCTTTCACCACGCAGGCATTCGGCCGAACTCCGGGGACAGTTTACTTTTGCCTCTCGCCGGTTGCGCAAGGCATTGCTGGTTTGGGGAGGGCAAAAGTAAACTGTGCCGCAGCACCGTCGCTGCGATCCATGCTCCCCATCCCGCCAAGGTCGCGACCCACCTACGGAGAACGCTCCATGCCCACCATCGCCTTGCCGCTGACCGGGGCCTGCCGCTGCGGGCGCGTGAAGATCCGCGCCACCAAGCCGGCTTTCATGACCGCCGCCTGCCATTGCACCGGCTGCCAGAAAATGGCGTCGTCGGCGTTCTCGCTGACGGCGATGTTTCCGGCCGACGGGTTCGAGGTGACCGAGGGCGAGACGGTGATCGGCGGCATGCATGGCGACTTCCTGCACCACAATTTCTGCGCCCATTGCATGACGTGGATGTTCACGCGGCTGGAAGGGCGCGACTTCGTCAATGTGCGGCCTACGATGTTTGACGACAATGGCTGGTTCCGCCCGTTCATCGAGACCTGCACCGACGAGGGGCTGGGCTTCGGCGCGATCGGCGCGGTGCACAGCTTTGGGATGTTTCCGCCGGCGGAGGCGTTTCCGGCGATGCTTGGGGAGTTTGCGGCGTGGAGCGCGCGGGAGTAGGGCGGCTTCTTGCTCCAGGTTTGCGGCAGGGCGATTGCAGTGGGAGTCGGGCCGCGCGTTGAGGTGCGTTTACCCCCACCCCTAACCCGTCCCCACGATAGGTCCCCTGAGGGTAGGGTAGGGTAGGGTAGGGTAGGGTAGGGTAGGGTAGGGTAGGGTAGGGTAGG
>Ga0190271_10000460_pt1 | contig 20640 bp, 18 predicted proteins | sample Popmic356T_FD_133747 | JGI IMG/M metagenome (GOLD analysis project Ga0190271, IMG submission 133747) | Populus adjacent soil microbial communities from riparian zone of Weber River, Utah, USA - 356 T | ecosystem: Environmental > Terrestrial > Soil > Riparian zone | place: USA: Utah | collected...
AACCCGCAGCCGCCCCTGCTCGTCCTTGCTGGCATTCGGCCAGGCGACCGCCTTCTCGATGTCCTTCACCGTCACCAGTCCGACGCAGCGGTACTGGTCGTCCACCACCAGCAGCTTTTCGAGGCGGTGTTGGTGCAGCAGCCGTTTCGCCTCGCTCTGGCTGACGCCCTCGCGCACGGTGACGAGCTTGTCCTTCGTCATCAGCTCCGAGACCTTTTGGTCCGGGTCGGTGGCGAAGCGAACGTCGCGGTTGGTGAGAATGCCGACGAGCTTGCCGGGCTTGCCGTTGGCGCCAACCACCACCGGGATGCCGGAGATGCCGTGCGCCTTCATCAGGTTGAGCGCATCGACGAGCTTCTCGTCGGGCCCGATGGTCAGCGGGTTCACCACCATGCCGGATTCGTATTTCTTGACCTGGCGCACCTGCGCCGCCTGCCCGTCGATATCGAAGTTGCGGTGAATGACGCCGATCCCGCCCGCCTGCGCCATGGCGATCGCCATGCGTGCTTCGGTGACCGTGTCCATGGCGGATGCGATGACGGGAATATTCAGCAGAACGGCGCGCGTGAGACGGGAGCGGACATCGGCTTCAGATGGGAGGATTTCAGAGAGCCCGGGCTTCAGCAGCACATCGTCGAAGGTGTAAGCTTCGCGGATACCGTTACGCCAGCCTTGGACTCCGTTCATCGCCAACCTCCGATCTCGCGCACCGTGTGCGAAAAGATGATAAGGTCCCCACCCGGCCCGCGGTGCTCCGCAGCCGAATCGAGAACCATTCGTTTGGATTGACGCTGGTCGTTAGCACGTCGATTCCGCCGTGCAAAGACCGAATGCAGTTTTACCGGCTTTTTCAGGTGCTTTTTCAAGGATAGCAGGCCTGCGGCGCCTGCCGATGACAGGTTGCTTTGAATTTCCTAGGGAGAACACGCCCCCGGCGGGCGTCGCCCGGAGCGGTGCGCTTCATACTGACTTGATCACGATTGTCGGCCGCGATTCCCTAAGCGTTGGGTGCGGCCGATCATTTCATTCGGCCGATGCGAAAAGAAAGAATCGTTCCGCTCATCGTCGCCTCGGCGCTGTTCATGGAAAACATGGACGCCACCGTGATCGCGACCTCACTGCCGGCGATCGCCGCCGACATCGGCTCGAGTCCGCTGACACTGAAGCTTGCCATCACCTCCTATCTGCTCGCGCTCGCCGTGTTCATTCCGGCCAGCGGCTGGATGGCCGACAGGTTCGGCGCGCGGCGCGTGTTCACCTGGGCGATTGTCGTGTTCATGCTGGGCTCGGTCGGCTGCGCAATGGCGCAGACGATCGAGCATTTCGTGATCGCGCGCACGATCGAAGGCATCGGCGGCGCGATGATGACCCCGGTCGGACGCCTCGTCGTGCTGCGCACCATCGACAAGCGGCAGCTGGTCGCCGCAATGGCGTGGATGACGGCGCCGGCGCTGATCGGCCCGGTAGTCGGCCCAGCGCTCGGCGGCTTCATCACCACCTACTTCTCCTGGCACTTCATCTTCCTGATCAACCTCCCGATCGGCATCCTCGGCATCGTCATGGCCCAGCGCTATATCGACCCGATCAAGGCCGACGAGATTCAGCCATTCGACTTCAAGGGTTTCGTGCTGGCAGGGCTCGGCCTCGGCGGCATGGCGTTCGGGCTGTCGGTCGCGGGACTGAAGGTCCTGCCCTGGCCGGCGGTGATCGCTTTCGTCGTTGGCGGCGCCAGCGCCATGGCGCTCTACTTGATGCACTATCGGCGTGTCGCTTCGCCGGTTCTGGACCTCGCGCTGATGCGGTTGAAGAGCATGCGCGCTGCGGTCACCGGCGGCTTTCTGTTCCGGCTCGGCGCCGGTTCGCTGCCGTTCCTGCTGCCGCTGCTGTTGCAGGTCGGGTTCCGCATGACGCCGTTTCAGTCCGGCCTGATCACGTTCGGCTCGGCGGTCGGCGCGCTGTTCATGAAAGCGATTGCCTCACCGATCATCAAGACGTTCGGCTTCCGCAACGTGATGGTGGTGAATGCGCTGGTCTCTTCGGCCTTTCTTGCCGTCTGCGCACTTTTCACGCCCGCAACGCCGGCGGCGCTGATCCTCGTGCTGCTGATCGTCGGCGGCTTCTTCCGCTCGCTCGAGTTTACCGCCATCAACACCATCGGCTACGCCGAGGTGGACATGGCGCGCTTGAGCCGCGCCACGACGCTGTCCAGCGTCACCCAGCAGCTCGCAACGGCGGCGGGCGTGGCGGTCGGCGCGCTCGCCGTCGAACTCACACTCACCTTCCGCGGGAGCCCGGAACTCACCGCGTCAGATTTCGCACCGGCCTTCATCGTCGTCGCCCTGATCTCGGCCTCCTCCGCCATCATCTTCGCGCTGATGCCGTCGGACGCCGGCCACGAAGTCTCCGGCCGCCGCGCAAAGGAGATTTCCAGCCAGAAGGAAGTGGACAAGGCGGCGGAAAAGACCGCGATCGAAGAGACCGAGGACGTGCGCGACCAACGGCTGGGCTAGACGCTGCGCGACCCGCCGCAGCAAGGTTGCGGCCGCGCGAGTTCGTCCAGCATCACGCAATTCCTGATCGGCCCGCCTGCACATCGCGCTCCAGCGCACGCAGCTCCTTCAGCTTGCGTCGGACGTCGCCAAGGTGAGTGCGCGCAATATCTCCAGCTTCGACACAGTCCCGATCGGGTGCGCCAATCAACGCCACCGGTTCCCTGACCCGTTCGATCGGAAAGCCGAAATCGCGGCAGCGGCGGATGAAGGTCAGGCGGCTATGGGTCCCCGCTTTCGCGGGGACGACTCTGAGAATGCTGATTGATCAAACCTAATCTCATCCCGCCAGCGCTCGAGCCGGGAATCGAAAATCCGGTGTTCGTGTGTTTTGCAGTATCAGCGACTTGCAGCCGTCGTCTCGCTGTCGCTGCGGCGTATGGATTCCGGGCTCGCGCTGCGCGCGCCCCGGGGTGACGGTTCTCACATCATCTGACGCGCGTTATCCCCGCGAAACCCGGTCGCCAGCAAATACCGCTCAGACGAATCCTGCCGGCTAGCCGCCGGTTTCACATGGCGGATGGTGGTGAAGTCGCGCTTGAGTTGCGTGAGCAGCTCCGCTTCCGCGCCGCTCTGAAACACCTTCGCCAGAAACGCGCCGCCCGGCTTCAGCACTTCGCAGGCGAAGGCCGCAGCCGTCTCGACAAGTCCGATGATGCGCAACTGGTCGGTGGTACGATGGCCCGTGGTGTTCGCGGCCATATCGGACATCACGAGGTCGGCGCCGCCGCCGAGCATCGCACGCAACTTCTCCGGCGCATCGTTGCTGAGAAAGTCGAGTTGGGCGAACACCACACCGGGAAGCTCCGGCATCTCCAGCAGATCGATCGCGACCACCCTGCCCCTGCCACCCACCGCGCCGACCTTCGCGGCCGCGATCTGGCTCCAGCCACCTGGGGCTGCGCCAAGATCCACCACCGCCATGCCGGGCTTCAGCAGCTTGTACTTGTCGTCGATCTCTTTCAGCTTGTAGGCCGCGCGCGAACGAAGTCCTTCGCGCTTCGCCCGCAGCACGTAAGGGTCGTTAAGCTGACGTTCCAGCCAGAGCTTCGAGGACAGCTTGCGCTTTCCCTTCGATCTGACGGTGACGTACAGGCGGCCGGTGGTGTCCTTGGCCATGTCTCAAGCCGTCCGCAGCAGGCCGTCTTCGCGCATCATCTGCACCAGCATGCCCTCGCGCAGGCCGCGGTCGGCGATGCGCAGGCGCGGGCACGGAAATGCGTTGCGGATGGCATCGAGGATGGCGCAGCCGGCCAGCACCAGGTCGCCGCGCTCGGTGCCGATACAGGCGTTGTGGACACGCTCCTCGTAGCTCATCGCCAGCAGCCGCTGCACGGTGCTGGTAACATCGGTGTCGTTCATCCAGATGCCGTCCACCTGGCGGCGGTCGTAGCGCGGCAGGTTGAGGTAGATGCCGGCGACTGTCGTCACCGTGCCCGAGGTGCCGAGCAGATGCACGCCACCGAGGTTGCCGCCGTGGGCTTGCGCGAACGGCGCCAGCATCGCTGCGACTTCGGCGACCATCGCCGCATAGGACTCGGGCGTAACGTGTACTCCGCCGCGGCGCTCGGCCAGTGTCACGACGCCGACTGGCAACGAAACCCAGCCGGCGATTTTCGGTGCAAGCCCGGGCCGCGCCGGATCGCACTCCAGCCGCACCAATTCCGAGGAGCCGCCGCCGATATCGAACAGGATCACACCGCTCGCCTGCGGGTCGAGCAGCGGCAGGCAGCCCGTGACCGCCAGCATCGCTTCCGTCTCGCGGTCGATCACCTCGAGGCGAATGCCGAGTTCGCGGTCGACCCGCTCGCGAAATTCATCCCGGTTGGTGGCCGCACGGCAGGCTTCGGTCGCGATCAGCCGTGTTCGCCCGGCGCGCTTGGCGACGATCTTGTCCCGGCAGATGCGCAGCGCCGATAGCGCGCGGTCGATGGCGGGCTCGGAAATGCGGCCGGTCTGGGCGATGCCCTCACCGAGGCGAATGATGCGCGAGAAGGAGTCGACAATCCGGAACCCGGAATCGGTCGGGCGGGCGATCAGCAGGCGGCAGTTGTTGGTGCCGAGATCGAGCGCGGCATAGGCGGTGTCGTGCACCGCTCTCCGCTGCTCGCCGCGTGGCGCACCATGCCCGTGCGCCTCATTGCGCGGCACCGCGCCTGCGCGCGGCCACGACTCCTGTTCCATTGCAAATTCCTGGTGGCCGCGGACCTTGGCCCCGGCGGCCAAAACTGTTTCCGATTCCGGCAAACTCTAGCAGTGCCGGGGTATGGTGCAAGCTTGAGGAAATTGAAGAGATTGCGGCGGGATGGGAGAAGCTCCTGCAACATCGTCTCAGCGCGCCCGGCATGCGGCTTTCGTCATTGTCGCTGTCGCTCCAATTGGTTACTTTCGCCCAATCCCTCCGCAAACACCCCAAATCCCGTTGCTTTGATCGGATTTCGCAATGCAAGACCAGCCATCGTCACGTTCCGTCGAAAATACTATTGCAGCGCAAAAGTATGGCATTGGACAGCCGGTCGTCCGCAAGGAGGACGACACCCTCGTTCGCGGCAAGGGCAAATACACCGACGACCTGAACCTGGCAGGCCAGGCCTATGCGGTGATGGTCCGCTCCACCCACGCGCATGGCGTGCTGAAGCAGGTCGACACGGCGGAGGCGAAGAAGCTGCCGGGTGTGCTCGGCATCTGGACCGGTGAGGACATGGTCGCCGCGGGTTACGGCAATTTCGTCAGCCGCATGCCGCTGAAGAGCCGCGACGGCTCGCCGCTCCTGCAGTCCAACAAGCCGATCCTGGCCGTCGGCAAGGTGCGCTTCGTCGGCGATCCGATCGCCGTGGTCGTCGCCGAAACCCTGGCGCAGGCAAAGGACGCCGCCGAAGCCATATCGCCGGACATCGAACCCCTGCCCGCAGTGACGCGCGCGGCGGACGCCATCAAGCCGGGCGCGCCGCAGCTTTACGACAGCGTGCCGAACAACCTGGTGCTCGACTATTATTATGGCGACGCCGCCAAGGTCGCTGACGCCTTCGCCAAGGCCGCCCACACCGTGAAACTCGACCTCGACAACACCCGCGTCGCGGTGGTGGCGATGGAGCCGCGGGCCGGCATCGGCGACTATGACAAGAAGCGTGACTTCTACACCCTGCATGTGCCGACGCAGGGCGTTGCCGGCAACCGCGTCCTGCTCGCGACGCTGCTGAAGGTGAAGGCCGACCAGATCCGCATCCTCACCGGCAATGTCGGCGGCTCGTTCGGCATGAAGTCGGTCAACTATCCCGAATACACCTGCATCCTGCACGCCTCGAAACTGCTCGGCCGCCCCGTGAAGTGGACCGACGATCGCTCGGGCAGCTTCCTCTCCGACAGCCACGGCCGCGCGGGCGAAGTCACCGCGGAACTCGCGCTCGACAAGGACGGCAATTTCCTCGCAGTGCGCGTCACCGGTTTCGGCAACGTCGGCGGTTACCTCTCCGGCGTAATGCCGAGCCCGCTGTCGCTCGGCATCGCCAAGAATATCGCCAGCGTCTACAAGACGCCGCAGCTGGAAGTGAGCATCAAGTGTGTGCTCACCAACACCACGGTGATGGGCGCCTATCGCGGGGCCGGCCGGCCCGAGGCCAACTACTTCATGGAGCGGCTGATCGAACGCGCCGCCGATGAAATGGACATCGACCGCATCCAGCTGCGCAAGAAGAACCTCGTGAAGAGCGCGCAGATGCCTTACATGGCCTCCTCCGGCCTGCAGTATGACTCAGGCGATTTCCCAGGCGTGATGACGAACGCGCTGAAGGCGGCGGATTACACAGGCTTTGCGAAGCGCAAGAAAGAGAGCCGCAAGCAGGGCAAGCTGCGCGGCATTGCGGTCGGCGCCTATCTCGAGGTCACCGCGCCGCCGAACAAGGAACTCGGCAAGATCGTGTTCGACAAGGACGGCGGCGTGACGCTGACCACCGGCACGCTCGACTACGGCCAGGGCCACGCGACGCCTTACTCGCAGGTGTTGTCCGACCGGCTCGGCGTGCCGTTCGACAGGATCCGTCTGGTACAGGGCGACAGCGATCTCGTGCGCGCGGGTAACGGCACGGGCGGGTCGCGCTCGATCACCGCCAGCGGCCAGGCCATCGTCGAGGCGGCGGCGCTGGTCATCGAGAAAGGTAAGGAAGCCGCGGCTCACGTGCTCGAGGCGTCGTCCGCCGACATCGAGTTTTCCGGCGGACGCTTCACCATCGCCGGAACCGACCGCGGCATCAACATTCTCGATCTGGCGAAGAAGTTGCAGGACGGTCAGGGCAACGGCGGGCCGGCCTCGCTCGATATCGATCATCTGACCGGCGATGTGCAGGCCACCTACCCGAACGGCTGCCACGTCGCCGAGGTCGAGGTCGATCCCGACACAGGTACGATCGCAATCGTCAAATACACCGGCGTCAACGATTTCGGCGTGGTGGTGAACCCGCTGATGGTCGCCGGGCAAGTGCACGGCGGCGTCGCGCAGGGCATCGGCCAGGCGCTGATGGAGTGCGTCAGCTACGACGAAAGCGGCCAGCCGGTCACCGGCTCGTTCATGGACTACGCGATGCCGCGCGCCGAGGACATCCCGGACTTCGTGCTCGACAGCCATCCTTCGCCCGCAACCACCAATCCGCTTGGCACCAAGGGCTGCGGCGAGGCCGGTTGCGCGGGCAGTCTTTCCACCGTCGTCAACGCGGTGATGGACGCGCTGGCCGATCTCGGCGTCAAGCACCTCAACATGCCGCTGACGCCGGAGCGCGTGTGGCAGGCAATCCAGGCCGCGAAATCGAAAGCGGCGTAACGCCGCACACTCAGTGTCGTCCCCGCGAAAGCGGGGACCCATAACCACCAAGTCACGAAAGGCAACTGATGCTCTCCGCCTCTTTGATGACACGGCGTATGGGTCCATAGGCGAGCGAAGCGACGCCGTTTCGAACGGCTATGCATTCGCGTGGACGACGCAGAACCTGCAGAAGCAACGGGGGACAACGATGGCCCAAGCAGAAGCAAAAGCCCGGCTCGGCGCCGAACCCAGCGCGGCGATGCGCGAGGTGATGGCGATCGACGCAAAACTGCGCGAAGGCAAGCCCGTGCCGGCGACCATCCCGGACGAGCGGACCCTGCGCGCCGAGATTTGTGGCTACTGGACCGAAGGTGCGCCGGTCATGCACCAGACGACCGATGTTGGCGTGCCTAGCGATGCCGGCACCATCCGCGCCCGCGTCTATAGGCCGACGCCGAACGAGAACGCGCCGATGGTATTGCTGATCCACGGCGGCGGATGGGCTTTCGGCAGCATCGAGGAGACCGAGCCGCTGGCACGCCATCTCGCGTCACTGTCAGGCGCTGTTGTCGTGTCAACCAGCTATCGCCTTGCGCCGGAGCAGCCGTTTCCGGCCGGCCTGCACGACTGCGAAGCGACGCTGCGCTGGATCAGGGTCGAAGGCCGCAAGTTTGGCGGCGATCCCTCGCGCCTCGCGGTCGGTGGCGGCTCGGCCGGCGGCAACCTCGCCGCGGCGGTCGCTTTGCGCGCGCCGCCTGGCACCTTCAAGGCCCAGCTGCTATTCTACGGCGTGCTCGGCAATTCGTTCGAGACCTCGTCTTACCTCGAATTCGGCGACGGCCGCTTCGGCCTCTCGCGCGACCGCATGCAGATGTTCTTCGACATCTATGTTGGCAAAGGCGACGCCAACGATCCGGCCATCACGCCGATGAACGCCGACCTGAGGGCGATGCCGCCGGCCTGGGTCTGCGCCGCCGAATGCGACGTGCTGCACGACGACAGCGTGCAGTTCTATAACAAACTCCGCGCACTCCGCGGCGGTGACCAGTTCATCCTCGCCCAAGGCCTGAACCACGGCTTCATCAACCGCGTGAGGCATTTGCCGCTGGCGAAAACGATGATCGAAAGCGCGGCGGCGTTCCTGAAGGCGAAAGTGTAAGGGACGGCGGGCTCCGCTCTCACTGCCGATCGGGATTGTAGACCCTGATCGGCCGATGGGTCTTGTAAGCAGGATTCTGGTTTGACCACATGACGCCGGTGGCACCGCCGCCATCGACGACAATGGCCTGCCCCGTGACGAAACTGGAGCGGTCACTCGCCAGGAAGAGCGCCATTTGTGCAATGTCTTCCGGCAGACCGGCCCGCGGTATCGGTTGAACAGCGGCGAAGCCGGACATGCGATCCTCGATGAGTGAATCGGGCTTGCCGACCGTGTTGGCGGCAAGCGGCGTCGCGATGGCGCCGGGACAAATGCAATTGGCGCGGATGGAGTCCGGGCCAAGCTGCATCGCCGCCGCCTTGGTCAGGTGGATGACGGCCGCCTTGGCGGCGGAATAGACGATCGGTCCCCGGCCGGCGATCACCCCGGCAATCGAGCCGGTGTTGATGATCGAGCCGCCGCCCTGTTTGCGCAACGCCGGCACCGCATGCTTCATGCCGAGGAAGACGCCCCGAACCAGCACGTCGAACGTCAGGTCGAACTCCTCTGCCGCAATGTCCTCGATCGGGCCGAGCGCGCCGCCGAAGCCCGCGTTGTTGAAGATGCAGTCGAGCCGTCCGAAGCGTCCGACTGCCGTATCGACCGCCATCTTGACCTGATCTTCCTGCCGTACCTCGCAAGCGACGAAGGCTGCCGCCGTACCCAGCTCCCCGGCCAGCGCCTCACCGCGCTCGCGCTGCATGTCGGCAATGACGACGCGCGCCCCCTCCTCGACGAACAGGCGCACCGTCGCGGCGCCAATGCCGCTGGCGCCGCCGGTGATGATCGCTACCTTACCTTCCAGTTCCGGCATGTCCGTCCCCCCACACTTCGGTCCAGCCTAGACTGGCAAATTCGGCTGCCCTGAGCGGCGCCTCTGCGTCTGAAAAGAATTCGTCGAGCTGCGGCGGTTCGATGGCCGTCGCAGAGAGCATGGCATGGGCTTGGCCGCGATGATGGATTTGGTGCTGAAACAGGTGCATGAGAACGCGGTCGCGCCGTTCGGTCTGGACCCGCGTATCGCGATTAACCCGCACGATAACTCCAAGGAGCTCCGGCGTGAGCGTATCGCAAACTGCGATCAAACGTTTGTCGACAGCCGCCTGGGCACGCGTCAGTTCTGTAATGGACGGACATGGCACGTCGTCCGGCCAGGCTTTCGGTCCAAGCCGGCCACCTTCAAGCGCGTCGACATAAAACAGGTCGACAACGTAGATGTGGTTCAGCGTCAGCTGAAGACTGGGGAAAAAGCCGGTCCGTCCGGCTTCAAAGTCATCCTGGCTCAGCTTTTCGCAAGCGGCATGTAACCGGCAATTGGCCCAAGCATTATTATAGGCGAACGCGCGATAGGTCTGAACAAGGCTGACGGGCATATCTGGTCCCTCTCTTGGTTGCCAGGTCCGGTCGCGCGAAGCGCCTCTGTACCATGATGCATGATACACGCTTTGACTTCCACACGGACCTCGCCGAGAAGGTCGAAGCGCGACCGAGTACCTTCGGTGTCATGCGAGCCATTGCCGTTCGAAGAACGGCGTCACTTCCGCCAATGGCCAAGCAATCCAGCCGCGCGAAGCGCGCAAAACGAAGCGCAGCATCCACAACGGATAGCGCGCTTTTTGTTCGGCGCGCCTGCCTTACACAAACCGCGCGCTTCAGATACTGTTGGTCTCTGTCCAATCATGCCGGAGAGCCAGGAGTATGAGAGACAATCAATCGGCCGCCCTCAGCCCTGACTCGGTGATCGAGCAGATGCGAAGCAACGGCGTGTCGCACGTGGTCTGGCTTCCGGACAGCGAAACGAACCACCTGTTCCTCAAGATGCGTCAGGACGATTCGCTCGCTCTCGTGGGCGTCTCGCGCGAAGGTCACGCCTGCTCGATCGCCTCCGGCCTTTACGCAGGCGGGGCCAAGCCGGTTATTCTGATCCAGAACACCGGCCTGCTGGAGTCGGGCGATTCATTGCGGGGCTGGCTCTTCAACCTCAGGGCTCCGGTCGTCTTCCTGGTCGGCTACCGCGGGTACACGCGTCACGGCGTCAACAAGGACAGCGCCGCCACCTACACCGAGCGATTCCTGATGGCATTTGATCTGCCGTTCTACATGATCGAGAGCAACGACGACGCGGATCGTATTTCGGTAGCATTCGAAGAGGCCGGACGGACAAAGCGCCCGGTGGTTGTCCTCGTCGCTGATGAATTCCACGGCTTCAACTAGGCACGCGACCTATGATGTACATCACGGAACTGATCGCGGCCTTTGCCCCCCATCGCGGCAAGGCTCTGGTCGTCTCGGGCCGCGCCGGCAAGTACTGGAGCGAGTTCAGCGAGACCGAATTCGACCTGCCGCTCGGCGATCCATCCATGGGTGGACATGCGGGGTTCAGTCTTGGTCTCGCGCTTGCCCAACCCGACCGGCCGGTGGTGGTTTTCGATACCGAGGGCGATCTGCTGATGAACCTCGGCATTCTGGCGACCATCGCCGAGCAGGCGCCGCGAAATCTCTATTATTTCCTGATGGACAACGAAGTCTACGCGACGACGGGAGGCCAACCCGTCCCGAATGCCCAGAAAGTCGCGTACGACGCCGTCGCGCGCGCCTGCGGCATCGAGCGGACTTACGCGTTCACCGACATCGCGCAGGTCTCGAGGAGCATGGCGGCGATCTTCGCCGATCCGGGACCGATCTTTGTTTGGAACAAAGTACATCCCGAAATCGAAAATCTACCCATCGGTCAGCGCGTCAACTGGCGCAAGCGCACGCCGGCGCAGGTCGTCAACGACACACGGCTGGCTTTGACGGCTCCCGCGAAGCGATAACTCTGCATGCCGGAATTGGTTGATCTGCCGGGCGGTGCTAAGCTCCCTGCAACCTTGAAGGAGAGCACGATGGCTGAAGCGAAACTCGCTCCGAACCTGCCCGACTGGATGATCAAACACGCGAACCGCTATCTTTCGAGCGGCGGAACCGACGGGCACATGTACAAGACAACCGTACCCGGGCGTGGTGAAGCCGAGGTGCCGTCGCTGCTGCTGACCACCACCGGCCGCAAGTCCGGCGAGAAGTTCATATTCCCGCTGTATTACGGAACGGACGGCGGCAGTTACTTCATCATCGCCTCAAAGGGTGGCGCGCCCCAGCACCCCGGGTGGTATCGCAATATACTCGCGAACCCAGAGGTCGAAGTTCAGGTCGGGACGAAGAAGATGACCGCGCGCGCCAGGACAGTGGCCGGCGACGAACGCGCGCGCCTCTGGAAAAAGTCGCTCGAATTCTGGCCGCCCTACGCCGACTATCAACTTAAGACCGAGCGCGAAATCCCGGTGGTCGTGCTGGATCCGGTCCATTAGGGATTGCTGAAACGCTCCATCTCCCGGAGCTTCCGCTCCGGGAGATGTTTTGTGCGTTGGCCTCAGACGAACAGGAGGTCGGTGGTCGTGTCGAAGGTATACCCGCCGGCAAAGGTGATGGTCTCCTGCATCGTACCGTCAGCCGAGGTTGCCTGCCACTGGGTTGCCGAGAGTTGGCGGAAGGTCGCGCCCTGCGCAATCGTGCCGTAGCCCTCGAACCGAAGCACGTCGCCTGCGGCCGCACCGTTGCCGTTGAACTCGTACACGGTGTCGCCGTGCGCCTGGCCAGCCGCGAACACGAAGGTGTCGTTGCCGCCGAGACCCGACAATGAGTCGGAGCCAGCGCCACCATTCAGCACGTTGTTGTTGGCGTTGCCGAAGATGGTGTTGTTCAGGGCGTTGCCGGTGCCGTTGATGCCGACCAGGCTGTCGGCGAGCGACAGGATTTCCACGTTGGCAGCCAGCGTGTAGCTCGCGATGTTCGAGAACACGATGTCATTGGTGCCCTGGCCCGCGACCTCGGTGACGACGTCGGCTGCGCTGTCGACGTAGTACCTGTCGTTGTTGGCGCCGCCGGCCATGGTGTCGTTGCCGGCCCCGCCGATCAGCTTGTCGTCGCCGTCCATGCCGTACAGCGTGTCGTTGCCGCTGCCGCCGAGCAGCGTGTCGTTGCCGCCGTAGCCCTTCAGCGTGTCGGCGCCGTTCATGCCCGAGAGGACGTTGGCGCCGTTATCGCCCCACAGATCGTCGTGGTACGCCGAGCCGGTGAGGTTCTCGATGTCGTTCAGGTTATCGCCTTCGGCGTCGCCATAGGCGGCACTGTCGGTGATCAGCGAGACGAACACGCCCGCACCCGACTCGGTATAGCTCGCCGTATCGATGCCGGAGCCACCGTTCAGGGTGTCGGCACCGCCGCCGCCCTTGAGCGTGTCGGCGCCAGCGTCGCCGAAGAGCTGGTCTGCGCCGCCGCCACCCTTGAGGAGGTCGTCGCCGTCGGCACCGATCAGCTTGTTGGCGCCGTCGTTGCCGATGAGCGTGTCGGCCTGTTGCGAGCCGATGACATCCTCGACTTCGGTGAATGTGTCGCCCTCGGCGGTCCCGCCGAAGCCCGTCCCGTTGGCCAGGTTGACAGTGACGCCGACCGTCGAGTCGAGGTAGCTGACGGTGTCGGTGCCGGAGCCGCCGTTGATGGCGTCGGCGCCGCCGCCACCCTTGATGGTGTCGTTGCCGCCCAGACCGTAGATCTTGTCATTGCCGCCGAAACCGTAGATCAGGTCGGCGCTGTTGGTGACGCCGCTCCACCAGGTAATCGTTTCCGAATTGTCGTTTCCGTAGACTGTAGCCATTTTGATGGTCCCTTTGTGTGTGCCAGCCGTAACAGGAGAATGCCCGCACTCTTCCGCAACGGATGTGATCGGCTGCACACAGGAACTGAACCTGTCTCCTGCGGGACTCGACTTTCGCGGTTCCAGCAAGGAGCCGGATGCACGAACAAAGGAACCCGGGCTCTCGCATGTGAGCAAACGCGAGGGTATGCGATCGGAGTCGCAGCGAATCGGGCCCGCACCGTCTCTCCGGCTGGGGAGAGGGTCGGGGTGAGGAAAACTCAAAGCTGATGATGTGCCCGGCGCAGCCGCAGCAAATTACTGAGTACGCGGGCGTCCCCGGATCAGTCCGCCGCCGCCGGACCTCGAGCGCGCTTCAGGCGCCGGCTCGCTCGATGTGCTGGCTCACGAACTCCGTGACGGTCAGGCGCGACGTTCGTGTGGTGCCGTCCTTGTAGTGGCGCTTGAAATAGACCATCTGTTTGTCGGCGATGACCTTGCGGGCCTCGTGCAGGATGAATCGGTTGACCTTCAGGCCGCTGGCCGCCCAGGCATTGAAGATGATGCATTCGCCCTGCACGCTGTCCTGGTAGGACAAAGCGCCGCGGCCCTCGGCCCAGGCTTCCGCGTTTGCCTTGCTCGCCAGGGCCCAACCCAGAAATCCCTGGACCTGCTTCTTTTCGTCGACGACGAAGAAACAATGCTTGCGGTTGATCTGACCGACCAGGATGCGCGACCAGTCGCCGAAGCGCAGATTGCCGAAAGCCGGCTTCGTCATCAGATGGCTCACCGCCAGGCCCAAGGCGGCATACGGGTCGTTGGGCCGAAATACCCGCAGCTGCGGTGCTGCCTTGGCTGCAGCGGGCGTTGACGTCTCGATGGCCGAGCCATCATCTGGAGATGAGCTGCCTGCGGATGGGACTTGCGCCATGGCTCCATTCCTTTGCGCGGGGGGGCCGGCAGTTGCCGGCACGTCACGTTACGCTTCTTATACCGTTTCACGGCGGTTCGGGCGACGGCGCGATCCCGAAGTTGCCGGACAAGGGTGCTGCCGGGACAGCGATGCCAGCGACGAGAAAGGCCGCCAACCAGGGCGGCCTTTCGGTCAAACAAATCCGCGCGATCCTACTGGTGACCGTAGTACTTCATATTGCACTCGCGGCGGCCCTGGTCGTAGCGCTTCGCCTTCTCGGCGCCCGTGAAAGACTTGGTGGCGCCATTCCAGCCGGAAAACAGTTCGGCGTTCTTGATGCACTCGACGTAGGGCTTGTTGCCGAGCCACTCGTACTGGCTCTTGGGCGCCTGAGCCTGTTGCTGCGGCTTCTGCTGCTGCGGCTGCGCTTGCGCCGGACGATTGTTGCTCTGAACCTTGTCGGCAACCTTGCTGCCCACCGCCTTGACGACGTCGCCGAGGAGACCGGCGTCCGCAGGAGCGAGCGATCCGATCAAGGTCCCGATCGCGATGGCCGCGGCGAAAGCGATATTGCGAGAGATAGTCATCGTCCCAGTCCCTTTTGTTTTGGCTGCACCCCGCAGCTCATGAATGTGACAATGCCCATCCCGAAGGTCACATTCTGTGTGCGACGTCACACAAGCCCCACGGGCTGTTACCTGCGGGATAGCGCCGCGAAGCGCATGGGTCCGGCGACGTCGCGGCGGGATCATCGTCCTCTTGAATCCGTATCAGGTATCCACTCCTCTCAACTTTCAGTACCCTGCGGATCAGGGGACGCGCGGGAGCGAAGGGAATTTGAAACATGGATACGTTCGCCAGAGCGAATTCCGAGGAATTGAACTCCTTTCGCGACGAAGTCCGCAGCTGGATTCACGAGAACTTCCCGGCATCGTTGCGGGACAAGCTGGAGGAGTACTACCGGGGCCTTCCTCGCTACCCCGAGGGCGCCGACTGGAAACTGTGGAAGGACCGCGTCGTCCAGAAGCGCTGGGGCACCCCCGGGTGGCCGGTTGCCTATGGAGGCGGCGGTCTCTCCACCGAGCAGGCGCGAATGCTGGAACAGGAATATCTCGCGTGCGGCGCTTTCAATCCGGTGGAGGGTTTCGGGACAAGTATGCTGGGCCCCACCCTGCTCGAATACGGCAGCGAACAGCAAAAGCTCGCGCACCTGACGCGCGTGTCGCGCGGCGAAGTCCGATGGTGCCAGGGCTACTCGGAGCCGGGATCGGGTTCCGATCTCGCGTCGCTGCGAACCAAAGCGGAAGATATGGGAGATCACTATCTCATCAACGGCCAGAAGATCTGGACGTCAGGAAGCCGGTATGCCGACTGGTGCTTTTGCCTCGTGCGAACCGATCAAAGCCGCAAGCAGGAGGGCATCAGTTTCATCCTGATCGACATGAAGTCCAAGGGCGTCGACGTGCGGCCCATTCAGCTGATCTCGGGTCAATGGCATTTTTCGGAAGTTTTCCTGACCGACGTCAGGGTCCCGAAAGGAAACCTCGTCGGCCAGATCAACAAGGGCTGGAGCATTGCCAAGCGTCTGCTCCAGTTCGAACGCAACACCGTCACCAACAATCGCTTCACCGTGGCCGGCGACACCCGTCCGCTGGACGTCATCGCCAGGGACTACGTCGAAACCGATGCGACAGGTCAGATCGCCAATCAGGACCTGAAGACCCGCATCGCAAGGCACATAAAGGATTTCCGGTCGCTGCAGTTATTGCAGCGGAGAATGCTGGATGAGACAAAGGACGGGCGCGGCCCGAGCGAATCCGCGTCCGTGATCAAGAACGCGAAAGCGCGCCTGACGCAGGAACGCGAAGAACTGCTTATTGAAATCATGGGCGTCCAGGGCCTCGGCTGGCAGGGCGAGGACTTCACCGAAACCGAGAAGGATACGACGCGCGTCTTTCTCTTCGACAAGGCGATGTCGATCTACAGCGGGACGACAGAGATCCAGAACAACATCATCGCCAAGCGCACGCTCGGACTATTGGACCATCAGTAGCGTCCTTCTCAAACCGAAGCGCCGGCGAGGACCGGGTTGACCTCGCGGCCGTAAGTTTCCCAGGCGTCCTTGATCGCGCCTGCGCCGCGGAAGGTTGCGAGGAAGTGGCCTGCCCCGACCTCGCGGCACTGACGGACGATCTCGTTACCAACCCGCTCCGGCAGGTCTACGATGTTTTCTTCCTCGCCGAGCGAAAAGGCATGCGCCACCGGCGTATCCAGCGCCTGGCGGCCCGGAACGACGAAGCGTGGATCGTTGGACAGGCGCTGGCTGGAGCCCGCGCGGTGCGCGGCATGCAGCTCCCGCGCCTGTTCGCCGGAGGCGGCGAAGGCGACCTGACGGCGCAGCGCAAGGTGGTCGGCCGTCGCCGTCCAGCCAAGCGACTTGGCCTCGTCGCGGTAGGCGTCGAAGATCTCCATCACCTTCGCATTGGAAAGAAAGCCGGTGCAGATTTTCGAACCGCGCCGCGCCGCGCGGCGTGCGGAAGACGAGCTGATCACCGTCGTCCACACGGGCGGCGAAGGCTGCTGCAATGGTCGCGGCACCAGCCGGAGATTGTCGAATTGCCAGTATTTTCCGTGATGGGAAATCACCGGAGTGCGCAGCGCTGCGTCGATGATGTCCTGCGCCTCGTCGTTGCGTGCGCGCGCCTCTTCGACGCCGAGGCCGATCTTCTCCATCTCGTTGGGAATGCCGGCGGAGGTGCCGATCTCGAAACGCCCGCCGGTCAGGTGATCGAGCATGCCGATCTCCTCCACGATCCGCCACGGCTGGTGATACGGCAACACCATGCCCATGACGCCGAGGCGCAGCGTCTTCGTCCGCGCCGCAATCTGCGCCACCAGCAGATTGGGCGACGGGCTATAGGCCGGGCCAAAATGATGCTCGCTGAAGAAGATGCCGTGGAAGCCAAGGCTCTCCGCCCTCGCCCAGAGGTCCAGGTAGCCATTGAAATAGGCCACGGAACGCTGCGGATCGAGCGTGTCGTCCACAGCCGGCGCCTGAAAGAATTCGAACACCCAGGATTTGATCATGCTTGGCCTATGCTGTTCCTTAAAGATCGCCGTCACCGCAACCTACCTTGGAACCAGGATCGATACGTTCGCCAATGCCGATTCCGTGGAGCGCAACGCGTTTCGCGACGAGCTCCGCGCCGGGATAAGCCACAGTTTTCCCGGCCTCGTTGCCCGGCCGGGACGTGACTTACATCACTCAGACGGAGTGGCGCGATGAACGCAAGACCACGCTGCGCTCGACCGAACCATGTGGACGTGTGCAACCGGCAACATGGAGGGTGCGATGGCATGGTTCGCGAAGTTTGATGGCGTCAACGGCAGCAAGAAGGCGACGGACGGCGCCAGCAACACGCTGATGCTCGCCGAGATGGATACCTTGAAGTTCATGCCCGAAAAGGAAGATGAGGTTCTGGTCGCCTTCGAGTTCGGCGACAAGGATCACGACATTGACAGCCGTGACTTCCTCGTTTGGCAAAGAAGTACAGGGTCGTCCCAGCCTGACGACGGTGGACCGGATCACGACGCTCTTGCATGGTCCGCACTGGCGTCCCCCGGTCCCAACGCCGGGGCCTACGGATTCTTCCTGACAAAGCAGCCTATGCCGGTTGACTCCACCGTCGGTGAGGACGCGCTGGGAGACATGATCGCCATGGGCGAAGACGTCGATAAGCCCAGCCTGATCGTCAAGTTCGACATAGGCTGAGGTCCCGCCCCGCCGCGCAACCGTTCACTGCCGCAACACGCGGTCCCTGCGGTTTGGTCCATTGTCGTTTCGGCAACCTCACGACACCGATCGAACCGCCAGCGACGCAGACCTTGGCCGCACCGAAGTCTTCGCATGGCGCGACGCACGTTTGCATGCGGCGCATCATTCTTGCTATGAGTTTGAAGCTCCAACTCTGCCTTTGGCATGCATGACGCCACGAAAGACCACGAAGCCCGGGCGCACGCTTCCAGGCCGGAAGGCTGCAAGCAACGGTCCACCGGTTAACAAGTCATCGGTGCTGATCCTGAAGGCTCTGTTTTCGTTTACCAGCGAGCAGCAGTCGTTCGGCGTCAGCGAGTTTGCTGCAAAGCTCGGCATTACCAAGAACATGGCTTTCCGTGCGCTCGGGACCCTGCTGGACGAGGGCTTCGTCGTGCGGGACGCCACCGGCAAACGCTACGAACTCGGCTATCGCGTGCTGATGTTCATGCAGGCCGGCCACGGCGAGACCGACATCCGCACGCTATGCATCAAGTACATGCACATGCTGCAGGAGATCAGCCGCGAGAACGTGGTCTTCTCGATTCCCATGGGCCCAAATCTCGTGACGATCGATGTCATCGACCCGAAAGGGCGGCGCTTCGCACGCGTCAACTGGGTGCCCGTACCGTTGCATGCCAGTCCGGGCTCGCGCGCAATCCTGTCGTTTCTGCACGACGATGAGATCGAGGAGTACATCCGCCTGTCGGTCCCGCTGAAGCGAATCACGCCGACGACCATCACCGATCCGGAAAAGTTACGGGCCGAGGTCAGGCTGGTGCGTCGCAAGGGCTATGCGATCGGCTACGAGGATCGCGTCGTCGGTTCGAACTTCGTCTCATTCCCGGTGCTGGATGAATCCGGCAGACCGCACGGGGCCGTCACGATCGGCGGTCCCAAGGAGCGCTTTACCAAAGAAAAGATGTTTGCCCTGATCCCGCAGTTTGCAGACGTGATGACGGAGTTGAACCGGGAAGCATCGCTGCTCGACGCGAGCCCGATCTTCATCTCACAGCAGACGATGTGAGGGGCAGATGGCCACAGCTTCAACCCGCAACGCCTCCTCACACTGGATCTTCGATATTCTCGAATTCGTTGCGACCGCCGCCGAGCCGCCGAGCGCTATCGAGATCGCCGACCGTTTGAAGCTCCCGATCACGACCGCACACCGCGGCATTCACACGCTCGAGCAGAGCGGATATATCGCGCAGCACCCGACGTCGTCGCGCTATGTGCTTGCCAGCAACACAAAGCGACTGACAAAGGCCTTGCTGGCCCGTTTCGCGATCCGTGGCGCATCGTTACACTTCCTGCGCTATGTCGCGGGCGCAAGCCAGGAAACGACAACTCTCACTGTTGCGCTGGGCTGGTACGGGCTCACGCTGGCAACGGTGCTCGGCGTCAATGATGTCGTTGACCCCGTACCGGTCGGCAGCAGCTTCGCGCTTCACGGCGGCGCATCGGGGCTCGCTGTGCTGGCGTTCCTGCCGAAAGGCAAGACCGAGCGCTACCTCGCCTGGGTACGGAAGAACAACCTTGGGCGACCGCGCCTCATTCAGGCGACGCTGGCTGAGGTCCAGGCACAGGGCTATGCGCTGTCGTCGTCGGAATTGGACGCGGCAGGCGAACTCGCCGTTCCCATCCGCAACGTCGAGGGTGAAGCACTGGCATCGATCGCAGTCAGAGGACGATCGCTTGGCGTGAAATCGAACCGGCCGAAGATTCTTGCCTCGGTCGTGGCGGCGGCGAGGCGTATCGAGGGTGTGATCCAGCTCGAGCCAGCGCGCTTCCACAACCCTTACGATCACCTGTCGCCTGACACGATCCGCCTGCCGGTTGCGCCGGCGCGCGGCTAGCCGGCCGCGCGCTCCCGCACGCGTTCGCGTGCCTCGAAAGCTGCGTCTTCCGGCTCCGTCAGATCCTGCAGGGCAGGTGTCACCTCGCGCGCGAACATGCCGAGGTTGTCGAGGGTCTCTTCATGGGTCAGGTCGCCTCCCTGCCCCATCATGATGAAGTTGCCGATGCCGCCGATATCGTCATGAAAGCGCTTGATCTGCGCGATCACCTGGTCGGGCGTGCCCGCGAACGCGGCGCCCGCGTCGATCAGCGCCTCGTGCGGTGCAGAGCGCAGATTCACCGGATTTGAATCGCGATCGATGATGCCGAGTTCGCCCTTCTGCGGATTGGCGAGCAGATCGGCGTTGATGGCAGCGGCTGCATAGCCCGGGGGATTGGCAAGGCCCTTGCCCACGATCGTCGTCGTGCGCAGGTAGCCGCGGATCTTGTCGAGGCGCTTGAAGGCTTCCGCCTGTGTATCGGCAACGGCAACGAGGCTCATATAGGCGAACTTGTCGAGCTTCGGCCGCGGACGGCCAAGTTCGGCGATCTTCTGACGGTAGCGCGCAAACAGTCCTTTGGCGCGCAGACCGCTGTTCATCGCGGTGACCGTCGCATTCTTTTCGGCGATCCTGTCCACGCTGGCTGGACTGCCGGTGCTCGACCAGACCGGCGGATGCGGTTGCTGAATCGGGCGAGGCCAGATGTTCACCTGGCGATGGTGATAGTGTTCACCCTCCCAGTTGAACGGGCCGTCATGGGTGGTCATCGCCTTGATGATCAGATCGTGCGCCTCCCACAAGCGGTCCATCATGTTCACCGGGTTGGCGTTCACGGCCGAGATCTCGTACTGGATGCCGCGA
>Ga0190271_10000461_pt1 | contig 20586 bp, 20 predicted proteins | sample Popmic356T_FD_133747 | JGI IMG/M metagenome (GOLD analysis project Ga0190271, IMG submission 133747) | Populus adjacent soil microbial communities from riparian zone of Weber River, Utah, USA - 356 T | ecosystem: Environmental > Terrestrial > Soil > Riparian zone | place: USA: Utah | collected...
CCGACAAACGTGAGCGCGCCAAGTTCTGGGAGATCTGGGACCAGACCAGCGAGCGCTGCATCTGGGTCGCGCAGGGATGCGAGTTCGTGCTCGACGAGGCCGAACCTCATCTTGAGCTACGAAACTTCTTTCCCTGCCCGGAACCGGCTTACGGCACAAACCAACGCGGCAGCCTCGTCCCCGTACCTGATGTCCTGCAATACCGAGATCAGTTGGAAGAACTCAATCTTCTCACGGGACGTATACATGCGCTATCAGACGCGCTGGAGGTGAAGGGCTTCTATCCTAGCGGTGGCGCCGAGATCGCCGAGGCGGTGCAGGCCGCCATCATGACCAAGACGCCCGGCCGGTTGCTGGTGCCGATCTCCAACTGGGCCGCGTTCGGTGGCTCGAAAGAGGTGATCATATGGCTACCGATCGATCAGATAGCGACGACGATACAAGCGCTGGTGATGCTACGAAAACAAGTCATCGAGGACATCTACCAGATCATGGGTATCAGCGACATTATGCGCGGAGCCACGGACCCCAGCGAGACCCTTGGCGCCCAACAGCTGAAAACGCAGAATGGCTCTACGCGTACACGGGACAAGCAGCAGGAGCTGGTTCGGTTTGCGCGGGACCTGGTCGAGATCACGCTGGAGATTATTACGCAGCATTTCGACGACGTCACGATGATCGAGATGTCGCAGACGCAACTGCCGACCGACAACATGCAGAAGCAGGCGGCGCAGCAGATCTTCAGCCAGCTGCAGCAGCTGCAGCAGGCGCAGGCGCAGATGGCGCAGCAGCAGATCGCGCCGCCCCAGGCCGACCCCTCGAAGCCCCCGCCGGCACCTGGGCAGGATCCGCAGTCGCAACAATTGCAGCAATTGAACGCTCAGATGCAGGACCTCGGCCGGCAGCTGCAGAAACTGCGTGAGCAACCGACGATCGAGCAGGTGCTGCTGTTCCTCAAGGACAACCGCGCCAAGTCGTTCGTGCTCGACATCGAGACCGACAGCACCATCCTGGCCGACGAGCAGGCCGAGAAGCAGGCCCGCACCGAGTTCGTCGGCGTGCTCGGGCAGCTGTTGCCGCAGCTGTCGGCAATGATCACCGCGGAGCCGCAGACCGCCGACTTCTGCGGCGAGCTGTTGAAGTTCGCCACCGCGCCGTTCCGCGCCGGCCGCAGCCTCGATGGCGCGATCGACGAGCTGGTTGAGCAGATGAAGGCGAAGGCAGTGCAGCCGAGTGCTGATCCCAATGCCGGACTGACGCAGGTCGAGCAGATCAAGCAGCAGACCGCGCGCGAGAAGCTGGCGCAGGACAAGGAGCTGGCGACGGCTGAGATGGCGCAGAAGGACCGTCACAAGACCTGGGAGCTGAATAACGCCAAGGAGATCGAGCGCATCAAGCTGCAGGGCAAGGCCGGCGATAACGAGATCAAGGCGCAGGTGCAGAACCAGAAGGCGATGCAGGACCGCGAGAGCCACCAGATGCACGTGCTGGAGAACGTGCAGAAGATACAGATCGATCGTGAGAAGGCCGCGCAGGCGGCAACGACGCACCAGTTCAAGCAGGCCGATAGTGCCAACCGCGCCAACGAACGCCAGCAGCTGAACCAGCAGAGGATGCAGCAGCCCTTCGGAGGGAGGCCGAGATAGTGAGCAACGCCAGTGGTCAGCAACTCATGGGACAGTGGACTATGGGACACAGCGATATGGGACGCGCTGGATGGCGTGGTGCTGGCGAGCGAGGTGAAGGATACCGCACTCGTCAACGGCGCGGTGCGGTGGCAGGCGACGCTGGCGGCGAGCGAGGCCAAGGATACGGCACTGGTATCCGGTGTCATAACTTCCGGCCCAGAGGTCGCCGGCTCGCTGAACCTGCTGGAAGCAGCGGACACGGTTGGCATCAGCGCCACGGTGTCGGGTGTCGTTGCGGCACTGGGTGCGATCGAAGCGTCGGACATCCTGACCATTGTCGCTGCGGCACGGTGGCCGGCGGCGCTATCTGCGAACGAGGCATCGGACACGGCATCGTTCAACGGCGCGGTACGGTGGTCGGCCTCGCTTGGCGCGTTCGAGGCGCCGGACACCGCGCTGATCAATGGGATATCGCGTCACCTAGTGACGTTCGCCGCGGGCGAGGCACCGGATACGGCGCTGGTACAAGGCTCGGTCTTCACGATCGGCGAGATCGCCGGCTCGCTGGTCGGCCTGGAGGCGCCGGACAGTGTAGGCATCAGCGGCATGGTGTCTGGCACCGTCGGCACGCTGGTTCTTACCGAGGCGTCGGATGCGGTTGCGATCTCGGGTGCAGTGATCACGGCAGGCACGATCTCCGGCGTAGTGACGGCGACCGAGACGTCGGACACGGCGCGCGTTCTGGGGCTGCTGGAGCTGCCGGAGGCGCCGATCGACATCGTCGGGCCGATGAGTTTCGGGCGCAAGCAACGCTATCTGTTGGGACCGTGGCAGGTCCCGGTGAGGTGGTGACATGAGCGACAGGTTTGGAGAATTAGCGGCGCTCGACGCCCTGCCTGATGTCGGTGCGCCACTAGTGGGAAATGGCGGGCAGTTTTCATCGGGATTGCCTGCCGTCAACCGCGTCGCCGAGCGGCTACCGAGCGCGATGCTCGGCGGCATCCTGCAGATGGCGCAGACGCCAGGCGCGCTGATGAAGGAGAACCCTTACGAGCCTGGATCCGAAATGGCGACCTGGTACGACGCCCAGAAGAACCAGGTAGCCACCGAATGGGCGCCGAGCATGGCAACAAACATGATCGGCACCGGCATGCCGTTCGCGCAGCGTGGCGCGTTGGGCACGTCCGGCGGCAGGCCAGGGATCGGGCACAACAACCCGCCGGCAGAGATGCAGATGGGCGAGATCGCCGCCACGGCGCCGCCACCGCGGACCTGGGCGCAGGATCTGCCAAGGCCCAAGCCCGCCGCGGCCGCCACCGAGATCCCTGACATCCGTGGCCTGTCGGTGCGGGATGCGATCGCGGAAGCGCGGCTGCAGCAGCATTTGATCGAAGCCGGCGGCACTTCCGAAAGCAAGTACGTTGGCGGCCCGCGCACGGTGCAGTCCAAGCAAGGCCTCAACAAACTGCGAAAAGACTTCGACGAGTACATTGGCGCCGATCCACGCGGCGGCGACTGGTACGATCGCTACCGTGGCGGCGTCTCATCCGTCACCGGCAACGATCCGATACACAACAAGTGGATGGCCAATCAGGAAGGCCAGTGGTCGGCCGGCGTCGACCCCGGCAGCGAGCTGCATTTCGCGCTGAAGGAGAACAACGCTGCAATCGCCGGCATGCCTGTCAAGGCGGCGCGCCCGGCGCAGCACGAGGCACATATGCGCGCGGTCGCCGCCAAGGATCCGGACCTGTATCAGCTCGGTGACAAGACCGGCGAATACGCGCAGTTGGTCAACCCCGACGTGGTCAACACCCGTCCGCCTGGCGCGACTGGCGTCAATGACTTCAGGCATGCGCGCAACTGGGGTTACACCGAAGCCAGCGGCGCGGCGCAGCGGGACGCGCTAACCAGCGCGCAGCATGGCTTCCTGGATTACGAGACCGCGTTGGCGGTCGACCGCGCCAACCAGACCAACCTCGGCGGCCGCAGTAACTGGACCGGCGAGCAGCTGCAGGCTGCGCCATGGGTGCGGCAGAAGGCGCTCGACATCCAGTCGCGCAACCCGAAGCTAAGCTACGACGAGGCCTTTGCGCGCGCCAACACCACGATCGCCGATTACTTCCCGCGGCATACCGCCTACGCGACGTTCGAGGCGCAGCCAGGCAGCGTCTCAGGGCACTTGCCAGGCTCCATGGCGGCCGCAGACGCGGAGAAGGCAGCGTTTGCTGCGGACCCGCGATCGACCTGGGCGACCGCGCCAGGCGGTCGTGATGCCATTTATTCAGGGCTCGGGGTCGAGGGCACTGGCAACTACATGCGGGTGCGGCCTTCGGAGCAGATGACCGGCTTCTATAAGAACCCCGCCGGCGTCGTCGAGACCAACCCAGGCGAAGTGGCACGCCCCCTGGTGACGTTCAACACGGCCAAGGTGCCGGACAAAAACTTCATCGGCCCCTCGCAGCCTGAACCGTTCAAGACGCTGACGCCGCACGATCGCGCGCTCCTGGACGCGGGCGAGGCCTTCCGCGGCTATGTCGACGCGCAGAACGCCTCCGCCTATCACAAGAACTGGACCGGCGGCCCGCAGAGCGAGATGAACTCGCTGTACTTCCCGCGGGAAGGCAAGGCCACCATGGGCGAGCTCGCGTCGCTGCAGGGTAAGGCCGAACCCTACGGCCTGAATGACGTGGTTGACACCGGCAGCGGCATCACTTCGAGCAGTTTCTACCCCGGCACTTCACCCGAGATCGGCCAGGCGATCGGCAAGGCCGTCAAGAAGGGTGAGTTCAAGCAGTTCGGCGAGCCGGTGCGGGTGCGCACCGAGGGCGGCTACATTGACTACACCGACAAGTGGCCAGCTGGCGTCGGGTCCGGCGAGGCGACTACGCACATGCTGCAATACGTCAACAAGACGCCGGAGATCCGGGCTGCCTTCAACAACAATCCGTACATTGCCGAACGCGCCCTGGCGAAGCTCGAACGGGATAACGCCTGGGCGGATAAATGGGGCGCGACGAGGCCTGACATACAAAACGCCCGGCGCATCCTTTCGGAGGGACCGGGCGGCATTGATCGGCTCGAAGCCGCACTAAAGAAGGGCGCTATTTCTCTTCCGGTTCTTGGCGCGATCCTGGCGGGCGGGACGGCGGCTTTGAAGGGCGGGGACCATGAAGGACTGTAACCGGGCCATCGATGTCCATGCCCTTGTAGATCGCCATCTCCTCCTCCCAGGAGTACGGGGGCTCGTGATAGTAATGGATGCCGTCGTCGCACATCTTTCTAGTCATGATCCGCTCCTATGTTCCAAACGATTGTTTTAGTCCCATCAGGAGGAGAACGCAATGGCCGTCAACTATATCGCCGCGCTGAAGACCAACCGCATGCAGGACGTCGCCGACGTCATCAACGCCAAGACGATTGCCGCCGCAACTGGCGGCGGCACCATCCCGAAGCTGGTGATCGGCACCTCGGCGCTGTCGGGCGCCACCGGCGTGCTGTCTACGCACACGCTGTCCAACCCGGTCGGCACGGTGTCGGGCTCGGTGCTCACCATCACGTTGCCGACCGCGGTCAATGCCTCCGCGACTGGCACCGCAGCCCTGGCCGAGATCCGCACTGCGGCCGACGTCGTAATCGTCAGCGGTCTGGTCTGTGGCGTTGGCAGCGGCGAGGTGCAACTCAACTCGCTGTCGATCACGTCGGGTCAGAGCGTCAACATCACCGCCGCCAGCATCACGCATTCATAAGGAGCGACGGGAATGGCAAGTGATTTTATCCAGATCAACACCAGTAACCCGGCGGTGGCGTCGCAGGCGGCGTATCTCAAACAATACGTTTCGATCCTGCGGTCGGCCTACGAACTCGGCACCCGCGTGCGCGCCAATATGCTGCACATGCACGACGGCACCACCTTCACCGAACTGGAGAGGCAGTTCGGCGTCCCGACGGGCAAAGGCAACGCCATATTCGATCTCGTCAACGGCAGCATTGGCGCGATGGAAGGCACCTTTCAAAACGACGACTGCAAACAAATTACCGAGCAGGTTGGGTAATGTTCCGTGACAACATGGAACCCATCGGACAAATCTTCACAGGTTAATCTTACTGGTAGCGATCTCATCGCTACCATCGGCAGTTCGACGTTTTACGAATACTGCCGCACGACCACCTCGAAAAACAGCGGCAAGGTGGTTTTTGAAGTTCACTGCAACGCCGACCAGGCGGTCGGCCTGACGCAGGCCGGCGTCATCCCTAGCTATGGGCAAGACGGCGCGAAGGAAGAATACTGCTTTGTGCCGCAAGGCGGCTACACGCTGCTGCGCTACAAGGGCAGCGGGCCCGGCTTCGAAAACACCAACCCGACGCCGTCGAGCGATTGGTACCTGCGCTGGTACCTCGACTTCACCGCAGGTGTTCAATACTTCGAAGTTAAAATCGGATCTGGCGGCAGCTGGACAAAGTTTTTTGGCGGTGATGCTGCCGCCGGTACGGGCGGCTTGGCACTCACCGCCGGATCCTGGTTTCCGTGCGTCGAGGCCTACGGCGGCGGTCACGCCACCACGCTTAATCCAAGCCCCACTAGCCTGCATTCGGGCTGGACGGCATGGGATGCCGCACCGACCGGCATCACCGGCACGCTGGGGGCCACCGAGGCGCCTGATACGGCGCTGATCACAGGCACGGTGGCGACGGCCGGCATCAGCGGCACACTCGGCGCCATCGAAGCGCCCGACACCGCGCTGATTAATGGCGCCACGCGCTGGAACGCCACCCTGGCGGCAAGCGAGGCGCCTGACACTGCGCTGATCAATGGCGCTACACGCTGGAATGCTGCGCTAGCTGCTACTGAAGCGCCCGACACCGCACTGATCAATGGCGCCGTCCGCTGGAATGCTGCGCTAGCTGCCACCGAAGCTCCTGACACCGCGCTGATCAATGGTATGACGCGCTGGAATGCTGCGCTGGCGGCTACCGAGGCGCCAGACACTGCGTTGATCAACGGTACGACGCGCTGGAACGCCGCTCTGGTGGCCACTGAAGCGTCCGATACCGCGCTGATACAGGGCACCGTCACCACGGCAGGCCAGATCTCCGGCTCGCTGGTAGGGCTTGAGGCCCCAGACACCGCACTCATCAACGGAGCGGTTACCGGCACCGCTGGCATACTGACCGCGACCGAGATCCCTGACACCGCGTCCATCAATGGCGCCGTGCGGTGGAACGCAGCCCTGGCGGCAAGCGAGGCGACAGACACCGCACTGATCAATGGCACGGTGCGCTGGAACGCCCTCCTGGCCGCGGTCGAGGCCAGCGACATCGCGCTGATACAAGGCACGGTTAGTGCGCCGGCCACCATCACCGGCACGCTGAACGCTCAGGAAGCGCCCGACACGGCGTTGATAACAGGCACGCTGGGTCTGCTCCAGGTTACCGGCACGCTGAACGCCCAGGAGGCCCCGGACACCGCGTTAATCGTCGGGAACCTTGTTCTGCCCCAGCTTACTGGTATTCTGGCCGCGACCGAAGCTCCCGACACGGCGCGCATCAACGTCTTCTCGGAGCCTAAAGGGCTCCCCGGCGTTTTGGTTTTTGGAAGAACCGTCGTCATCAACCGCTGGTAAGGAGCCAACATGGCACAAAATCCGCTGACCGTTACGGCCGCGAACCCGACGCCGCCGACCAACCTGATCTATGTCGGCAATACGCCGTCGCTGGACTGGGCGCAGCCATATGCCGACGACGGCATCGCGAGGCCGTTGCCGGATGCGACGCTGGCTGGGGACGTCAAGAGCACCATCAACGAGGCTGCCGGCGCAACCTATCCGGTCGGCATCACGTTTGCGACCTCGACCGCGGCGACCAATACTGCCTCCGCCAGTTCCGGCTCCGCCATCAACGGCGGGCAGGGCATCAGCAACACCCACGAGGCGCGCGGCACCGAGACCTCGTCGACGGCGACCAGCAGCAACCCGTCCGCACTCGGCCAGCTCAAGATGGTCGGTGTCGGCCCGACGCTGACGGCGGCGATCATTGCGGCCGGCCCGAATGCCGCGCACGCCTCCAGCTTTACGCCGATCACGACGCTGACGCCGACGACATCGGCTGCCAGTGGCGTCAACAACTCCGCTGCTTCGACAGCGCCTACGGTGTTGACGGTGACCGGGACCAACTTCAACCGCATGAGCGTCGTCCGTATCGACGGTGTGCGGCAGACGACCCAGTATGTCAGCACTACTTCGCTGACGGTGACCAATGCGGTCAAGCGCACGACCGCAGGCAACATGGCGATAACGGTCGTCAATGATAATTCCGGCATCACCTCGACGCCCGCCACCAACTGGGTAATCGGAGCATAGGCACATGGGCAAAGAAACAGCCAAGCGCGATGAGCGCGACGAGCTCGACCAGCGTGACGCGGCCGATAAAGAAACGGCAGAGACCGGCATCACCCGGAAGGGCGAGCACCACGGCCTGTCGCTGAGGCAGATCAAGAAGATCGAGGACGCGCGCCACGACGATACCGACGTGCCGCCGCCTCTGACCCTGCCCTCAGGGGATCCGCCGATAGTCGAGAGCATCAGCCCCAACACCGCTGTCATCGGCGACCCTGACATCACCATGACGGTGTCGGGGATCGGCTTCACCGAGGCCAGCGTCATCAGCTTCAATGGCGGTGAGGAGCCGACGACCTTTGTCGATGGCGGCCGGCTGACGACCATCGTCAAGCCGTCGACGGCCACCACGCCGGGCAGCTATCCGGTGACTGTCGCCAATGGCGACAAGGTAAGCGGGGCGGCTAGCTTTACGTTCACAGAGGCCGGCGCTTTCGCCGCAATGAACCCCGTCAGTGAGACTGTGCAGCCAGCCGACGAGCGCGGCGGGACCTGGGGTATCGCCAGGACAGATCCTGATGTGGATCCGGCGGACCCCGACGAGCTGGAGGACGAGATCGAGCAGGCCAAGGCAGAGGGTGAGTTCAAGTCGGCGCCTCCCAAGACCAAGACCAAGCGGTGAAGCATGAGCGACCTTGTGTCCATCAACGAGCCTTGGGCGACCGCGATCACGACGCCCCAGGCTGCGTCTCCGAAGCAGCAGCCTGATCCTGACCCCGCCGAGCGCGCACGGCTGATCCGGGAAAAGACGCCGGACTATATCGAGCGGACCAAGCCGGAGGATCCAAGCGGGCGGGCAGGCCAGCTGACGCGCGATAACGTCACGCCTCATATCCCCAGCGTCAGGCGGGACGGCGGCTGATGGCGCGGCTGTACATACAGACCGGGCCAACCAGCTGGGCCTTTGTCACCCAGGCCGAACCACCGAAGCGGGGCGATTTGCCCCTGCCCTACGTCATCTCTGACGCCATGGAACCGACGGAACAGGTTGACGGCAAGTTTTACACCTCTAAACGACAATTTCGGGCAGTCGGCCGCTCCCTCGGTCTGACCGAAGTAGGGACGGAGAAGCTGAAGCCGAAGACGACGCGTGCCAGCAGCGACCGCCAGGTCAAACAGGCACGGCGGCAATCAATCAAGATCGCGATCGAGAAGTACAAGGCTGGCCACCGGCCAGCACGTCCGTAACGGGTATCTCTGTTTCCGGTCCAGTAGACCGGTAACCCAGCCGGTTCAGACCGGCCACGGAGACCGTTATGACCGATACTTCCGCTCCAGTAGCGCCGCCGAATGTACAAAATGTACAAACCGAAGTCCCCATCAATACAGATCAGACGTCCGGCCCCAACCCGATTAGCAACCAGGCGCCCGATAAGCCGCCGCCGACCCGGCGCGAGGCGATCCAGGCGGCCTTTGATCGCGCTAACAAGCCGCGGGATAATGCGCGGGAGATGCGCGGGAAACCCGCGGATAATACGCCGCCGCCTAAAGCCGCCGAGGCCAAGGCCGGCCACAACCAGCCGCCAGAACCTACTGAAAAGATTGACTTAAAGAAGCGTCCCGACGACCAGCCGCGCGACAGGGGGCGATTTGCGCCGCGTCAAGTGGCAAACGAGGCAAACGCGTCAAACGCGTCACCTGACGCCGATGCCACGAAGGGTATGAACGAAACCCGGCCGGCGACGCCGCATCCTACCCTTCCCGAAAACACCCCGTTCCGAGAGCCGCCGCAGCGCATGGCCGACCACGCCAAGGCGGCCTGGGCGGCAACACCGGAGCCGGTGCGCGGCGAGATCCACCGCATGCACCAGGAGTTCGGCAACGCCTACAACCAGCTGAAGCCGGTCGCCGACGCCTTCCAGCCGATCGCACGCTTCCACCAGATGGCGCGAGAGCACGGCACCACGCTGGAGCGGGCGCTGACCAATTACACTTCGATGGAGCAGAAGCTGCGCGCCGATGTGGTCGGCGGCCTCGACGTCATCGTCAATAATCTGGGCCTGAAGGCGCCCGACGGCTCGCGCATCGGGCTTCGCGACATCGCCTATCACGTCCTCAGCCAGTCGCCGGAGCAGCTCAAGCAGCTCCAGATGGGCAACACCCAGAACGCCGCCAGCCAACAGATCGGCGCCCTGCATCATGAGATTGCGGGCTTGAAACAAGCCTTGAACCAGATGCATACTCAGCAGCAATTCGCGTACACGCGTTCCCAGGTCGATCAATTCGCGGACAGTCACCCGCGCTTCGACGAACTGGGTGCCCTGATCAAGAACGAGCTAGATCTCGGATTTGATCTGGAGACCGCGTATCGAAGGGCCGAGCTGTTAGCACCGGCCACCCAAGCGGCTCAGACCCGCGGCAATTCCCCATCGGCTCAGACCCGACCCGCTGACAGGTCCATCTCCGGCTCGCCGGGTGGCGTTGCATCACAAGCCGCAGCTTCATCAAGGCGCAATTCAGAGAAACCCGTCGGTCGACGTGAGGCCATTGAGAACGCCGTCAAACGCGTTCGCGGTGGCGCTTAAACTCTGAACCCTTTTTGATGGAGAGGCCGCCGTGCCCAACATAGCCACCACTGCGCCATATCAGCAGATGCTTTCTATGGCGCTCGAAGATCGATCGCCATCCTATCAGGACCTCGTCAGCAACAATAACGCGTTGCTCGCGGTGATGAAGCGCAAAGGCCTTTGGCAGACCTATTCCGGTCCCCGGATCCGCCAGACGCTGCAAGTCTCCAAGAACGTCGCGCAGTGGTACAACGGCTTCGATCAGCTGCTGAACCCGGCAATCGACCTGTTTAACGACGCGTTCTTCGACCCCAAGCAGGTCGTGGTGCCGATCGTGCTCTCGATGCAGGAAATCCTGAACAACCAGGGCGACAGCCAGCTGATGGATGTGTTCGACAGCTACATGGAAGCTGCCGAGCGTGCGCTTGAAGACGCCATGGATGCGGCCCTCTATGGCGACGGCTCCGCCAACGGCGGCAAGCAGCTGACCGGTCTCGGCACTGCGGTGCCGATCGCAAACACCACCGGCGTCTATGGCGGCATCGATCGCGTCAATGCGATCTGGCAGACCAAGCTCTACAACATTCACACCAGCCTCACCGGCGCGATCGTTCCAGCCATAACGCAGCTGACGAAAGACAATATTCGTCAGGTCCTCAATGTCGTCATGACCAAGTCAAGCCGCGGCAAGGATTACGCGGACCTCCTGATCATGTCGCCGGAGCACTACGCGTTCTACGACGCCGCAACCGTCGCCATCCAGCGCCAGACCAACGAGACCAGCATGGGCAAGCTCGGCTTCTCGGCGCTGGAATATATCGGTGGCGGCAAGCGCGCTGAGATCGTGCTCGATGGCGGCATCGGCAGTAATATGCCGCCGGATACAACGTTCGGCCTCAACACCGATAGTTTCCGCCTGCGCTACAACCCCTCCAGAAACTTCGATAAATTATTCGATGGCGACGGCCAGATGCCGATCGACAAGGACGCCATCGCGCAATTTATTGGCTGGATGGGCGAGCTGACGATGACCAATCCGCTGTTTAATTGGCGGATGTACGACCCGACACCGGCGTCCTGATTTCGGCGGGTGGATTAGATACCCGACCTGTCGAAAAACCGGAGCCGTTGTTGTGGGAGCGGCGGCGGCTCCGGTCCCTTAAACCAGAGGAACAATCTATGTCCACTAAAGACCCTGACGACAGCATCGTCGCCATTTTCAAAGAGTTGGCTGTTAAGGACGAGGTTGCGTCCCTTGCGGCCGGCCGCCCGGTTTACACCGACACGGAGATCGTCGAGCTGCACTATCCGGGATCCAAGAACTGGAGTGCGCATCCTGCGACCTCGTTCTCGCACTGGGTCACGGATCCGATGACCGGCGAGCAGGTCAGGGTGACCTACGCCGAGCGTTTTCGGCGCCAGTACAATCAATTCAAATCGCACGCCACCCAGACCAAGACCGGCACGCCGCTGACCTACGCCGCGTTCCTGACCGAGGCGCGACGAGCCGAGCTGCGGGCGCAAAACATCTACACGGTTGAGGCGCTGGCGCACATCGACGGCCAGGAGCTGAAGAACCTCGGCCAGGGCGGTCGCGACATGAAAAACGCCGCCATGGAATATATCCAGGAAAGCCAGAGGGGCGCCGTCAGCGCCCAGGTGCAGGCCGAACTGGAGGCACTGCGCGCCAAGAACCAGGTCATGGAAGAGGATCTCGCCGCGCTGAAGGCAAGGGTACCTGGCCCGAACGACGAGTTCGACGAGATGGATCTGCCGCAACTGCGCGAGTACATTACATCCAACACCGGACAGGCTCCGCTCGGCTCGCTCAACCGCAAGAACCTGTTGCGGCTGGCGCGTGACGCGGCACCTGAGAAAGCCAGCGCAGCGTGAACCTGTGGCAGACACGCCCACGTAACACCATCGAGGTCGCGTTGATTATGGCGCTGGTGTTCGCGATCGCCATCCTGGGGGTGCTGTCATGACGATCCTGTCGGTGGTGAAGGATGTCTGCCTCGCGGCCGGTGTCACCGTGCCGCCAAGCGTGTTCACCAACATCACCGGCAACAGAACGATGCAGGAGATGCTGTCTCTCGCCAACGAGATGGCGCAGCGCATCTCCTATGATTTTCGCGACTGGACGAAGCTCAGAAAGACGGTGACCTTTGTCGGCGATGGCGTCGCTACCGGCTTCGACCTGCCGGCCGACTACAAGCGCATGCTGCTGACGTCGAACGTCTGGCGATCGACATCGGACCAGAGCCCGATGACGTTCATCCCCGACACCGACCAGTGGCTCAATCGCCGTTCGCAGGGCTGGGTCGACCAGCCCTGGGGTGAGTGGACGATGTTTGGCGGTCAGATACTGATCGCGCCAACCCTGACGCCCGGCACCACCGCCTATTTCGCCTACATGCACAAGAACTGCGTGGCGCTGGCGTCAGGCGGTGTCGGCGACAGCTTCCAGGCCGATGGCGACAGCTTCGCGCTCGATGAGCGGCTCTTGAAGCTCGGGATGATTTGGCAATGGAAAGCCAACAAGGGTGCTGCCTACGCCGAGGACATGGGCACCTATGGCGACGCGCTCAACACGATTGCCGGACGTGATGGACCGGCCCCGATCATTATCGGCCGCCGACCGTTGGCGGCTGTTGTGCAAGTCTCTTACCCGTACCCGATGTAGCCATGAGCCAGCATCAATCATTCCGCCGCGTGGCTGTACAACAGCAAGTTGCCACCAGACAGGAGACGGTGACGTTTCCGGCGCCGACGCGCGGACTGATCCTGAGCGAGAACGAAAGCTACATGCAGCCTGGTGCTGCGCTGATCATGGACAACTGGAAGCCGACGCTGAAGGGCGCCGCCATCCGCGGCGGTCACATATTGTGGGCGACACTTCCAGAAGCGACACCAATCATCTCGGCCTTCAGCTACGCCAGCGGCACCACCAATCGCCGGATGTACGTCGCCAACGACGCCAAGGTCTACGACGTCACCACCACTACGCCGGTGCTAATCAAGAGCGGGCAACTCAACGGCAATTACTCGGCCTCGCAGCTCGCCAACCAGGGCGGCGACTTCCTGATCGCGGTCAACGACGCCGGCGATTTCCCGATCCGGTTCGACGGCACGACGTGGACGACGTTGAGCGCCAGCGAGATCAACGCCAGCCTGGTGACGTACCCTGGCAACAACGTCTCTATCGGCAAGAACCTGACGCACGTCTGCAAGTACCGCAACCGCTGGTTTTTTATCGAGGCCAACTCGATGAACGCCTGGTACCTGCCGCTCAACGCCATCCAGGGCACGCTGTTGCAGATCCCGCTGTCCGGCGCAGCGACCAAGGGCGGCAAGCTGCTGTACTGCGCGACATGGTCGATCGACGCCGGCGACGGCATCGACGACAAGATTGTATTCGGCACCGACCTCGGCGAAATCATCGTGTTCACCGGCAGCGACCCGTCCTCTGCGGCCAACTGGAAGCAGGAAGGTCGCTACGACATGAGCCCACCCATGGGCAAGAACGCCACGCTTTCGGTCGGCGGCGATCTTCTTGTCGCCTGCGTCGAAGGCATACTCCCCACAAGCGGGGCGATCACAAAAGACCGTGCCGAACTCGAACTATCCGCCGTCACCAAGAACATCCGGCCGATGTGGCGCGAGGAAGTGCTCGCCAAGCGCCAGTGGGCCTGGACGATGTGCAAGTGGGACGCCTATGGCGGCATCTTCGTCACCTGGCCTGGCGGTGCGCCAGGGCAGCAGCGGTGTGCCGTCGTCAACAGCTCCACCGGTGCCTGGGGGCGTTTCACCGGCTGGGACTGCACCTGCTTCATCAGGCAAAACGACGATATGTTTTTCGGCACCCAGACCGGCCAGGTGATGCAGGCCGATCGCACCGGCTACGATAACGGCTTGCCCTACACCTGCACGATCGTTGGTGGCTGGGAGGTTTTCAAGAGCCCGGCGCAGACGATTACCTGGAAGCAGGCCCGCGCCTCGTTCCTGGCGCGCGCCGGCGAGACCTTCGTGCCGCAACTCGCCGGCACCACGGATTATGTGATCACGGTGCCGACACCGCCATTGCCCGGTATCGACCCTGGCGTGCTTGACCTTTGGGACAGTGGCCTTTGGGACGTTGCCCTTTGGGACAGTGGCGTGGCCGTGGCGCCAGTCGTGCGCAACACGGGCTGGGTCTCGATCGGCGTTACCGGTTTTTCCCATGCGCCGATCGTCCAGGTTACGATGGCGCAGCAGGCCAAGCCGGACATTGAATTGATCTCAGTCGCGGGCGTGTTCGAACGCCTCGCTGTCACCGTGTAGGAGCGCGCCATGACCGACGTGAGCGGCATTCCCAATATGGGCTTCGGCGGTGGCGGCTATTTCGGCGGCAGTCCGAACCAGCAGCCGGCGATGAGCGCGGGGCAAATTAATCAGGCTATGTGGGGCAACTACTCGCCGCAGCAAGCGCAGTCCGTGATTGACAACCTGTACCCTGGCGGCTTCGGCTCGCAGACCGCTTACTACGCCGCGCTCGCCGCCGCCTACGGTCGCGCGACCGGCGGTTATGGCGGTTATGGCGGCCAAAACGATCCTTTGACCCCGGTTACGGATGAGCAGCGCGCTGCGGCCTACGCGCGCAACCCCGCCCTGATGGGCCCCGGCGCCGCGCCGGCTGGTGGCGGTGGCGATCCAAATGCAGCGCGGGCGGCGGCCTACGCCAGCAACCCCGCCCTGATGGGGCCGAGCGTGTTCGATACCGGCACAACGCCGTTCAACGATTACGACGGCGGCGCTAACCCCGGTAATTTCAGCCCAGGGCCGATCCCGCCGATCAACGCCCCGGTCGGCGGCGTCTTCGACCCCAATGCGGAGCGGGCGGCAGCGTATGCCAGAAACCCCGCCCTGATGGGTCCGGCGGCGCCATTCAATAATTACAACGGCGGCGCCAACCCCGGTAATTTCAGCCCTAACCCGACCAATTCCACACCACCGCCTGTGCAGGCGCAACTACCACCCAGCAGCCCGCCGCAAGGGTTCGACCCCAATGCGGAGCGGGCGGCAGCGTATGCCAGAAACCCCGCCCTGATGGGCCCTGGAGGGGTGTCGAGCCATCCGCAGGGGGCACAGCCGTCGGCGCAGTCGGCACCGTTTGACCCTGACGCGGCCCGCGCAGCCGCATACGCCGCTAACCCGAGCTTGAGGGGCCCGGCAATGGGTTCGACGTTCGATCAGTCCACCTACACGCCCAACCCATACGCTGGGATGATCCTCGGCCCCCAAGGCAACCCCGAATATTTCAATCCTGGCGCCTACGCCGGCGACCAGGGCAACTACGGCATCCCGTACCAGGGCGCGCGCCTGCCCGGCGACATCGGGTTCAACGGCCAGCAGCAGACGCCGAACCTTGGCTACAATCCCGGCATGCAGAACTGGTTCGCGCCGCAGCAAGGCCCCAACGCCTACGCGCCGCTGGGTGGCGCGCTGCAGTACCCCAACAGCGGCTCGCCGAGCCAGTACGACCCGAGCGGCCAGATGCCGCCCGGCTTCGCTGGCGAGTACAGTTTTGACAATCAGGGTGGCTATTTGCCGTTCGGCGCCACCGGAGGCTACCAGCCGGGAGGATAACGCATGAGCCTCGGGTACGTGTACGGGCATGATGGGGTGGTGTCGGCCTTCGTGGCGCGACTGATCCCGCATTGCCACCGCGGCTTCGGGTTCAACATCAAGACCATCGGCATCATCGACCAGGGCGACCTGGTCGCCGGCATCGTGTTCCACAACTGGGATCCCGATGCCGGCATTATCGAGATCTCGGGCGCGGCGCTGCCGGGCGAGCCGTGGCTTTCACGTGAAACACTCAAGCGGATGTTCCAGTACCCGTTTCACGAATGCGGCTGTCAGATGGTGGTGCAACGCACGCCGCGGGATGACGAGAAGCTACTCGGGGTGCTGGCCAAGTACGGCTACGACTTCGTGCACGTGCCCCGGCTGTTCGGCCGTGACCGTGATGGCGTGATCTGCCTGCTGACGGCGGAAGCCTGGGCGAGCAACAAGTTCAACCGACGGTTCGGCCACCATCTGAGGCTGGATCCTGTCAGAGAGGCCGCAGAATGAGCATGCCAGGAGCTCCACAGAACGACCAGCGCAACGCCATCACGATGGCGCTGATGGGCATCGCTAATCCGCCGGGCAAGGGACAGCTGCCGCAGATGCCTCAGATGCCGCCGCAGAGTGTTGGCCAAGGCATGACCGCGATCGGCAACGCCATAGGCGGCATGGGGCAGCCGCCCCAGCAGCCTGGCCCGCCGATGTCACTAACGCCGCCTCCGCAGCAGCCACCGCCAGGACTACCGCCGCAGGCGCAGCCGATGGCGCCGCAAGGGGCGCCGGTCGGCGCCGCGCCCATGCCGCCCCAAGGTCCGCAAGGCCTCTACTAGGAGAGCACGATGGGCAAGCCAGATCCTCCGACCCCGCCCAATCCGTATCAGACCGCGGCGGCGCAGACCGGCACCAACGTCTCGACGGGGGTGGCGAACGCATTTCTGAACAACACCAATCAGATCACGCCGGAAGGCTCAATATCTTACGACGTGACGGGAAATTATAACTGGACCGACCCGTCCACCAACCAGACCTATTCGATCCCGCGCTTTACCGCGACGCAGACGCTGTCGCCATCGCAACAGGCGCTGAAGGGCCAGAACGACCAGACCCAGCTCAACTTGGCGACGATGGGCAACCAGCAGTCACAGCGGGTGGGTGGGCTGTTGTCGCAGCCGTTCGATCCTAACACCGGCGCGCCGACCGGCGGCGACGCCCAGAACATCCTCGGCGTCGGCCAGGCCAGGACCTCGTTCGATCCTGGCGGCCAGGTGCAGACCGGCTTCGGCGATGCCGGTGACATCACGCGCAGCTACGGTGCTGGTGACTTCAGCCAGGACCGCCAGAACGTCGAGGACGCGCTGATGGCGCGGATGAACCCGCAGCTGGCGCGGGAGCGGGCCAACATCGAGCAACGGCTGGCCGACCAGGGCATCCGCTACGGCAGCCAAGCCTACACCTCGGCGATGGACGACTATAACCGGCAAGCGACTGATACCCGGTTTGGCGCCATCAGCCAGGCGGGGCAAGAGCAGCAGCGCATGATGGACATGGCGGCGCAACGCGCCGGCTTCCAGAACAGCGCGCAGCAGCAGGCCTATGACCAGGCCCAGGGCCGCGCCGCCTTCGGCAATGCGGCGGTCGGCCAGCAGTTCAACCAGAACGCCCAGATGGCCGGCTTTGAAAATGCCGGCCTGGCGCAACAGCTGGCGCAGCAGCAGAGTGGCTTCAACGCGCAGCAGACGCAGCGCAATCAGTACATGCAGGAGGCTTACCAGCAGCGCAATCAGCCGCTGAACGAGATCAGCGCGCTGATGAGCGGCGGGCAGGTGCAGCAGCCGAACTGGCTCAACACGCCTAATTCGCAGATCGCCACCACCGATTTCGCCGGCATCATGAACCAGAATTTTGCCCAGCAGCAGGCCAACTATCAGACCCAGAACCAGAACTGGCAGAGCATGATGGGCGGCGTTCTCGGTCTCGGTGCCGGTGCCATGAAGCTGTCCGACGAGCGCGAGAAGAAGAATATCGATCGCGTCGGCACCGTGTTCGCCTTCAATGAGGACGCCGAACGCGAGAAGCTGCCGGTCTACGAATACGAGTATAAGCGCGGTGATGGCTCGCGCCACGTCGGGCCGATGGCGCAGGACGTCGAGAAGATCGATCGCGGCGCCGTGCATGACATCGGCGGGCGGAAGGCGATCGATACGCGTCGCGTGATGGGCAACATTCTGAGGGCCGCGTGATGTCAGATCTCCTCAGCGCATTCGGACCTAGCATGTTCTTCGCCGGTGCCGGCAACGCCAACACGCCGCAGGCGCTGCGCCAGAAGATCGCGCTGGCGATGCTGATGCAGAAGCGCAAGGCACCTTCAACCTTCGGCGAGGGCCTGAGCGCGATCGGCGACAGCCTCGGCGATATCGGCATGATGCGGCGCATCGAGAGCGAGGCTGCTGCCGCCGAGCAGGCCGCCACCGGCGCGGAGAGCCGCATCCTGGGCGGTGGTGGAGCGCCGCAAGCGGTTGCGCCGGGAAGTCCACCTCCAGTGCAGGCCGCGGCGATGTCGGCGCCAAGCTCGCTCTATTCGCCTTCCCCGAGCCCGACAGACCAGACACCGGTGCCCGGTGGCGTGCAGGAGGGTGGACCGCCTCAAGGCATGGCGTTTCGTCCTGGCATCCGCACGGCGGCCGCAGCGCCATTGCCGCCGGCAGCTCCTGCGGTGCCGACGCCGCCTGACCAGCAGCAGTCCTATGCACCAGGCGCGCCGGTGCGGATGTCGAGCGATGCGCAGCTCGCCGATTTTCGCGCACAGAACCCGCTACCGCCAGGGTTGCCACCGGTACCGCAGGGGCCGCCGGCTGCTCCGCAGCAGCCTGGCGGGGCGCGGCCGACCGTGGCTGACTTTGGCCAGAAGCCGGTGCTGGCGCCAACGCCGCCGGTCGTGGCCCAGGGTGCGGAAGGCGAGGATCCACGTCGCGCCATCGCGCTAGCGATGCTGCGGCAGGGCCAGACCGGCCAGCCGCAGGGCCAGGCCTTTGCGCCGGCTGCGGCGCCGCCGCCACCACCACCACCACCGCCCGCGCCACCGCCTGACCAAGGCATTGCGCCAGCCCCGCCCCCGCCGCCGCCGCGTCAGGTGGCGCGGGCGCAGCCGGCACTGGTCCCGGACATCGGGCCAGAACCGACCCCGCCGGCCTTAACGACGCCGCGAATGCAGCAGATCCGGAACGTGGTCAGCAACACGCCGCCGGCGTACCGCGACACGGTGAAGGAAAAGCTGGCGCCGATTTACGCGCAAGAAGAGGCCACAGTTAAGCTGGCGCACGAGGCCCATAAGGAGAAGCTGGCGGCGTGGCGGCAAAAGGACGTCGAGCAGTACAAGCGAACCGCCGACGCGCCCAAAACCCAGGCCGATATCGACAAGATCCGGCACGACATTGCCGCCGGCAAGATTATCCAGAGCGAGGGTCGCATCTTCCGGGTTGAGGGTGACGGCGTCAAAGACATCACGCCCGGCCAGACCGGCGACGGACCGCCGCAGATCAAGATGACGCAAGATCAGTCCGACACCCTGAAATTCTATCGTATGGGGCTGACGGCGGCCTCTCAGCTGGAGGGTAAGGAGCGGCTGCTCGCCGAGGGTCTCAAAGAAGAGCTGGCGGGCAAGGTGCCGTTCGTCGGTAACAAGCTGCTGAGTTCACAGTACCGTGCCGCCAAGAACGCCGCGGGCCTGTTGGTGCAGGCCGACTTGCGCGACACCTCCGGCGCCACGATCGGCACCCAAGAGTTCAAGGACCGTTTTGATCTGCTGGTGCCGCGGCCAGGCGACGACGAGCGGGCGATGCGCAATAAGGCCGAGGCGCGCCGGGCGGTGCTGGAGGGCCAGCGGCTGGCGCTCGGCACCGCGCGGCCAATGGCCGATTACGTCGACAAGGAGCACGCCAAGGGCCGCGCGGAGAAAATCAGCACCCTCAACCGTGAGATGGAGGGTAAGGACCGCGGCAAGACCTACGAGAAAAACGGCGTTTTCCGCAGATGGAACGGCACCGCCTGGGAGGAATACTGATGGCCTCCGACGACTGGACACCTGTGGGAGACGACGCAGCGTCGTCCGGCTGGCTGGACACCGCCAATGATTTCGGCCGTGCCGTCAGCAACGCTGCGACCTTTGGCATGGCCAACCGCCTCAAGGGCCTGATCTCCGGCACCGGCACTGACGAGCAGGCACGGCTATCAGAGGTCGCGCGTGAGCGCAGCCCCATCACTTCGGCTGTCGGCGACGTCTACGGCGCGTTTGCAATTCCGTCGCTCGGCGCCGCCAGGGCCGCTGCCGCGATGGGCGGCACCGCCCTGGCCCGAGCGGCTGCCTATGGCGGCACTGGCGCCATCACCGGCGCGGCGCAGGGCGCCGGCAACACCTACACCGGCAACCCGAGGGACTACGTCGAAAACGCCGCG
>Ga0190271_10000462_pt1 | contig 20569 bp, 16 predicted proteins | sample Popmic356T_FD_133747 | JGI IMG/M metagenome (GOLD analysis project Ga0190271, IMG submission 133747) | Populus adjacent soil microbial communities from riparian zone of Weber River, Utah, USA - 356 T | ecosystem: Environmental > Terrestrial > Soil > Riparian zone | place: USA: Utah | collected...
TCACCATCTTCAACGCCGAGCCGCGCGTGAACTACGACCGCATCATGCTGTCGCCGGTTCTGTCGGGCGAGAAGGCGTTCGAGGAAATCGTCATCCACGGCGATGGCTGGTATATCAAGCACGGCATCGTGCTCTACAAGGGCCACAAGATCGTCGCCATCGACCGTGAGGCCAGGACGGTCACCTCCGACCATGGTGTGACGGAGCCATACGACAAGCTGGTCATCGCCACCGGCTCGGTGCCGTTCATCATTCCCGTACCGGGCAAGGATCTGCCTGGCGTTCTCTCCTACCGCGACCTCGACGACGTCAACGCCATGATGCTGGCGGCGCAGTCGCGTTCCAAGGCCGTCGTCATCGGCGGCGGCCTGCTCGGACTTGAGGCCGCCGCAGGCCTCAAAGAACAGGGCATGGACGTCACCGTGCTGCACGTCATGCCGACGCTGATGGAGCGTCAGCTCGATCCGGCCGCCGGCTACCTGCTGCAACGGGCGGTCGAAGCGCGTGGCATCAAGGTCATCATCAAGGCGAACACCAAGGCCATTGTCGGCAACGGCAAGGTCGAGGGCGTGGAATTGGCGGACGGCGGCGTCATCCCCGCGACGCTGGTGGTGATGGCGGTCGGCATCCGGCCGAACATCGGCCTGGCCAAGGAGGCCGGGCTGGAGGTCAATCGCGGCATCGTCACCGACGACCGCATGCAGACGTCCGATCCTGCGATCTTCTCGCTTGGCGAATGCGCCAAAGTCGGCGGCAATGTCTACGGGCTCGTCGCGCCTCTCTACGAGATGGCGAAGGTCGCGGCGGCGAGACTGGCGAATGGTGAGGACAGGCGTTTCGTCCACTCCGACACGCCGACCAAGCTGAAGGTCACCGGCATCGAACTCTACTCGATCGGCGATTTCGCCGACGGCGACGACCGCGAGGAAATCATTCTGCGCGACGCCACGGCCGGCGTCTACAAGCGCGTCATCCTGCAGGACAACAGGATCATAGGCACCGTCCTCTTTGGCGAAACCGGCGACGGCGCCTGGTTCAACGACCTGAAGAAGAAAGCGACCGACATTTCGGAGATGCGCGACACGCTGATCTTCGGGCAGGCGTTTCAGGGAGGGTCCCCAATGGACCCTTTGCAGGCCGTTGCGGCATTGGCGGATGATGCGGAAATCTGCGGCTGCAACGGCGTGTGCAAGGGTAAGATCACCTCGACGATTACCGCCAAGAGACTGACCTCCCTGGACGACGTGCGCGCGCACACCAAGGCCTCCGCTTCGTGTGGAACTTGCACCGGTCTGGTCGAGAAGCTGATGACGCTCACACTCGGCGACAGCTACAATCCGGCGGCGGTGCAGCCGATGTGTTCCTGCACGACGCTCGGCCATGACGATGTGCGCCGGCTTATCAAGTCCAAGGGCCTGAAGACGATCCCCTCCGTCATGCAGGAACTCGAGTGGAAGACATCTTGTGGCTGCGCCAAATGCCGGCCGGCGTTGAACTATTACCTCATCGCCGACTGGCCGGATGAATATGCCGACGACTACCAGTCACGCTTCATCAACGAGCGAGTGCACGCCAACATCCAGAAAGACGGGACCTATTCGGTCGTGCCGCGCATGTGGGGAGGCATGACCTCGTCGAAGGAATTGCGCGCTATCGCCGATGTGGTCGACAAGTTCGACATCCCGGCCGTCAAGGTAACCGGTGGTCAGCGCATCGACATGCTAGGTATTCGGAAGGAAGATCTGCCGGCGGTCTGGTCCGACCTCGGCAAGGCCGGTTTCATTTCCGGCCAGGCTTATGCCAAGGGCCTGCGGACGGTGAAGACCTGCGTCGGCACCGACTGGTGCCGCTTCGGCACGCAGGATTCGACCGGCCTCGGCATCCGCATCGAGAAATTCATGTGGGGCTCGTGGACGCCCGCGAAAGTGAAGATGGCGGTGTCCGGCTGTCCGCGCAATTGTGCAGAGGCAACCTGCAAGGATGTCGGCGTGATCTGTGTAGACAGCGGATACGAGATCCATTTTGCCGGGGCGGCCGGTCTCGACATCAAGGGGACGGAGGTGCTGGGCCTCGTCCATTCCGAAGACGAGGCGCTCGAAGTCATTGTGGCGTTGACCCAGATGTATCGGGAGCAGGCTCGCTATCTCGAGCGCATCTACAAATGGGCGAAGCGCATCGGCGTCGCCGAAATCAAGAAGCAGGTGCTCGACGATTTCGGACGCCGCAAGGCGTTCTATGAGCGCTTCGTGTTCAGCCAGAAATTCGCCCAGATAGACCCCTGGTCGGAGCGCGTGTCCGGCAAGGACAAGCACGAGTTCCGGCCGATGGCGGCGACCGGGTTCCAGCAGGCGGCGGAGTGATCGAGATGAATTGGTTCGACATCGGCACCATCGACGACATTCCGCGGCGCGGCGCGCGCTGCGTGAAAACCCCGCAAGGCAAGATCGGCGTATTCCGCACACATGACGATGCGATCTACGCCATCGAAGATCATTGCCCGCACAAGGGCGGCCCACTCACCCAGGGCATTGTTCACGGTGCATCGGTGACTTGCCCGCTGCACAATTGGGTCATCTCGCTGGAAACAGGCAAGGCGCTCGGCGCTGACGAAGGTTCAGTCAAGACGATCCCGGTGAAAGTCGACGGCGGCCGGATTTCCATCGCGCTCGGCGAAATGCTTCTGGCGGCGGAGTGACGGGCTTGAGCAATCCCGCAGCAGCCGAAGTGAGGACGACCTGTCCCTATTGTGGGGTGGGTTGCGGCGTTCTGGCCAAGGTCGCCGCGGACGGAGCGGTATCCGTGCGCGGCGACCCCGACCATCCGGCAAACTTCGGCAAGCTCTGTTCGAAGGGCGCGGCGCTCGGCGAGACCATGGGGCTGGAGGGCCGCGTGCTGCATCCGGAGATCGGGGGCAAGCAAGCGGACTGGGATAGTGCGCTCGATCTTGTCGCGCAAAAGTTCTCCCGGACGATAGCCGAGCACGGCCCGGATTCGGTTGGCTTCTACATTTCCGGGCAGTTGCTGACCGAGGACTACTACGTCGCCAACAAGCTGATGAAGGGTTTCATCGGGTCAGGCAACATCGACACCAATTCACGGCTCTGCATGGCCTCATCGGTCGCCGGCCATCGCCGCGCCTTCGGCGAGGACATCGTTCCCGGCACCTATGAGGATTTAGAGGAAGCGGACCTGGTTGTGCTGACCGGCTCGAACACTGCCTGGTGCCATCCGATCCTCTACCAACGTCTGCTCGCCGCCCGCAAAACACGCGGCACACGCATCATCGTGATCGATCCGCGCCGCACCGCCACCGTCGACGAATGCGACCTGCATCTGGCGCTCGATCCCGGCACCGACGTCTTGTTGTTCAACGGGCTGCTGGCGCATCTTGGCCGGAACGGCGTCATCGATGATGCTTTTGTCGCCCGCAGCACCACCGGCTTCGGCGACACCCTGGCGCTTGCGGAAGCCGATGCGCCGACAATCGAGCGGGTTGCGCAAGGGTGCGGCCTTAAAGCGGCGGATGTGCGCTTCTTCTACGAACTGTTCGCTGTCACCGACCGCACGGTTACCGTCTACAGCCAGGGCGTCAACCAGTCGGCGCACGGTACCGACAAGGTCAACGCGATTATCAACTGCCATCTGGCGACTGGGCGGATCGGCAAGCCGGGCACAGGGCCGTTCTCCGTGACCGGCCAGCCCAACGCCATGGGTGGCCGGGAGGTGGGTGGACTGGCCAACCAGCTTGCCGCGCATATGAATTTCGAGAGCCCTGCCGATGTGGATCGCGTGTCGCGCTTCTGGCATGCGCCGGAGATTGCCACCAAGGGTGGCTTGAAAGCCGTCGACATGTTCCGGGCGGCCGGCGATGGCCGAATCAAGGCGCTGTGGATCATGGGCACCAATCCCGCGGTCTCGATGCCTGACGCCGGGCGGGTCCGTACGGCCCTGAAATCATGCGATTTCGTTGTCGTCTCGGACGTCACGCGAACCGATACGACACGATATGCCGACGTTTTGCTGCCTGCCCTTGCATGGGGCGAGAAGGACGGCATGGTGACCAATTCCGAACGCCGCATGTCACGCCAGAAGCCCTTCATGCCGGTGCCCGGCGGCGCGCGGGCAGACTGGCGCATCATCTGTGACGTGGCGACGCGCATGGGCTTTGGCAGGGCCTTCGATTTCGCCAACCCGGCAGCGATCGTCCGCGAGCATGCCGCGCTCTCCGCATTCGAAAACAAGGGTGAGCGGCTGTTCGACATTGGCGGACTGGCCGCGATCGATGCCGATGCATACCAAGCCTTCGAACCCCGGCTCTGGCCGCAGCCCAAGCGTGGGAAGACTTCTGAGCGGCTGCTTGCCGATGGCCGCTTCCCCACGCCGAGCGGCAAAGCGCGCTTCGTCCCTGTGCGACAGGAAGGCACGGCGCATGCGATTGATGCGGCCTATCCTTTGGCGCTGAACACGGGCCGTCTGCGCGACCAATGGCACACAATGACGCGCACCGGTTCCGTGCCGCGTCTGGCAGCCAATGCGCCCGAGCCGGTTGTTGAAATCCATCCCGCCGACGCTGCCGCCAACAAGCTCAGGGACGGCGATCTGGCGCACCTCTCGACGCGCTTTGGCTTTGCGCGCGCCAAGGTGCGCGTCACTGACGCGCAGCGCCCTGGCCATGCTTTCCTGCCGATGCATTGGAGCGGTCAGTTCGCTGCGAATGCCGGACCGGGACCGCTGGCCTCGCCGGTGACCGATCCGTTCTCCGGGCAGCCAGAACTGAAACATGTGCCGGTGCGGATCATGCGCGAGACCACTGCCTGGGAGGGCGTGTTGATCACCCGCCGCGACTTGCGGCCGACAGGTTTCGTGCACTGGAGCCGCAGCCGCGTTGCGGGCGGCTGGGTCTATGAACTCGGCGGCACCGAGACGCCGGACCAGGGCATCCTGCTGGCGAAGAAATTCCTCGACGTGTTCCGGCAGGATCAGTTGCTCGAATACCGCGACCGGCGCGGCCTGAATTATCGTGCGGCTGCGGTCGACGAAACGTGCGCGATGGCGGAGGCGCTGCTGGTTGCTCCGCCGGCGCAACTGGCTGCGCGCGACTGGCTAGTGTCGCTGCTGGGCAGCCGCGCGCCGCTCTCCCCGACGGACCGCATGGCACTTTTGTCTGGCCGCTCGCCGGTCCCGACGCCGTCCATCGGCCGGGTCGTGTGTTCCTGCTTCAATGTCGGCGTCAACCAGCTCGCATCGGCGGTCGTGGCAGGCTGCACCACTGTCGAAGAGATCGGCCAGCGGCTTAGCGCCGGCACCAACTGCGGCTCCTGCCGCCCAGAGATAAGGACTATCATCGATGCGGGTCGTATCCAGGCAGCCGAGTGACGCCTCGCCGGCGCGCATAGCGCCGCTGTCGGTCTTGCCGGTCTTTTTCGATCTCCGGGGCAAGCTCGCCATCGTCGCCGGCGGCACGGATGGCGCAGCCTGGAAGGCCGAACTTCTTGCCGCTGCCGGGGCAACTGTCCAAATTCATGCGCCGGCGGGCGACCTGTCCGACCAGATGCGCCGCGTCATCGAGCGCGAGAAGGCAATTCTTCACTGCGACGCGGTCTGGAGCCCTGATTGCCTGAAGGGCGCGGCGGTCGCGCTCGCCGATTTGGACACCGAGCACGAGGCCGCCGCATTCGAAACCGCCGCCCGCGCGGCGGGCGCGGCCTGCAACGTCATCGACAAGCCCGCCTTCTGTCATTTCCAGTTCGGCTCGATCGTCAATCGGTCGCCGGTGGTGGTCGGCATCTCCACGTCGGGAGCCGCGCCCATTCTTGGCCAGGCCATCCGCCGCCGCATCGAGACCTTGCTGCCGCCGGCGCTGGCCGATTGGGCCGCTCTTGCGCGCGACTTGCGCGAACGCGTCGCCGAGAGGCTTGCGCCCGGGCAGCGCCGTCGTGCTTTCTGGGAAATGCTGGTCGACCGCGCCTTCGGTGCGGCGCCTTCTCCCAACGCCGAAGCTGAACTAAATAAGGCGATCGCCATAGGATCGGCAGCCGAGCCGCGCGGCCACGTCACCTTTGTCGGTGCGGGTCCGGGCGACGCAGAACTACTGACGCTGAAGGCCGTACGCGCGCTGCAGGCGGCTGACGTAATCCTGTTCGACGATCTTGTTTCCGACGACGTTCTGGAGCTTGCGCGCCGCGAGGCCAAACGCATTTTGGTCGGCAAGCGGGCCGGGCGGCCGAGTTGCAAGCAGCACGAGATCAACGACATGATGGTCGGCCTCGCCAAGGCAGGCCGTCGCGTCGTCCGGCTCAAGTCTGGCGATCCAATGATTTTCGGCCGCGCCGGGGAAGAAATCGCCGAGCTTGACGCCCAAGGCATCGGCTATGATGTAGTACCCGGCATTACTGCCGGCATAGCCATGGCTGCTTCGCTGGGGGTGTCGCTGACACATCGCGACTGCGCCAAGTCGGTCCGCTTTGTCACGGGCCACTCGAAAGCCGGCGGCCTGCCGAAAGATATAGAATGGCGGGCCATCGCCGACCCGACCGCGACGACGATCTTGTACATGGGCGGCAGGGTCGCTCTCCACACCGCGAACACCTGTGACGGTTGGCGCCTCCGGGAAGGTCTTGCAGAGTTCCGGGTGGTTGGCCGCGCAGTGATAACATTCGCGGTTGTTCTCCCGAACGAGCTTCCAATTCCCCTTCTCGATGATGGTGCTTTCATAGGCGACTTTCGCATCGACCAGATTGTGTGGGGCGAAGTAGGGCTCCATCAGGGGTGCGGAAAGGAGCAAAATCGGCCGGCTCCTTCGCCAGGCAGATGAAGATGTATCCGGCGACATTTTCACAAGCGACCGGCTTCAAGCCGAAATCGGCCTTATCAAATCCGTCTGCCATCTGGCGGGCAAAAACGAGCTTGCCGTCGAGATCATAGGTCCATTGATGGTATGGACAAACCAGTCGCGCAGACGTGCCTCGATCTGTCGTGCGCACGCGGCTGCCGCGATGCCTACAGGAGTTGTGGAAGGCACGGATTTCACCGTCACGGCCGCGCACGACAACGACAGGGTAGTCGCCAATTTGGACCGTGAAGAAACTGCCCGGCTTGCCGATTTCGCAGTTATGGCCGACGAACAGCCAGTCGCGATACCAGATCAGTTCCATGTCCAGCTTGTGGAAATCGGGTCGATGTAAAAGGGTTGTTGGAGACTGAATCCATCCCGGCGGCTGCGGATCAGCTTCAGCATTTCATTGCGCACATCCATGTTCGTCCTCGCGAGGCTAAGGACTGAACTGGGGGTGATGGGGAGGAAACCGCGGACATTTATCGACGTGCGACAAGGTTCGAAGCACTTTACCTCTTGACCGCCCACCGCGATCAGTCGAGTTCATATCGTTCCTGGCTGGTTTCCGGGCTCCGAAGCTGTCCTCGCGGTAGCGTTCCAACGCCTTCCCAGGCTTTTGCCCAGTGGCTGATCGTCGGAACTCAAGATTCGCTACCGTTGCGGGGGCAGCGCCGGAATCTAACCGGCTTCCCAATTACCCCTCCAGCGACTTCGCCAGAGAGCACCTTGAACACATTGATAAAATCATCCTTCACGGCGCGGTGAGCGTACGGATGCGACGCGTTGCACATGCAAAGGCGACAGTCTTAGGTCGTCTTCCATCTCGCAGCTTTGCGATCAGCCCACCATCGGGACCGGGGGCTTTCTCACGACCAGCATGTGCATGATCAGCACTGCCCTTGAGGGCTTCGTGGCGAATGGCTTCGATGTCAAACTCTGGATTTCCCGCCCCGATGACGATATCAGGCCACGCCGCCTCATTGCAGCCTCCGGGGTGCACCCCCACAAAGAAATGCCCGGAACTCGCTGAAAACTTCGCCGAGACGCTTCGGTCCACGATGATGCCCCGAATAGGCCCGGAGCCTTTCGATCTGGATATCGACCGCAGCAGCAAGGTCCTGGTCTGCAGATTGGGCGAGTAGCCAGGAGAGCCCTGACATTGATCGATGCGACCTGAACAATCGGCACCGTTCGCGCGGCCGCGCGCTCCTTTGCGCGCTCCTCCCGATAGAGAACATAGGCGCGGGCGACCTTGTGATGCTCACCGCGCATCAGTGCCAGTTCGACTTGGTCCTGAACCACCTCGACATGGAAAGTTCGTGCAGCGTCGGCGCGACGCGTCAAGGCCGCAACCGTTTGCGCGGCAGATACCGCCCCACTTCACAGTCGGACCGAAATTGGGAACCGCGGTTCTTACGCCGCTTTATCGCCGCCCTTGATCACGCCGCGGCGGATCTGATCCTCTTCGATCGACTCGAACAGGGCGCGGAAATTGCCCTCGCCGAAGCCTTCATCACCCTTGCGCTGGATGAATTCGAAGAAGATCGGGCCGATCACGGTCTTGGAGAAGATCTGGAGCAGGATTTTTGTCATGCCGCCGTCGATCACGCCTTCGCCGTCGATCAGGATACCGTGCTTCTTCATGCGCGCAATCGGCTCCTCATGCGCGACGACACGGGCATAGGAGCGGTCGTAGTAGGTCTCGGGCGGGCCGGGCATGAATTTGAGCCCGTTGTCGGCGAGGCGGTCGGTCGCATCGTAGATCTGGTCGGTCCCGACGGCGATGTGCTGGATGCCCTCGCCCTTGTATTTCTTGAGATATTCGACGATCTGGCTGGTCTCGTCCTTGGACTCGTTCAGCGGAATGCGGATCTTGCCGCAGGGCGAGGTGATGGCTCGCGAGACAAGCCCGGTGATGCGCCCATCGATGTCGAAGAAGTGGATCTGCTTGAAGCCGAACAGTTCCCGGTAGAAGTCCCACCACTTGTCCATATTGCCGCGATAGACATTATGCGTGAGGTGGTCGAGGTAATAGAAGCCGACGCCCTTCGGCTTGGGATCCTTGGCGCCCAGCCAGTCGAACTCATCCTCATAGGCCGAGCCCCTGGCGCCATACTTCTCGACGAAATAGAGCAGCGACCCGCCGATGCCGACAATAGCCGGTACGTCCAGCGCCTTGTCATCGGCTTCATACGGCGTCGCGCCCTTCGACAGCGCATGCTCGAAGGCATGCTTGGCGTCGACGACGCGCCAAGCCATCGAAGCCGCACAAGGCCCGTGGTCGTCCGCGAACTTCATCGCATGCGAATCCGGCTCGGCGTTGATGACGTAGTTGATGTCACCTTGGCGCCAGACTGCGATGTTCTTGGTTTTATGACGGGCGACTGCCTGGTAGCCCATCCGGATGAACAGCTCTTCGAGCTTCTGCGGCTCCGGGTGCGCGAACTCGACGAACTCAAATCCGTCGGTGCCGGCGGGGTTTTGATCGCTGATGGTGGCTACCGGAGCGTCGTGTGGAAACGGTCCCATGTCGTCCTCCCGAACGGTTAGCGGCGAATGCGTCCCTCGAAGCTGGCTCCGCCCGCACCTGCGATGAGGGCTTTGGGGGCGGGCGGGGGCCTACTCATCCCAAACGCGGACGGAGCGAGCCGCGAGGAACGCACGCCTTACCTGCCTTTAATGTATCTCATCCGCGCCGCACGGTGCTTGCATTCGATCGCTCAAAATGATGTTGTGCTGCACAATTCGTGCATCGGGGTCGATGGAATGACCGAGAGTGAACGGATCGACCAATTCGACCGCAAGATATTAGCTCTCTTGCAGATCGATTCGCGGCTAACGAACAACGATCTCTCCGAGCAGGTCCATCTGTCGCCTTCGCAGTGCTCGCGCCGGCGCCAACGTCTTGAGGAAGAAGGGTATGTGCGGGGATACCACGCGGTACTCGACCGCGATCGGCTCGGCTTCAGCCTGGTCAACGTCGTGACCGTGACCCTGGCGACCCACAACCGCGACAATGCCCGGCGCTTCGCCGACCTTATCTCCAGGCTGCCGGAGGTCCAGGAGGCGCATGCGCTCACCGGCGAGATGGATTACATCCTGAAGGTCGTCACGCGCGATCTGAAATCGCTTTCCGAATTCGTCAATGGCGTGCTGCTCCCGCACGACACCGTAAACTACGTGAAGACCGCAATCGTGCTTGAGACGCTCAAGGAGACGACGAACTTGCCGTTGTAGAGCGCGCCGATCGGGCCCCTGTCATGACCGGTTTTGGTTCAACGCGGCAAACAGGTTCGCGCATCTGGTGCCGGACCGGCAATAGGCGAACACGGGGCCCTCCAGTGCTTCGAGGGCCGCTGCCTGGTTGTCGACATCCCGCTGGGTCATCTGGCCGGAGATCACCGGTACCCATTTGAACGAAAGCCCTGCCGCCTCGACGGCGCGCTGTATTTCTTCGTGTTCGGGCTGGCCGGGGTCCTCATTGTCGGGACGATTGCAGATGACGCTCTTGAAGCCGGCGGCCTTGATCTCAGCGACATCGCCGGCCTGGATTTGCGGGGAGACTGAATAATTGTCGGCGAGTTGACGAAATTGCATCTGTGCTCCGTTCGTTCGGCTGGCGCGATCACCCGCGATGGGGCGAACCTGTCCTTTACTCACAGTTCATTTTTACGCGCCCGCCGGGCGGGCTGACATTCGTACACGTTACCGGTTTGCCGTCGGTCTCAAACGGCGCGCGCACGGCCACACGTGGGGTTGTTACCACAACTTTGCCAGGGGATGAGACCGAGCGGGCCGCAGGGCGGGGCGGGGATGGCGCGGCAGCCTGTTGGCTCGCGGCAGCTGGTTGGCTCGCGGCAGCCGGTTGGCTCGAAACGGCCGGCTGGCGTGCCGGCTTGGGACGAACGGCAGGAGCGGGCTTCGAAGGCGCCGCCGCTGGTTGAGCGGCCACAGGGGGTGCCGGAGGAGGAGGAAAGTTCGACAGTGCCGCTTGCTGTTCCTGTTCTTGCGCGGCAGCTGAGCGGAAGCTGAACCGCTCGCCAAGCTGGCTGAGTCCGAGCGATGGCGAGCTGAAGTTGAATCCCTCACCGCCGCTGAGATTGCAGCCGGAAGTGGCCAAAACGCCGGTCAGTGTCGCGACGACGGCGGCAAGACTACCCGCGCGCCGGATGGTGTTGGATCTGGTCCGCATAGCGGTCCTCCGCTTCTTGCGGTTCGTATGTGCCGTGCTGTTCGCCTTCGTCAAGAGCGCCATGATTACGATGTGGCGCTCAAAACCACCCTCTACGCCTATCAGTTGCGGTAAACAACTTGACGCACGTCGATATACTCTGCGCGGAAGCCGGCCTCGCAATAGTAGAGGTAGAACTCCCACAGCCGTTTGAAGCGTTCGTCAAAGCCGAGCGGAACGATCTTGTCCCAGGACGCCCAGAAGCGCTCGCGCCATTCGGCCAAAGTGCGCGCATAGTCCTGCGGAAATATGCGGTCCCGCAGGTAAGTCATGCCCTGGTCGGCGCCGAGCGTCCGGAGGATCGAAGGGGTGGGAAGCATGCCGCCGGGAAAGACATAACGCTGAATAAAATCCGGTCGGGCGCGATAGGTTTCGAAGGCCGCCTCGTTGATGGTGATGATCTGCAGTCCGGCGGTGCCGCCGGGTCGCAGGCAGGTTTTCATCTTGCCAAAGAAGCTCGGCCAATATTTTTCGCCGACCGCCTCGAACATCTCGATGGAGGCGATGCGGTCATAGGTACCCACCTCGTCGCGATAGTCCTGCAATTTCAACTCGACCTTGTCGGAAAGTCCGGCCCGCGCAACTCGTTCGGTCGCGAATGCGTGCTGTTCCTTGCTGATCGTGAGGCCTGTCACGTGGCAGCCGAGCTCGCGGGCGGCGAATTCCGCGAACCCGCCCCATCCGCAACCGATTTCGAGCACCCGGTCTCCGGGACCGATCCCCGTATCCTTGGCGAGCGCCCGATATTTGGCGGTTTGCGCGCATTCGAGATCGTTCGCGCCCGTCGAATAGAGCGCAGAGGAATAGGTCATGCTTGGGTCGAGCCACTTGGCGTAGAAGGCATTGCCCAGATCGTAATGCGCAGAGATGTTGCGCCTCGATCCAGAAGGCGTATTTGCGTTCAGCCAGTGCCGCAAGCGCTGAACCGCGTTCGTCAGCCAGCCGGAGCCACCGGCTACCTTCTCGCCCGTCTCGACATTCACGACGAACAATTCGAGGAAACTCGTAACGTCGGGGCTGTGCCAATCGCCGTCGACATAGGATTCCGCAAGACCGATCGTCCCGCCCGTGAAGGCGCGCCGCGGCATGCGCCAATTGTTGAGCACCAGTTCGGCTTGCGGGCCGGGGCCTTTGCCGCCAACGAGAACCTTGCGGCCGTCAGGCATGGTGATTTTCAAAGACCCATGCGCAAGCGTCGAGGCGGCCGAAAGAACCATCCTCACCTTTGCCGGGAGACCGCGCACAAACTCGCCGAGATTGCTTTCGTCGAGCCTGATCGCATCCTCATTGTGCAGCGCTGAACTGCATTGCGTCGACATTGTCTAGTACCCCTTGCGAAGTGCGGCGTGCGCCCCGAAAACTACTCGGGCGACCTCGTGGGAAGGCCAGCCAGTTCGTCGCGGAAACTCGCCGGGACGGGTGGTGGCGGGCTCTTGCGAAACTTGGCTCCTTTCGACCACAGTTTCAACGCTTCCCAGTGGATCCCCGCTGTAATCTTCCACGTCATGAAGGGAATCTTCAAGAGGCAAGCTAACAGCGTTGATGTGTCCAGCTTTTTCGCTTCGCCGACGAAGGTTGCGGCGAGCAGCGGCTCGCTCTTCGCGGTTTCATGGATGCGCAGCCGAACCGTCTTGCCCGGCGGCAGCACGCGGAAATGGTAGCGTGTCCCCATGTCGATGAAGGGTGAAACGTGGAAGACCTTCGTTCGTTCTTGCCGGACGCCGGCGGGGCCGAGTTCGCCCGGCATGACCGGCGCGACATAGGTGTGGCGCTCGCCGAAAGTATTGCGCACGGCGTAGATCATCGCCGCCAATTCGCCGTCACGCCCGTAGGCGAAGTAGACGGAGATGGGATTGAATACATAGCCAAAAACGCGGGGATAGCAGAGCAGCAGGACGCGGCTGGGCGATTCCGGCAGTCCGGCCGCAGCCAGCAATCGATCGACATAGTGCCGGACAGTTTCGCCGCGGCGTTCCACATGGTCGCTTTCCCGGAAGGAGGTGAAGTTGGGGCGGTTCACCGAGAAGATGGACGAAATCCTGCCTGCTTCGCCCAGCCGGTCGATGTCGATGAGGAGACAAAAGACAGAATAAATAAAGCGATGGCCGAAGGGCTTCAACCGCGCATGCATGACCTCGCCGGGATAGAGTACGGCGGCTGCGTCCGGCGGTGGGCCATTCTGCTCGGTCGTCGTGATGCGTTCGTGCATAGCCATACGATGCTACTCGGCGGCCAGAGCGAGTTCAGGCGCCTCTGCGGCGCGGTTCGCATGCCAAGGTATCATGGCGCCGAGCGCTTTCGCAGCTTCGAGGCCCGAACGCAGACCGTCTTCGTGGAACCCGTGACCTATCCATGCTCCGGCATAGCGCACACCACCGGCCCCCTGGATATCGTCCAGACGGGCCTGAGCGGAAAGCGCGCGCGTGTCGAACTGCGGGTGGTCGAAAGTCCATTCCCCGAATGTCAGTTCCTCGCGAGGCTCCGTAATCGGGTTGAGTGAAACGAATAGGGGATACCGCTCGTCGATGCCCTGCAAGCGGTTCATCCAGTACGTCACACAGACGTCGTCATCGTCCCCTTCGCAGGATGACCGGGCATAGTTCCAGGCGGCCCAAGCGCTCGCGCGCTTCGGCATCAACCGCGGATCGCGATGGAGGATGACCCGATTCGGTCGGTAGCGGATGGCCGAGAGGATCTTGCGTTCTATCGTCGTGGCGTCGGCCAGCATCGCCAGCGCCTGGTCGCTGTGGGTCGCCACGATCACATCGTCGAAGCGCTGCGCCGGCGTTGAGCCCGCCTCGACCGTGACACCAGCCGTATCGCGGGTGATCGCTCGAGCGGGTGCGCCGAGATGAAGCTGGCCGGCAACCGGATGCAACATTTTGTCGAGGTAGCGCCTGGCGCCGCCGGTCACCGTCCGCCACACCGGCCGCGCGCGATCACCATGCAAGAGCCGATGATTGTCGAAGAAGGTAATCAGCGCCGAGGCGGGATACTCCAGCATGCGCGCCCGCGGTGTGGACCACACTGCGGCGGCCATCGGGATCAGGTAGTTCTCGCGAAAAGCTTCGGAGAAATTGCGCCGCCGAAGATATTCTCCGATGGTGCTGTGTCCGACCCATCCCGAATCGCGATCCGGCACACAGATGCGGTTGAACCGAAGAATCTCGCGAAGCATCCAGAGAAAGCCGGGCGAGAAGAAGTTTCTTTTCTGGGCAAAAATGGTGCGCAGGTTCTTTCCGCACCATTCCACGCGGCCGCCGTCAAGCGAAAGGGAAAAGCCCATATCGCTTGCGTGGGTTTCCACGCCCAGATGGGCGAAAAGCTCGACCAGTTCAGGATAGTTGCGTTCGTTGTAGACGATGAAGCCGGTATCGACGGCGATATGCGTGCCATCATAATCGATGTCGACTGTTGCGGTGTGCCCGCCGGCGCGGTGGGATGCTTCGAAGAGCGTCACATCGGCGATGTCGCGCAACGCCCACGCTGCGGAAGCTCCGGATATGCCCGTCCCGACGACTGCAACACGCCTGCGACTGCTATTACGGCCGAGCGGAATGATCCTCATGGGTCCCCTTCAATTGTTTGTACGCCGCGAGGGCCCGGTCGCGGGCTTCTCGATGCTCAACCAAAGGAACGGGATAGTGCTCGCCAAGTTTCACGCCGGCTGCTTTGAGGTCGTTTGCAGGGGCACACCACGGCTCGTGGAGATATCGCGAGCCTAATCGAGCGAGTTCCGGCACGAAGCGGCGCGTATAGTCCCCATCCGGGTCGAACTTCTTGCCCTGCAGAACCGGATTAAAGATGCGGAAATAGGGCGCGGCGTCGGCCCCGGAACCGGCGACCCACTGCCAATTGGCAGGATTGTTGGCCGGATCGGCGTCGACAAGCGTATCCCAGAACCATTTTTCCCCTTCACGCCAATCGATCAGCAGATGCTTGGTGAGAAAGGAGGCCACGACCATGCGGATACGATTGTGCATCCAGCCGGTGCGCCAGAGCTGTCGCATGCCCGCGTCGACGATGGGATAGCCCGTTCGGCCGGCTTGCCATGCCTTCAAATGGCTGAAGTCGGCCTGCCAGGGGAAACGGTTGAAGGCGGGCGCGAAATTGGCGCTCGCCAAATCCGGATTGTGGCACAGCAGATGGTAGCAGAATTCACGCCAGGCGAGTTCGGCACGCAGTTTCGCCGCGTCTTCAGTCTGATGGCTTGTCCGGAGGAGCCTGAGGCGCGCAAGGATCTGAAACGGTGTGATTTCGCCGGCGACAAGGTGGGGGGATAGCCGAGAGGTCGCGCCGCGCGCCGGAAAATCACGGCCTTGCCCATAGCCTTCAAGCCGCTCGGACAGAAACGCTTCGAGGTTCGCTTGCGCAGAGGCCTCGCCAGGGGTCCAGCTTTCATTCAAGCCGGCTGACCAGTCCGGCTTGCGCGGCAGGAACTGCCAGTCGTCAAGGGCATCGGAACGCAATTCGCCCTTCCAGCTATTCAGCCTGTCCGGCGCGTCGACGGGGTCGCGTGGCTCCGGCTGGGCACCCAGTGCGCGCTTGAAGGCGCCGAACACCTTGTAATAGCCGCCCGTCGCAGCCTTCAGCCGCATCGGTTCATGCAGCAACTGCCCGTCGAAGCTCTCGGCCTTTACCCCACGCTCGCGCAAGGCGAAGAGCAATGCGGCATCGCTGCCAGCCTCCGAGGGCACATAGCGCCGATTCCAGAAGACCGCGCTGGCGCCCATCTCGGCGGCAAGCGCCACGCCGGCCTCTTTCATGGGACCGCGGCGCAGGATGAGCCGGCCGCCGAAAGCCTCAAGAGATTTCGACAAAGCGTGCAAGGAATGGTGCAGCCACCAGCGCCGCGCCGCCCCAAGCGGTCTGACCCCCGCACTTTCCTGGTCGAACACGGCAACGCAGACCACCGGCCTGCCTGTGGCAACTGCGGTGGCGAGAGCCAGATTGTCGCGAATGCGCAGGTCGCTGCGAAAAAGAACCATCACGGGGTTGCTGGAACCGGACTGGGTGACGTCCTGCATTCATGACCCCGACAAAAGGTGCGTGCTCTTCGGCGTGATTCGCGCCTGCAACACAACCGAAGGCATGAGGCGCCCAAAACTGTTGGGGAACAAGAGCCAGCGAAATATTAGGTTAGACTCTTGCGAGTAAGCTTCGTCGCATAGCAGGGGAACGCGCGTCATGCGCTACGTCATATTCTTCGCCAGCCTGATGCTGTTTTTCATCTGGGACGGCCTCTACAATCACGGCATGTACCTTGACCAAACCGTCCGCGGTTTGAACCAGTTGCGGGCAGTTTTGGGATTGTAGGGCGATCTTCAACCAAGGCCCGCCGTCAAGCGGCCTGCGCAGCCACCTCACTGATTGCTTGAGCCAGGGTTTCGGCGTCCTGCGCGCCCATGACCGCATATTTGCCTGCGAGCAGGAAGCACGGCACCCCGGTGATGCCCATTCTCGAAGCGGTCGAGACTTCCGTCGCCACCGCCTCGCGGTCAGCATCCGTGGGCAGCAAGGTCTCCACCAGCGATGCGTCCATGCCACTGGCGCCGGCCGCTTCAATCAGGACGGAGGCATCGCCTATGTTCTCGCCCCGCTCGAAATAGCGTGAGAAGAGTTCTCCGACCAGGCGGTCCTGGACACCATTGCCCGCTGTCGACGCCCAGCGGATGACACGATGTGCGTCGAGCGTATTGGGCGCTATCGTGATTGCCTCGAAATCGAATGCGATGCCTTCTGCCGCACCAAGGGGCATGATGTTGGCGTGTATTTGCTTCAGGCGCTCCTCCGAGCCAAACTTCGCCAGCATATAGGTGCGTCGATCCTTGCCTTCCCTTGGAATGGTTGCATCGAGCTGAAACGGCCGCCAATGAATGTCGGCTCCAATGTGCGGGATGCTGGCCAGCGCCGTAACAAGGCGCTGGCGGCCGATGAAGCACCACGGACACACCACATCCGAGACAACATCGACCGCAATACGCGTCTGCTTGTTCATCGAGGTCTCCAATCGCATTTCCGGGATCACTCGCCCGCATACCACCAGGTCGGCAGCGCCACGCCTGTGATTGGCGTTTTCTCAGGCCCTTTGATGCGCTTCCAATGCGCCACCCACTGCTCGGAACGATAATACAGCGGCACGACATAAGCGCCACTCATCAGCACCCGGTCATAGGCGCGCACGGTCTCTACAAACTCGCTTCGCTCACGTGCGTTCAACATCTTGTCGATGAGAGCATCGATGGCGGGCTCTGCGACGCCGGCGAAGTTCAACGTTCCGTCCCGGTCACGGTTGGCGGAGCCCCACCGGCCAACCTGTTCGACACCCGGGGACAGCGAAGCAGTGTAATTATAGATCATCGTGTCGAAGTCATATTTGTTCTGGCGCTGCACGAACTGGGAGGCGTCCACCGAGCGGATTACAAGATCGATGCCGATCTTTGCCAGCGTTTGCTGCCATGCCACCGCAAGCTGCTGGTTCTCGCCGCCCTTCAGCATGATCTCGAAGGAAACGGGCTTGCCGTCCGGATCGTGTAGGTGCCCCTCTTTCACCGTGTAACCGGCCGCCCGCAGCCTGTCGAAGCCGACGCGCAGAAAGCCCCGGTCGCGGCCGGAGCCGTCGGAGGCCGGCGGTTGCCACCCATGTGCCAGGATGTCCGGGGTAACCGCGTCGGGGTAGGGCGCGAGTATGGCCTTCTCCGCATCGCTTGCCGGCCTGTCAGCCGACGACAGTTCGGAATTGTCGAAGAAACTGCGCGTGCGGACGTAGGTCGACGACAGCAGGTTGCGATTGATCCACTCGAAGTCGAAGAGGTCGCTGATCGCGGCGCGGAAAGCACGGTCCTTGAAGACCGGCCGGCGCGTGTTCATCACGATCCCCAGCATGCCCGGCGGAACGTGGCGTTCAAACGTTTCCTTGAGGATGTCGCCCCGCGTGACGGCAGGAAAATCGTACTGGTTTGTCCAGCGGCCGCTATTCTCCTCCAGAATAATGTCGACCAGCCCCTTCTTGAACGCCTCGAACATGGCATTCTCGTCACGGAAATAAGTCAGCGTCACCTTGTCGTAATTGTCGAAACCGCGCTTGGACGGAATGTCGCGCGCCCAATAGTCGGGATTGCGCTCGAAGGTGAGGCTCTCCCCGGGCTTTACCGTGGCGAGGCGGTAAGGCCCGCTGCCGATCATGGGCTTGAGCGTGGAGCGCTCGAAGGTCTCCGGGTCCGTCGCGTGTTTGGGCAGGATGGGGAAGTTCGCGAGGATCAGCGGCAACTCGCGATCCGGCTGGTTGAAGGTGAGGCGCACGCCATGTGTGCCCACCCTTTCCATCTTCGCGATCTTCTCGACGCTTGTCTTGAATCGCGGATATCCCTTGTCGCGCAGAATCTCGAAGGTGAAGATCACGTCTTCCGGGGTGACCGGCTGTCCGTCCGAGAACCGGGCGCGCTCGTCCAGCGTGAATTCGACAAAGCTGCGATCGTCATCGGTGTCGATCGTCTTGGCGAGCAGCGGATAGAAGCTGAACGGTTCGTCGGCCGAACGCATCATCAGACGGTCGTAGACCAGGTCTCCGAAAATCAGGTCGGTCGGACCGCGCGCTGCTGTCCCTTGCACGACAAACGGGTTCACACTGTCGAACGTGCCGGGCCAGGCATAGTTGATCGCGCCTCCCTTCGGTGCGTCAGGGTTCGCGTAGGGAAGGTTGGCAAAATCCGCGCCGAGCGCCGGCTCGCCATGCATGGCAATGGCGTGCGAGGGCTGCGCGCTCGCTTCCCAGCCAGCCGCAACGAAAAACGCCAAACCGAGCGCCAGAGCCGCGCGCCGCATCTGTCTCTCCAGAAATCCGATTCGGGCGCAATCTAACATGCTCGGCAACGGATTTGGCCTGTCGAAGGCGGCCTCCCAATGCAGTGAGAGAAATGCCGTGCTTTTAGGGCTGTAGGGGCTGGATTCGACGGCAACTGATGTGTAACAGGCGGCCCAGTCATCCTGTTGCCTCATTTGAGCAACAGGTAGCGCCGAGATATGGCCCGCGATGCGGTGTCCCAGAAGAATTGATCCAAGGGGTTTGACAAGATGATGAGCCTGTCCGCGAACATCACGCGCACGTCGGCGCTAACGGCGGGCGTACTGGGCCTGCTGGCAGTTGCCGTGGCGCCCGTAAGCGCTCAACAGCAGCAGCAGATCCCGCAGGGCTGGTTCAAAGCCTGCTCCAAGCAGCAGGACGTCGACATCTGCAACGTTCAGAACATCATCACCGCTTCGACCGGACAGTTGGTCACGGGCGTCTCCATGATCGAACTCAAGGGAAAGGTGAACCGCAAGGTTTTCCAGGTCACGGTACCGACTGGCCGCATGATGCCTCCCGGCATCGGCCTGCAGATCGACGGCAGCAAGCCGCAGAAGCTGGAATACATGATCTGCTTCCCGGATCGCTGCGTGGCCGAGGCTCCGCTCAACGACGCCCTGGTGAGTTCGTTCAAGAAGGGCACCGCGCTGACCTTGACGTCGGTTAATTTCCAGAACCAGCCGAACCCGGTAAAGGTTTCCTTGCAAGGCTTCACCGGCGCCTATGATGGCGAGCCGTTGAAGCAGGGCGACATCGAAGACCGCCAGAAGAAGCTGCAGGAATTCGTCAGCAAGAACAATCAGGACTTCGCCAAGAAGCTCAAGGAAGAGCAGGACAAGGCCAAGACCGCCAACTGATCTTCATCGTTTCTGAAATTCGAAAAGCGGGGTCATCAGGCCTCGCTTTTTGTTTGAGACGAGGTTGAGCGCGGAGGAGGGACCGGTGGGCGCGGTGTTTTGCGAGTGGGGATTGAACGGCATCCATGCTCTTGCGGACCGCGTGGATGTGTTCGTCATCGTTGATGTCCTATCGTTCTCCACCGCGGTCGATGTCGTCGTATCGCGTGGCGCGAGCGTCTACCCGTTTCCTTTCGGCGATCATGAGCGGGCGAAACGTGCGGCAGCGGAACTGGGAGCGATCCTTGCCAAGCCGAGAAGGGCAGCCGGCGGGGGACTCAGCCTGTCTCCGCAGAGCTTGCTTGCTGTGTCGCCGGGCTTGAAGCTGATGCTGCCATCGCCCAATGGATCGCGGCTCTCCCTGGAAGTCAGCGGAAAGACGGTGCTGGCGGGCTGCCTGCGCAATGCGCGGGCGGTGGCCGAGGCCGCAATGACATGTGCCGATGGCGGAGACGTTGCTGTCATTGCAGCGGGAGAACGCTGGCCTGACGGCAGATTGCGGCCGGCGATCGAGGATTGGCTCGGCGCGGGTTCGATTCTCCGCCACATCGATCTGGCGTTCTCCGCGGAGGCGGAGGCCGCGCGGCTTGCCTACAGTTCCGCGGGGCCTGACGTTGCGCGCTTGATCAGGTCATCGGTTTCGGGTCAGGAGCTCGTGCAATCCGGCTTTGGATCGGACGTGGAAATTGCTCTGGAGGAGGGCGCAAGCGATGGCGTTCCGATCTTGCGCGATGGAGCGTTCAGACAATTTTCGTCTGTAA
>Ga0190271_10000463_pt1 | contig 20517 bp, 23 predicted proteins | sample Popmic356T_FD_133747 | JGI IMG/M metagenome (GOLD analysis project Ga0190271, IMG submission 133747) | Populus adjacent soil microbial communities from riparian zone of Weber River, Utah, USA - 356 T | ecosystem: Environmental > Terrestrial > Soil > Riparian zone | place: USA: Utah | collected...
TACGACGCGGGGTACAGGACACTCCTTCCGAGAAAGAGGTGGCTGGGATGCCAACGTGGGCATGGATTCTGATCATCATCCTGCTGGTGCTGCTCGTGACGGGCGGCTTCGGGTACCGCCGCCGCTAGCCGGCGGTCTGTGGCGGGCGCCTCCCCCCGGCGCCCGCCGCCTGCTCTAGCCGAGCAGCCTGCCCCGCACCTCGGGCTCGGATTCTCCGGCCAGCAGGGCGACGGCGGCTGACGGCGGCCCGGGCGTCCGACCCCGACGCACGACTCCGACCTTGCCGACCGGTTTCACGAGGACGTCGTGCCTGCGCGGCGGCGCGCCATGCTCGCCGCGGTCGCGCGCGTGGCGAGATTCGCGAGGACGCCGACCTCGAGCTCGCCGTCGATGCCCTGCACGGCGCGGTCTTCTACCGGCTGCTCCTCAGCGGCGAGCCGCTCGACGCCACCTTCGTCGAGCAGACCGCGGCACAGATCCTGACCGGTCTCGAGCCGCGGCGCTGCATCACGGCTGGCGTAGCGGTGGGGCGGACAACGCTTGTGTTCATTGAGCACAAGCGTTGTCCGGGTGTAGCGTCGGTGGATGGCCGCGATCTCGCGCGCGAACCACGTCCGGTGCTCTCCGACGTCCCCGCCAACACTGTCGCGTTTGAAGGCCGTCCTCGCAGAGGTTCGCGCCGAAGCTCCGACCTACGTCCTCGCGTCGTTCGGGGAGCACGTGGTGGTCAGGCGAGTGGAGATCCGGCGACAGAGCAGATGCTGGAGATCCTGCTGACGCCGCCATTGCGCGCCGAGGTGATCGAGCATGCCGAGCGACACGTCTACTCGAACTGAGCTCGGGACGCCGCACGGACCTGCGGCCGCGTACCTCCACGAGGCACCTCACCCCGTGGCCGGGCTCGTCCTGGGTCACGGGGCGGGCGGCGGAGTGGAAGCGCCCGACCTGCTCGCAGCGACGAGCGCTGCGCTCGACGCGGGCCTGACCGTCGTCCTCGTCGAGCAGCCCTACCGGGTCGCCGGCCGGCGCTCTCCCGCACCCGCCGGCCAGCTCGACGCGGCCTGGATCGCGGTCGTCGAGCAGCTCCGCGCGGGCGCGCTCGCAGGCCTCCCGCTCGTCACCGGCGGTCGCTCGTCGGGCGCGCGCGTCGCGTGCCGCACGGCGGCGGCGGTCGGGGCGGCGGGTGTGCTCTGCCTCGCGTTCCCGCTGCGGCCGCCACGGCGGGACGGAACAGGTCCCGATCGGCTTCCGGAGCTCGAGGCCGTCGCCGCGCCCGTGCTCGTCGTGCAGGGCGCGGGCGACGCGTTCGGGATGCCGCCGCCCGGCCCGTCGCGAGCCGTCGTCGAAGTGCGGGGCAACCACAGCCTGCGAACCGATCTGCGCTCCGTCGAGGCGGCTGTTCGCGCGTGGCTGCCGTCCGTTCTCGAGCCGGAGTGATCCGCTCCGATGAGTTCTCGCCAAGCGGGGAGTCACCACTCGGATGGCCTCCGTCGAGCCACGAGAGCTCAGCTTTGCCGTCTACGGCCCGATCGCGCGCGCCGATCTCGCGGGGCTCTGCGCACGGGTCGGCGGCCTCCTCGCGGCGAGCCGGTCGAGCGTCGCGTCCTGCGATGTCGCGAGCGTCGCGCCTGACGCCGCTACGGTCGACGCCCTCGCGCGGCTACAGCTCGCCGCACGTCGCTTCGGCTGCCGAGTGCGCCTGCGAAACGCCTCGCCCGAGCTTCTGCGACTCGTCGCCTTCATGGGTCTCGAGGACGTCTTTCCGGAGTGAGCCGCCTCTCAGTCGACGTGCAACGGTAGGTCGAAGAGCGGGAACACCCGCTCGGTGTCGAGGAAGAACGTCAGCTCGACGATCCGGCCGTCCTCGAGCTCGAGCACTTGGAGCGCCCACGGGTCGTAGCCCTCTCCTTTCTAGCTCGGCTTGTACTGCCCGAAGGCCGGCGAGCCGTTCGCTGCCCGCGCCGGGAGCACCCGCGAGCCGCGGCAAGCGGCGCCGGGCCCGACCCACCACGTGAGGATGTCCCTGCGGCCGCGCAGCCAGAGGTCGAACGGGGGCATCGACTGGGTCGCGTCCTCGTGGATGAGCGCCGTCAGCGCCTCCATGTCGTACTGCTCGAAGGCCTCGACGTACCGCCCCAGGAGCTCGCGCTGCTCCTCGTCCTCGGGGGCCGCGTACTCACCGGCATTCAGGTCGCTCGCCTCGAGGGTGGCGCGCGCCCGCTGCAAGGCGCTGTTGACGGAGGCGACGCTCGTCTCGAGCAGCTCGGCCGCCTCGCTTGCCTGCCAGCGGAGCACCTCGCAGAGGATCAGCACCGCCCGCTGCTTCGGCGGGAGGTGCTGGAGTGCCGCGACGAACGCGAGCTTGATCGTCTCACGCGCGACCGCAAGCTCCGCCGGGTCGCCGTCGTCCTGCACCACGAGAGCGTCCGGGGCCGGTTCGATCCAGGTCACCTCGGGGAGCGTCGAGAGGTTCGACTCGATCGGCTCGCGAGCAGGACCGAGATCCATCGGTCGCGCGCGTCGCTCGCGGCCCGAGATCATGTCCAGGCAGACGTTCGTCGCGATCCGGTAGAGCCACGAGCGGAGCGCCGCGCGGCCCTCGAACCGCTCGTAGGCGCGCCAGGCGCGGACGAACGTCTCCTGCATCGCGTCCTCGGCCTCGAAGGGCGAGGCGAGCATCCGATAGCAGTACGCGGTCAGCTCGCGACGGTACTGCTCGAACTTGACCTCCAGCTCACCGGGCGCCTGGAGCGAGAGCGATGTCTCGTGCATAGCAATGCATGCTAAGCCCGTGCGAGCGGCGCGGTCGTACGGTTCTCCGAACCCTTGCACGCGCGTCCCGCCCGCGGCACGCGAACGAGCCATCCGGCCGGGATCGTGTGGCCGTCGAACGTCAGCGCCGACTCGGCGCGGCGGGCGAGATACTCGCTCTGGCGCAGACGCAACGTCTCGAGGACGATTCGCTCGGCGGCGTCCAGACCGTGTACGCCGGGAAGGGTCGCCGCTTCGTCACGCACGATCGCCGCCCAGTCGGGGTGGTCGGCCAGCAGCTTGACGAGCCACACGCAGAGGCCACCCAGATCGTGGCTTCCGGTCTGGAGGATGTAGGCGAGGTTCCGAAGCACCGTCTCGTCCTCCGCGGCGTCGGGCTGCGCGAGCCCGAGCTCCGAGGCGAAGGAGCAGCGCTCGCGCGCCGGGTTGCCCGCTGCGTCGCGCATCCGTTGGGCGATGAGGACGCCCGCGTAGCGGGCGCCTGCAGGGATCTGCCCCGCCGCAGGCGGGGATCAAGCCGCGGGACTCGGCTCCTGCCGAATCCCGCTGGCGAACGAGCTCTATTGCGGCTGCGGCACGATCCGGAGGTAGGGCCTCGGCTCGTCCCAGTCGCCGAAGAGCTCCTTCGCCTCGTCGTTCGAGACCGACCCGGCGATGATGACGTCGTCGCCCTGCTGCCAGTTGACCGGCGTCGACACCTTGTGCGTCGCGGTCAGCTGCAGCGAGTCGATCACGCGGAGCACCTCGTCGAAGTTGCGCCCCGTCGTCATCGGGTAGACGAGAATCAGCTTCACCTTCTTGTCCGGTCCGACGACGAAGACGTTCCGCACCGTCTGGTTGTCGGCCGGGGTGCGCGAGGTCGGGTCGCCTTCGATCTCCGCCGGGAGCATCCCGTAGAGCTTCGAGACTGCGAAATCACCGTCGCCGATGATCGGGTAGTTCGGCGCGTGCCCCTGGGTCTCGGCGATGTCCTCGGCCCATTTGGCGTGGTTCCCGACCGGGTCGACCGAGAGCCCGATGACCTTGACGTTCCGCTTTTCGAACTCGGGCTTGATGCTCGCCATGTAGCCGAGCTCGGTCGTGCAGACCGGCGTGAAGTTCCGCGGATGCGAGAAGAGCACCGTCCACGAGTCGCCGATCCAGTCGTGGAACCGGATCGTGCCTTCCGTCGTCTCAGCCTCGAAATCGGGTGCCGTATCACCGATCTTGAGCGTCATCCCATCCTCCTCGAGCTCGAACGAAGCTCAATTCTTCCATAAGTGAAGCGCGCTACGACGTCAGCGCTTGCGCACCTGGAACCCGTTGGCGGGGGTCGACCCGCTCCAGGAGAAGCCCGGTACGACGACGCGCGTGACACGCGCGCGATACGCACCCTGCGACAGCGCCCGCGAGAACGTCATCCGGCCGTCGGTCGTGCGGCCGCCGGTGCGGGCGACCACTTTCCCGTTTCGCGAGAGCACGACGGTGACGGACGCGTTCCGCACGCGGGCGCCGCGCGTGTCGACGACCGTCGTGAAGACGAGGAGCCGCCCACGGGAGATGCCGTAGCGGATCGCCGAGACGCGGACGGAGGGCGGCGGACGGACGACGAGCGACGCGGTAGCCGTCAGCGAGGCCGCCGGCGTCGTGAGCGTTGCCGTGACGACGCCCGAGCCGGGCACGCTGGACGCGACGAAGCTTGCGGTCGGCCCCGACGCGGGTGACACGGTGCCGCGGGACTGCGGCTCGATCGTCCAGGCGACCGCGGCGGGGCTCGAATTGCCGAACCGGTCGACGCCGACGGCCCGCAAGGTGACGGCGCCGCCCGCGAGGACGGTCGACGTCGGCGGTTCGACCCGCAGCGAGACGGGTGGCGCGCCGGAGACGGTGAACGGCTGCGTCCCCGTGACGACGCCGGCGCCGGAGGCAGTCAGCGTCGCGATCCCGGCGGCCGTGTCCTGGTAGTAGAGCTGGGCCGTCGAGAACGTCCCGGCGGGGAGCTCGACGCTCACGGTCGGGGCAAACGGGCCCACGGGAGTCGTCGCGAAGGTGCCGGTCGGCGACGAGGACGCGATCGTCGCGACCACGGGAGCGAGCGGTCGCGCGGCGACGCGGGCGACCTGCACCTGGAGGCCGATCGGCCCCGAGACGACGCCTGCGCCGACGGTCTGCGGCGGCGTCGCGAAGCCGAGCGTCGTCGGCGACCACGTCCGGAACGCGCGCCAGCGAGTCACCACGGATGCGCCCTCGAGATCGCCGACGCAGTAGCGCCCGTCGGCGCACGCGTTGACGCCCGGGTCGTCCGGCACCACCGTCTGGGAGTCGCGGATTGCGGCGGCCATGCGCTCGAGGACGACACCCGTGTCCTCCTGGAAGACATCGAAGGCCTGCTGGGTCGCGTTCCGCGGCGCCCACGCGAATCCCCAGTGATCGACCTGCTGGCCCGTGCGCACGCTGTGGTTCCGGAGGGCGTAGACCTGGGCGGAGACGTACTGCTGCATGAGCTCGACGCTGACGTCCGTCCAGCCGAACGCGGAGCTCCATTGCCACGCGGCGTTCGCGACCGGGCTCGAGGTGGCCGCGAAGAACGCATTGGCGGTGCCCGAGGCCGTCGCACCGGCGCTCGCGAGCAGATCCGAGTGGCGGAGGTAGTCGACGAGCGCGTCGCGACGGGTAGCCGCATCGGCTCCCGGCGCGGCATAGCCGCGGACGTCGCCGTAGACCTCCTGCGACCAGTCGCTCACGTACGCGTTCATGTCCGTCCAGAAGGCCGTGTCCTGCAGCCACTCCTGCAGCCGGGCCTTGTACGTGCCGACCTCGCTGACGCGTTGACCGATGCCGACGACCCAGACGACGCCCTTCGCCGTCGGGCCCTCGCCACCGGCGTCGTACAGGCCGCGGAGGAAGTCACGGATCTCGGCGCGCTTCGCGCCGTCGCCGCGGCGGATCGCCGAGGTGAGCTCGTTCACCGCCCAGGTATCGCCCGCCTCGACGTCGAAGCCGCCGGCGACCATGCTGCGCCGCGCCTCGACGCCCGCCTGGTACCACGTCGAGCCGGTGCTCGCGACCCACTTCTGCCAGGTCGTGAGATGGATCTCGGCGAGTGCGTGGAACTGCGGCCCGAGCGTACGGATCTTCACCGCCTGCCCGGGACGGGCGCGGGTCTTCTGACCGACGACGGGTGGCACGGAGACGTAGTACTGCGCGCACGGCGAGGCGTTCGCGGCGAGTCTCGTCGCAAGCCGCACCCAGTCCGACGCGGCGTAGAAGACGGCACGCAGCGGCCGGCAGTCCTCCGCCACCCGGTAGGTGCGGAAGACCTGGCGGTCACGGAGCTTCGCGAGGAGCTCGGCCGTCTCCCGCGGCTCGAGCGACGGCACCGGCTGACCGGGGGCGGCCGAGCCGTGGCCCGGGAGCGCGAGCGCCCCCGCGAGGCAGGCGAACGCGACGGCAAGCAGGAGGCCTCGGCGCATCGCAGCAGGCTACGCAAGCCCTGTGAGGGACCTGTATGGGTTGTGACCGCGGCTCAGCCGGCGCCGAGGACGACCGCGAGCTGCTCGAGCGTGATGTTCCCGCCGCTGCAGATGAGCGCCACGCGCTTCGCGACGAGCCGCTCGCGCAGCCGGAGCGCGCCGGCGAGCGGTGACGCGCCGGCTCCCTCGACGAGGGTGCGCGTGTGCTCGATCATGAGCCGGTTCGCATGCCGGAGCTCGTCCTCGCCGACGAGGACGAAGTCGTCGAGGTGCTCCCACAGGATCGACTGCGGCAACGCAAAGCCCACGCGGGTGGCAAGACCCTCCGCGGCGGTCTCCATGCGGTCCTCGCACACCGCACGGGCACGCCACGAGCGGTAGGCGGCCGGTGCTGCCTCGGCCTGGACGCCGATCACCTCGCACGACGGGCGGAGCGCCTTCGCGACGATGCAGGCTCCCGCGGCACCGCTGCCGCCGCCGATCGGGACGACGACTGCGTCGATCGCGGGCTCGTCCTCGAGGATCTCGAGCGTGTGCGTCCCCACGCCGGCGATGAGGTGCGGCTCATCGCCCGAATGGACGTAGCGCCGGCCGTGCTCGACGGCAAGGCGCTCGCACTCCTCGCGTGCCTCGTCGAAGTCGCGGCCGTGCTCGACGATCTCCGCGCCGAGCGCGCGGATCGAGCCGACCTTCGCGGGGTTCGCGCCCGCCGGGACGCAGATCGTGACCCGCACCCCGAAGAGCCTCCCCGCGTAGGCGAGCGACTGTCCGTGGTTTCCCGTCGAGGCTGCGATGAGCCCCCGCTCCCGCTCGTCCTCCGAGAGCTGGGCGACGAGGTTCACGCCGCCGCGAACCTTGAAGGCACCCGTCGGCAGGTGGTTTTCGTGCTTGACCAGCACCTCCGTGCCCAGCAGCCCGGCGAGCCCGGCGTGCGCGTAGAGCGGCGTGCGCGGGAGGTGCGGCCCGAGCCGCTCCGCGGCGGCGCGGACGTCAGCGAGCGTCGGGGCAACCAGCGTGACCGCGCTCGCTTCCACGAGCGCAAGGCTAACGCGGAGCGCGCGTCACCCGGCCGTCCCTCGTCGCCGAGACGTGCGCGATGAGAGCGCGTTGAGCCGGTCTCGTCGACTTTTCGTCGACGTGAGCCGCCCCGCCTGAACGACCTGCTTCCATAGGCTCTGACGCATGTCCAAGCGGGCCCATCCGGCACCATCGCCCCGGACCCGCGTGCGCCGGCTCCACGAACGCGGCCGCTACGACCGGGAGACGATCGACGCGGTGCTCGACGCCGGGCTCGTGGCGCACCTCGGCTTCGTCCACGACGAGCAGCCGTTCGTCGTCCCGACGCTCCACGCGCGCGTCGGCGACCGCGTCTACGTGCACGGCTCGGCGGCGAGCCGCACGCTCAAGGAGCTGGCCGCGGGGATCCCCGCCTGCCTGACCGTCACGCTCCTCGACGGGATCGTGCTCGCACGGTCGATCTTCGAGCACTCGATGAACTACCGCTCGGTCGTCGTGCTCGGTACCGCGACGCCGGTGATCGAGCCGGACGAGCAGGCGACGGCGCTCGAGGCGTTCAGCGAGAAGATCCTCCCCGGCCGCTGGGCCGAGGCGCGCCCCCCGACGGCGAAGGAGCTGAAGGCGACCTCGATCCTGCGGCTGCCTCTCGACGAGGCCTCGGCGAAGATCCGGACAGGCGGACCGGAGGACGGCGACACCCCGGATGCCGAGCTCGACGTCTGGGCGGGTCATCTCCCGCTCGTGGTGCGGGCGCTCGCGCCCGTGCCCGACCCGACGCTCCGACCCGGAATCCCGATCCCACCGGCGCTCGAGCGGTACCGGCGCGAGGGGCTCGTGCCGTGACGGCGGCGTTCGAGACGGTCGTGATGAAGTTCGGCGGCTCGTCGGTCGCCGATCCCGACAAGGTTCGGACGGTCGCTCGTCGCATCGTGGAGGCGCGACGCCGGGGTCTGCGAGTCGTCGCGACCGTCTCGGCGATGGGCAAGACGACCGACACGCTCCTCGCGCTCGCACGAGACGTGTCGCCCTCCCCGCACCCGCGCGAGCTCGACATGATGCTCTCGACGGGCGAGCGGATCTCGTGCGCACTCGTCGCGATGGCGGTCAACGACCTCGGCGAGAGCGCCATCTCGTACACCGGCTCTCAGGCCGGGATCCTCACCGACGCGACGCACACGCGGGCCAAGATCCGAGAGATCCGAGGTGACCGCATCCGGACTGCGCTCGACGACGGGCGGATCGTGCTCGTCGCCGGCTTCCAGGGGTTCTCGCGCGACACGATGGAAATCACGACCCTCGGCCGCGGGGGGACCGACGCGACGGCCGTCGCCCTCGCGGCGGCGCTCGACGGTGCGTGCGAGATCTACTCGGACGTTCCGGGCGTCTTCACGGCCGATCCGCGGCTCGTCCCCGAAGCCCGCAAGCTGCCCGTCGTCTCGTACGACGAGATGCTCGAGATGGCCGCCTCGGGCGCAAAGGTGCTGATGCTCCGCTCGGTCGAGCTTGCGCGAAGCCACGGTGTCAGGATTCACGCGCGCTCGACGTTCACCGACGAGGAGGGAACCTGGGTGCAGGAGTCAGGAATGGAGCAGGCGATCATCTCGGCGGTGACCCACTCGGAGACGGACGTCGTCTTCACGCTCACCGGGATCCCCGACCGGCCGGGCGTCGCGGCGCGGATCTTCGAGGGCGTCGCCTCCGCGCAGGTGAACGTCGACACGATCATCCAGAACGTCGTCCACGGCCGCGCCGAGATGTCGTTCTCGGTGCCCGCCGAGGACACCGACGCGACCCGCGGCGCGATCGCGACGCTGCAGGACGAGCTGGGGGCGTTCGACGTCCGGGTCAACCACGAGCTCGGCAAGGTCTCGCTGGTCGGCGCCGGCATGCGCTCCCACCCCGGCGTCGCGGCGACGATGTTCCGCACGCTCGCCGAGCGCGGGATCAACCTCGAGATGATCTCGACCTCGCCGATCAAGATCTCCTGCATGATCGCCCGCGACCGGATCCCGGAAGCCGTGCGCGGCCTTCACGACGCGTTCCAGCTCGAGCGTGAGCCCGAGGAAGAGCCGACGATCTGACCCGGCGAGCACGGCAGGCTCAGGCGCGGCTGTGACGAACAATCCCGCGTGAGCAGTCGGACCATCGAGGCGATCATCACGGGAGCGGTCGGGCTCGTCGCCGTGATCGTCGTCCGTTGGTCCCTCGGGGTCGCCTTCGCGCGATACGAGCGGCGACTCGCACATCGCGATCCGGCGGAAGCCGCACGCAAGCGAACGACACTCGCCTTCCTGCGCCGAGTCATCGTCGCGCTCGTCTTCTCGGTCGCGGTTTGGAGCGTGCTCTCTCTTTATCCCCAGACGGACCGGATCGTCAACGCGCTGCTCGCCTCGAGCGCCGTGCTCGCCCTCGTTGTCGGTCTGGCGTTCAACGTCCCGCTCTCGAACCTCGGCTCGGGCCTGCTCGTAGCGTTCGCGCAGCCGCTCCGGCTCGGCGATCGCGTCACGATCGCGGACGAGACCGGCTTCGTCGAGGAGATCAGCCTCCTCTACACCACGCTGGTCACCGATGAGGCGCGTCGCGTCTACATCCCGAACACGCAGCTCACGACCTCGGCGATCGTCAATCGCACGATCCGCGATCCGCGGCGCGTGGTCTCGGCGGCCTTCCCGGTGCGCCTGGGTCACTCAGTCGACGAGGCGCGCCAAGTCGTGCTGCGTGCCGTCGAGCGCGTCGAGGGCCCGCAGCACGACGAGACCCGGGTCCTCGTGGGCGAGGTGAAGGAGGGCGCGGTCTGGCTCACCGCGACGGTCTCCGCGCCGCTCGACGCCGACGTGATCCAGCTCGGCTCCGACCTGCGCGAAGAGGTGCTCGACGCGCTCGGCGAGGCCGGCGCGCTCGCGGCGTGAGGACCCTCGTGATCCGGGGGTCGACCCGCGGCGATTCCTAGCCGAGCGCCAGGCGACGACCGCATTGGGTCGTCATCGGTCCCTCCGATGAGCCGGCGATCGCGGTCGGAGGCCGGCTTTGCCGCCGGGAGGCCAACCCGCGGTGACCCGAGCGCGACCGAGCAGGAGAGGGCTGGCGGGGGAACCATGGGTTCCCCCCGCCCTCCTAGACGCAGTCCTTGAGCGGCTGTGCCTCGGGAAGGGTCTCGAGGCGCTTCAGCGTGTTGTTCTCGATCTGGCGGATCCGCTCGCGCGTGACCCCGAAGGCCCGGCCGACCTCCTCGAGCGTGCAGGGCGCCTCCCCGAGGAGGCCGAAGCGGAGCTCGATCACCTTGCGGTCGCGATCGGGCAGCGAGCCGAGCGCCTGCTCGATGTCCTCGCGGCGAAGCGACAGCGAGGCGGTGTCGAAGGGCGACTCCGCCTGGTCGTCCGGCACGAAGTCTCCGAGCGAGGAGTCCTCCTCCTCACCGATGGGCTTCTCGAGCGAGACGGGCATCTGCGCCATGCGCAGGATCTCGCGCACTTCCTCGGTCGACATCTCGAGCTCCTCGGCGACCTCCTCCGGGCGTGGCTCGCGACCGAGGCGCTGGACGAGCTGCCGCTCGATGTGGACGACCTTGTTGAGCTTCTCCACCATGTGCACCGGGATCCGGATCGTGCGCGCCTTGTCGGCGATCGCGCGGGTCACCGCCTGCCGGATCCACCAGGTGGCGTACGTCGAGAACTTGAACCCCTTGCGGTAGTCGAACTTCTCCACCGCACGGATGAGACCGAGTGACCCCTCCTGGATGAGGTCGAGGAACGAGAGGCCACGACCCAGGTAGCCCTTCGCGATCGAGACCACGAGCCGCAGGTTCGCCTCGATCATGTGCTGCTTCGCCGACATGTCGCCTCGCTCGATGCGCTTGGCGAGCGCGACCTCCTGGTCGGCCGTCAGGAGCGGCACCTTGCCGATCTCGCGGAGGTAGAGGCGCAGCGAGTCGAGCGACGGCTCGACCGTCAGGTCGAGCTTCGGCGCAGCTGCCTCCTCGGGGGGCACGATCGGCTCCTCGTGCGGGAGCGCCTTGTGGAGCTCTCCTTCGTGGAGCTCGATCGAATGGTCGATCAGGTACGTCGTGAAGTCCTCGAACTGCTCCTTCGTGAGATCGACGTCCTCCAGCGACTTGACGATCTCGTCGTAGGTGAGGAACCCCTTCTCCTGCCCTTGCTCGACGAGCTTGTGGAGCTCTTCGACGTCCGGAAGGGCGGTTTCGACTGAGAGCATGTACTCCCTTTCCCCCAACTGCGGTTGACGTTGACCCTACGAACGCAGTGAGCCTGGCCTCCCACGCCCCGGCTCTCCTCAGGCGGCGCATCGTATACATGTGTGCACCTACATGGAAGAGGCGGATACTCGATCATCGATGATCGAGACTTATGCCCGGGACACCACCCGAGCCGAGCCGACCACCTCCCCATGGCTCGATCGCACCTCGTCACCGCCGAGCCCTTCGAGCTCGACGCCGAGGAGCGAGAGGACGTGCGTCACCGCCGGCCCGAGAGGCCGAAACGAGCCGTCGACGACCTTGAGCGCGATCCCGAGCCCGTCGGCGGAAGCGGCGCAGAAGAGCCCCTCCGCCCCACCCTTCGCGACCCAGCCGTCGAGCACCTCGATCAGCCGCGCGTCCTCCGAGACGGGCCCCCGGAGGAGCTCGGGATGTCCGCGCATCGCGCGAACGATCCGCGCGCCACCGTCGGCGAGCGCGAGGCGCGTGAACGCGTGCGCCGACCGCTCGAGTGTCAACGCGAACGTCGGCACGCCGCACCCGTCGACGCCGGTCGGCATCGACTCCGGCCCGATCTCGGCCAGCTCCGCGACCTCGTGGAGCATCGCCTGCTGGCACGGATGCTCCGCGAGCCGGTAGCCGCTCGCCGGCCAGCCCTCTTCGCGGCAGAGCGCGAGAAACCCGGCGTGCTTGCCGGAGCAGTTGTGAGCGATGCGCTCGGGACCTCGACCACACTCGAGGTCGTCCTCCGACGCAGGCGCGTCCGCGAGGATCCGGTGCACGACCGCGAGCTGCTCGGGCGACGCGCAATGGGACGCGCAGACGAGCGCCAGCTGCTCGTCGTCGAGATCAGGTCTCGCCCGCGCGACGGGAAGCGCCTGGATCGGCTTCGCCGAGGAGCGGAGATACGTGACGAGCCCCGGATCGCCCGCGGCGAGCTCGATCCGCCCGTCGCGAACGGCGACCGCGTGCACTACGTGTCGTGCCTCGACGACGTCGCCGCGCGTTACCTCCACGACGAGCGGTTCCACGGTCGCGGAGGGTACAGAGAGCCCGTGTCCGACTGAAGTCGGACACCAGGGACACCTAAGCTGGACGCCATGCCGGAGCTCCCCGAGGTCGAGGCGTGGGTGCAGGAGCTCGATCCCTTGGTCTCTCGCGCGCCGGTCGAGTCGGCGCGACCGGGTCACATCGCGACGTTGAAGAGCTTCGAGCCGCCCCCGAGCGCACTCGAGGGGCGGTCGTTCTCGGGCTCGAGGCGGCGCGGCAAGAACCTCCTCTTTCCCACCGACGACGGCCAGCTCGTCCTCCGGGTGCACCTGATGAGCGCGGGCCGCCTCCGGTACCTCGCGCCCGGCAAGAAAGGGCCGGCGAAGCCGATGTTCCGGGTCTCGTTCTCGGACGGTGGAGAGCTCGTGCTCACCGAGGCCGGGAAGAAGAAGCGCGCGGGCGTCTGGCTCCTGACGCCCGACGCGCTCGAGGCCGAGCTCGCGCACCTCGGTCCCGACGCGCTCGCGCTCGACGCAGCCTCGCTCGGGGAGATCCTGCGGCGCGAGCGGCGTCAGCTCCACTCGCTCCTCCGCGACCAGCGGGCGCTCGCCGGGATCGGTCGTGCGCACGCGAACGAAGTGCTGTGGGAAGCGCAGCTGCCGCCGTTTCGGATCTCGACGGAGCTCTCGGACGAGGAGGTCGCGACGCTTGCGAACGCGATCGACGTCGACCTCGCGCGGGCGCTCGAGCTCCGGGTCGCCGGCAAGGGCGACGCCGACGTCTACCGCATCCACGGGCACTACGGCGACCCCTGTCCGCGCTGCGGCGAGACCCTGCGTCGCGTCGACTTCGAGGAGCACACGATCACGTACTGCGCCGCCTGCCAGACGGGCGGCCGGATCCTCAAGGACCGTCGTCTCTCGAGGCTGCTGCGGTAGCGTCGTCCCCGTGAGCGATCTCCCGCTCGTGAGCGATCTCCAGGCGTCGGCGCCGCCGGTCGGGCTCGCGCTCTCGCGCGCAGGCGTCACGGGCGTCAACAAGGCGATCCGGATCCGCCGGGGCGCACAGGAGATCCTGATGGCCGCCGAGCTCGAGTGCACCGTCGATCTCGCTCGCGATCAGAAGGGCGTGCACATGTCGCGGTTCCCCGAGCTCTTCGACGAGGCGATCGACGACGTGGTGCTCGGCGAGGGGCTGCTCGTGGAGGTGCTGGCCGACCGGATCGCGACCCAGATCGTCGAGCGCCAGCAGGCCCTGCGGGCCGAGGTCCGGATCGTCGCACGCTGGCCGCTGCGCCGCAGGACGCCGGTGACCGACCTCGCGACCCAGGAGATGGTCTCGCTGATCGGGATCGCCGCGGCGACGAAAGCCGGCGCCCGCCGCGTCGTCGGGGTCGAGGCGACCGGCATCAACGCCTGCCCCTGCGCGCAGGGTCTCGTCCGGGGCCGAGCGGCAGAGCGGCTCGCCGAGGCCGGCTTCGGCGACGACGTCGAGCGGATCCTCGACCTCGTCCCGCTCGCGACGCACAACCAGCGTGGTCGAGGCACGCTCCTCGTCGGCACCGCGCGCGAGCTCGACGCGGAGGATCTCGTCGGGATCGTCGAGCGGTCGATGAGTGCGCCCGTCTACGAGCTCCTCAAGCGACCCGACGAGCTCTTCGTCGTCGAGCATGCCCACCTCCGCCCGCGCTTCGTCGAGGACTCGGTGCGCGTCGCCCTGAGCGAGCTCCTCGCCTCGCAACCGGACCTCGACGACGGCGACTTCGTCCTCTCACGGCAGGTGAACCTCGAGACGATTCACGACCACGACGTGGTCGCCGAGCGCTGGGGAACCGTGGGCGAGCTGCGAGGCGAGCTCTCCGACGACACGGCCGCCCCACGCCAGACGACGCTCGAGAGCTGGCTCAGCGCGCCGCGCGCCTGACGAAGCGCGCCCGGACGGACGTCGCCTTCGTCATCGGCACGGTGCACGCGCCGCTACGGCGCACACAGGCGCCCGTCCAGCCCGCGAAGCGCCATCCCTGGCCCGCCGTCGCGACGAGCCGCAGCGTGCTGTACGAGCTGGCGCTTCGAGCGCAGCGCAGGGCGCTGCAGCGCACGTTCGTGCCCGTGACGGAGCCCCGACCGACGACGGAGAGCGTGAGCGGGTAGCGCTCGGGAGCGAAGAGCGCCGTCACCGCCTGCGCCGCGCCGAGTGTGACCGAGCAGCTGTCCGTGCCGATGCAGGCCCCCGACCAACGGACGAACCGCTGTCCCTCGGCGGGCAGCGCATCGAGCACGAGCGCCGAGCCCTGATCCCATTCCGTCGTGCAGCTCGCCGAGCAGTCGACACCGGGCACGTCGCCCTCGACCGAGCCACCGCCGGCGATCGTCAGCGTCAGCCTGATCTGCCTCGTCACGAGCCTGAGCCAGCGCGAGTCCTGGACGTCCAGCCACGTGCCGGGGTGCGCGTAGTAGTCGTTGTGTCCGACGTCGAGCACGAGCGCCGCGAGCCTCGCCGCGGGGGCGTACGGGTAGAGGACGTCCCCGCTCGAGTCGCAGGGATGTCCGGTCGAATCGGGACAGGCGTTCGGCGGGCCGCTCGCGGGCACGGCACCGAAGGCATGGAGGAGCTCGTGCGCGGCGACGACCTCGGTCGGCACACCCGCACACGTCGCGAGGTACACGATCGCGACTCCCGCGCCGTCGGCCGTGCCCCCTCCCTCGCCGCACGGCGATCCCGAGGCCGTCGGCCCGTCGTAGTACACGAGATGTTTGTCGAAGCCCGAGCGGCGCAGGTCGCTGACGACGGCGTCGGTGATCTTCTCGAACCGCGTGTCGTTGACCTGGAGGCCTGCCGTGCTGTCGGGGAGCCGGATCACCGTGACGTCCGCCTGCGAGCCGCACGCGAACGCCGCCCGGTCGAAGCGGGGCTCACGCTCGAAGTCCTGGGTGCGCCACCACGCGGAGATCTCGTCAACGTCGGCGGAGATCTGGACTGCGCGCTCGACGCTCCGGTCGGTGCCGTCGGAGGCGATCGCGTAGACGACCCGGATCGTGCGACCCGTGACGGTCGCGGGACGATCCTCGGTCGTGGGAGTGCCGCACCACGGCGCCGCCCGCGCGCCGTCCGCGAGCACGGCGGCCAGGGCGATCGCGGCCGCGACGATGCCGAGCGCCCGCAGAGGACGCCCGGGAGACCCCTCGACCGGCACGTGACGCATCATCGTCCCGCCGCGGAAGGCGGTCAACCTGCGCGGGGCACGGTCCGCGAGAACCGCGGCTCCGTGCCCGCGAGCAACCGGCGCACGTTGTGCCGGTGGAGCAGGATGACGCCGACCGCCGCGAGCGCGGAGAACCCGACGATCGGCCAGGAGCTTCCGAACGCGAGCGCGAGGACGGGGAGGGCGGCCGCGGTGAGGATCGAGGCGAGCGACGCGTAGCGGGAGACCGCGAACACGACGAGCCAGACCGCGAGACAGGCCGCGGCGGCGAGAGGAGCGAGCGCGAGCGCGACGCCGCCGGCCGTCGCCACCATCTTCCCGCCCTTCCCGAACGCGAGGAACACCGGTCGGGCGTGCCCGATCATGGCGGCCGCGCCGGCGAGCACGCCCACCCAGTCGCCGCCGACCTCGAGCCCGACGAGCGCCGGGACGAATCCCTTGGCGACGTCGAGGAGCGCGACGGGGATGCCGAGCGAGCGGCCGTAGACGCGCCAGACGTTCGACGCACCGACGTTCCCGCTGCCGTGCTCGCGGACGTCCTCGCCGCGCAGGAGGCGGGGCAGCACGTAGCCGAACGGGATCGAGCCGAGCACGTACGCCCCGACGACGATGAGCACGTCCCCGATCACGGCGTCACGGCGGTGTGAGGCGACTCAGGTCGGGATCGAATACGAGGCGATCCACCCGTTGACGACCGTCCAGTCGAGGTTCTCGAAGAACGCGTCGACGTACGAGGGGCGGTCGGTCTGGTAGTCGAGGAAGTAGGCGTGCTCGTAGACGTCGAGCGCGACGAGCGGCGTCGCGTTCCAGACCGGGAACGTGTTCTGGGCGTCGCCGAGGTAGTTGAAGAGGCGGCGCTCGTCCCAGTCGTAGGCCGTCCACGCCCAGCCGCGAGCGGCGATCGCCGTCGCGCGCAGGTCGCTCCGCCACGTGGCGACCGAGCCGAAGTCGCGCTCGACGAGTGCCCGGAACTCGCCGTCCGGATCTCCGCCCTCGCCACCGAGGTGGGCGAAGTAGAGCTCGTGGTTCTTGATCCCGCCGATTGCGAACGTCAGGTCGACTTTCAGCGCCCGAACGTCCGAGTACACCTGGTTCGCCTTCTCGAGGTCGACGTCCGAGAGCGCCCCGAGGATCTCGTTCCGCTTCGCGACGTACCCCTGGTAGAGACGATGGTGAGCCTCGACCGAGGCGCGCGAGATGCCCGAGAGTTGGAGGAGCCGCGGCTCCAGCGGGCGGGCGGAGATCTCCTCGAACTGCGGCATGGCGCTCCTAGCGTTCGCGGGACGAAATCGGCGGCAGCATATCCTGGGCGAAACGCCGACGACCGACGACCGAAGGAGAGACGATGGCCTACGCCGTGCCCGACCTCGCGTACCCGTTCGATGCGCTCGAGCCGCACATCGACGCGCGCACCATGGAGATCCATCACGACAAGCACCACGCCGCGTACGTCACGAACCTGAACGCGGCACTCGACGGCACCGAATGGATGGATCGGCCCATCGAGGCGGTGCTCACCAACCTCGAGCTGATCCCGGACGACAAGCGGGCGGCTGTACGGAACAACGGCGGCGGGCACGCGAACCACACGCTCTTCTGGGAGATCATGGGGCCGGACGGCGGGGGCGAGCCAGCGGGCGACCTCGCGGCGGCGATCGACGACACGTTCGGCTCGCTCGACGAGCTCAAGACGCAGGTCACCGACGCCGGTGTGAAGCGGTTCGGCTCGGGCTGGAGCTGGCTCGTCTGGGACGGCACCGGGCTCGCCGTCCTCTCGACGCCGAACCAGGATTCGCCGATCTCCGAGGGAAAGACGCCCATCCTCGGGATCGACGTCTGGGAGCACGCCTACTACCTGAACTACCAGAACCGCCGCCCGGACTACCTCGCGGCCTGGTGGAACGTGGTGGCGTGGGACGCCGTCGCCGGCAAGCTCGACGCGGCGCGCACGGGATAGCCAGGTAGCCGCGCGCCGGGTGGAGGGGTGGTGTTGACGTCGATCGTGCCTCCCCTCCGCCCGCGCGCGCCGTCGGCGCGGCGAATCCGGGCGGGGTGCGCGCGCGTATTCCTAGTGTGGGTGCGGCGCTCACCGTTCGGCTTCCGCTGGCCCGACCGTGGTCGCCCTGGAGCGCTCCCGTCGTGAGTGCGGACTCGCGCACGGACGCGGAGCTCCTCCGGCTCGTCGGTACGGGCGATCGCTTCGCGTTCGAGGAGATCCACCGGCGGTACGCGCGCTCCGTCCTCGGGATCGCACTCCGGCGACTCGGTGACCGCGAGCGAGCCGAGGACGTGACGCAGGACACCTTCGCCAGCGTGTGGCGCTCGGCGCGCCGCTACGACCCCGCCCGCGGAGCGGCGGCGTCGTGGCTCTACACCGTCGCCCGGAACGCGATCGTCGACGGCCTGCGACGCACCCCGCCACCGACGGTCGACGACCCGCCCGAGGTCGTCTCGCCGGGCCTGGGCCCGGACGACGCGGTCGAGGCGGACTGGCTCGCATGGCGCGTGCACCGGGCGCTCGAGACGCTTCCCGAGCAGGAGCGCTCGCTCGTCGAGCTCGCGTACTGGAGCGGTCTCTCGCAGAGCGAGATCGCCGACTACGTCAACGTCCCGCTCGGGACGGTGAAGACGCGCACGCGCTCTGCGCTGCGGCGTCTCGCGGACGAACTGGACGAGGAGCTGAGATGAAGGATCTCCGAGAGCTGATCGGCGACGACGACGTCGAGCCCGTCGAGCTCGCGCGCCTGCAGCGCGTGCACGACCTGCTCGGCAAGGCCGGCCCGCCGCCCGAGCTCCCGCCCGAGCTCGCGGCGACCCCCGAGCCGCCGCGCGCGCAGGTCATCCCGCTCCCGCGCCGCTACCGCTTCACCGCCGTCGCGGCGGCCGCGGTCGTCGCCGCGGTGCTCTTCGGTGTCGGCTACCTCGTCGGCGCCGTCCCCGACCAGACAGTCGACCGGACGGTGACGATGAGCGGCTCGGGAGGCGCGAGCGCCGAGCTCGATCTCTTCGAGGCCGACGACGCCGGCAACTGGCCGATGGAGCTCCGCGTGGACGGGCTGCCGGCCGGCTCCTACGAGCTCTGGCTGACGCGGGACGGCGAGCTCGCCGAGCCCTGCGGCCGCTTCGCGGTCTCCGAGCCGCAGACGACCGTCCCGCTCAACGCGCCTTACCGGCTGCGCCAGTTCGATGGCTGGGTCGTGGTGCCCGTCGGCGAGCAGGAGGCAGTTCTCAGCACGTAGTGGGACGTGGCGTCCGACTTCGTCGGACACCTGCCGTCCTCAGCTCGAGCCCTTGCCCTTCCCCTGACCGGGCCCGTCGTCGTCATCGTCGTCGTCCGAGCCGGCCCCCTTGGCGGCCTTCCGCTCGGCCTTGGCCTTCGCCTTGTCCGCCTTCGCCTTGTCGGCCTTGGCCTTCCGGAGCTGCGCCTGCGTGCACGCACCCGTGCTGTCGCCGTGGCGGCGGTGGGCGGGCCACGCGTTTGCGGACACGCTGATCGTGACCTTTTCCTTGTGGCAGACGCTGACCTTGGCCTGGGTCTCGGTCGTGCCGGTGCCCGTCTCGGTGGTCGCCCGTGAGCTCGTGCTCCCGGCAAGCCCGGGCCCGACTGCGACGGCGAACCCGACGACCGCTGCAAGCACGCCGATCGTGCCCAGCGCAAGCCGACCCTTCGTCGTTGAATGCCTCATGTGCTCCCCCTCTCGATGAGCCGTACCTCTCACGCTATCGGAGGCGTGCGCCGTCGTCGAGAGCGACGATCACTCGGCCGAGGGATCGGCACGAGGTGTCTCGTTCCAGAGCAAAAAAACACTGAGCTGGCTGACCCGAAGGCCCGCCAGCTCAGATGGGAGGAATGTAGGGGCCAGCCGGGTCGGACGCAAGTCGTCGTCCGGACGTTTCTTCGCAAATTACGACATCTTGTGGCCCGGCCCTCCGCCCGCGGGTCGCGCCGCCCCGGCGAAGCTCCTCGGCGGGCGCCGCCCCGCCTGGCTCGGCCGACGCTAACGCCGGATCGAGCGCACGGTGGCACGCCAGGCACCGCGTGGAGCGGTGACCTCGACGACGTCACCCACCGCGGCGCCGAGCAGCGCCGAGCCGAGCGGCGAGTCGGACGAGACCCCGCCGCGCGAGGCGATCGTCACCTCCAACACCTCTCCGTCCTCGTCCGCGATCTCGACGATCGAGCCGGGCCCGACGTGGTCGTCCGTCGCGTGATCGACGACGACCGCCGTGTGAATCCGGTCGCGGAGCTTCGCGATGCGGGCCTCGAGGAGGCCCTGCTCGTTCTTCGCGGCGTGGTACTCGAAGTTCTCGGAGAGGTCGCCGAAGGAGCGCGCCGTGGCGATCGCCTCGACCGCGGCCGCGCGCTGCGGCCCCTCCATTTCGGCGAGCTCGGCCGCCAGCGCATCATGCTGCTCCTGGGTGAGCATCTCGCCCGAACCGCTCATCGCGTGGAGGCTACCCGGCGCTCGTACGAGGCAACGGCCCAGCCCTCGTGCTCCTCGCGGGTGACCTCGCGCCAGTCGTCCCACTCGACGTGCGGAAAACGGACGTCGCCCTCGGGCTCGGCGTCGACCCAGGTCAGCGCGAGGCGATCCGCCGTCGGGAGGGCCTCCGCGTAGACCTGCGAGCCACCCACGACGAAGACCTTCTCGTCGATCGTCCGCGCAAGCGCGATCGCCTCCGGGACGCTCCGCGCGACGAGGACGCCCTCGGCGCCCTTCCAGTCCTCCTGGCGCGTGACGACGATCGTCGTCCGCTCCGGGAGCGGTCGCCCGATCGACTCGTAGGTCTTGCGACCCATCACGAGCACGTGCCCGAGCGTCAGCTCCTTGAAGAGGCGCTGCTCCCCCGGGAGCTGCCACGGGATGCCA
>Ga0190271_10000464_pt1 | contig 20510 bp, 23 predicted proteins | sample Popmic356T_FD_133747 | JGI IMG/M metagenome (GOLD analysis project Ga0190271, IMG submission 133747) | Populus adjacent soil microbial communities from riparian zone of Weber River, Utah, USA - 356 T | ecosystem: Environmental > Terrestrial > Soil > Riparian zone | place: USA: Utah | collected...
AACCGCCTGGCGCATGCACTGGTCGATGTCTACGGCGTCAAGCCCGGCAACCGGGTGCTGATCCGTTCAGCCAACAATCCAGCCATGGTCGCCTGCTGGCTGGCGGCGACAAAGGCCGGCGCGGTTGTCGTCAACACCATGCCGATGCTGCGGGCTGTCGAACTGACCAAGATCGTCGGGAAGGCGGAGATTACGCTGGCCCTGTGCGACACGCGCATCAAGGACGAATTGGTCGCCTGCGCCAAGGACAGCCGGTTCTTGAAGGCGGTGATCGGTTTCGATGGCACCGCCAACCATGATGCCGAGCTTGACCGCGTGGCGCTGGACAAACCGGTCCGCTTCGAGGCGGTCAAGACCGGCCGCGACGATGTTGCGCTGCTCGGCTTCACCTCCGCCACCACGGGCATGCCCAAGGCGACGATTCATTTCCACAGAGATCTGCTGATCATCGCCGACGCCTATGCGCGCGAGATTCTGAACGTACAGCCCACCGACGTGTTCGTCGGATCGCCGCCTCTGGCGTTCACCTTCGGCCTTGGCGGACTGGCGATTTTCCCACTTCGTTTCGGTGCCGCAGCGACCCTGCTGGAGCAGGCGACGCCTGGGAGCATGATCGAGATCATCGAGACGTACAAGGCGACGATCAGCTTCACCGCGCCAACCGCCTATCGCGCCATGCTGGCCGCGATGGACCAGGGCGCCGACCTGTCGTCTCTGCGCATTGCGGTGTCGGCCGGCGAGACGCTGCCGGCGCCAGTCTTTGAGGAATGGGTCAGGAAAACGGGCAGGCCGATGCTTGACGGCATCGGCGCCACCGAGATGCTGCACATCTTCATTTCCAACCGGCTGGACGACATGCACGCCGGCTCGACCGGGCGGCCCGTCAGCGGCTACAGGGCTAAGATCGTCGACGACCAGATGCGCGATGTCGCGCCCGGTACGCCCGGCCGGCTTGCGGTCAAGGGGCCGACTGGCTGCCGTTACCTCGCCGATCCGCGCCAGCGTGAATATGTGCGCGCCGGCTGGAACATCACGGGCGACACCTTCGTGCAGGATGAGGATGGCCGCTTCCATTTCGCCGCACGGTCCGACGACATGATCGTCTCGTCCGGCTACAACATCGCGGGACCCGAAGTCGAGGCGGCGCTGCTGTCCCACGCCGCGGTGAAGGAATGTGCCGTCATCGGCGCACCGGACAGCGAGCGAGGACAGATCGTCGAGGCTTACGTCGTGCTGAGCGCTGGCCATGCGCCTGACGCTCAGACCGTCAAACTGCTGCAGGACCACGTCAAGGCGACGATCGCGCCATACAAATATCCCCGCTCGGTGAAATTCCTTGAGGCGTTGCCGAAGACGCAGACGGGGAAGATCCAGCGGTTCCGGCTGCGTACCGATGTGACCGGACTTAGCTCATGACCGACTTCCGCCATACGCGCTCACTTTTCCACCTGCCGGAAGGAATGATCTATCTCGACGGCAATTCGCTCGGCCCCTTGCCGCTCGCCGCCACAGCGCGCGCGGCCTCCATGCTGACCGGAGAATGGGGCGCGGAACTGATCAAGGGGTGGAACACCGCCGGGTGGTACGTGCAGCCGCGCCGCGTCGGCGATCGCGTGGCGAAGTTGATCGGCGCGGCCGAAGGCACGGTCGTGATGGGCGACACGCTGTCTATCAAGGTGCATCAGGCGCTGGCATCCGCCCTGGAAATGCGGCCCGACCGCAATGTAGTGCTCTCCGACAGCGGCAACTTCCCGTCCGACCTCTACATTGCGCAAGGCCTGCTGAAATCGCTGGGCAAGGGACATGTGCTGAGGGTGGTGGAGCCGGAGGCCGTGGCCGACGCCATTGACGACAGCGTTTCCGTGCTGATGATCACCGAGGTGGACTATCGCACCGGCCGGCTGCACGACATGAAGGCGCTGACCCGCAAGGCGCACGAAGCCGGCGCGCTGACCGTTTGGGACCTCGCCCATTCGGCAGGCGCCATCGAGGTTGACCTGACCGGAGCGGAGGCGGACTTCGCCGTCGGCTGCACCTATAAATATCTGAACGGAGGGCCCGGCGCGCCGGCCTTCATCTATGTCGCGCCGAAGCACAGCGAGGCGGCCCGCCCCGCGCTTTCAGGCTGGATGGGACATGAAGCGCCCTTCGCATTCGACCTCGATTACCGGCCCGGCGCCGGAATCGAACGGATGCGGGTCGGTACCCCGCCGGTCATGGCGCTGACGGTGCTGGAGGCCGCCCTCGACGCGTGGAACGGCGTCGAGATGGCGGATATCCGCCGCGCCTCCATTGCGCTGACGGACCTGTTCATCCGCGAGGTGGAGCGGCGCTGCCCAAGCCTCACTCTCGCCTCGCCCCGTGAAGGCGCCCGTCGCGGCAGCCAGATATCCTTCCGCCATCCGGAGGGGTACGCCATCATGCAAGCCCTCATCGCGCGCAACGTCATAGGCGATTTCCGCGCCCCCGACATCATCCGCTTCGGTTTCACCCCGCTCTATATCGGCGAGGCCGATGTGATGGGTGCGGTGGCCGTGCTGGAGGAGATCATGGCAGGCGGCCTGTGGGATCGCCCCGAATTCAAGCGCAAGGCAGCTGTGACATGAGCACCAGACCTCCTGCATCGACCGATGCCGCGCCTTACGATCCGGCGCGCGAGGGCGCGCAAATGTCATTCGACGGGCGTATGTCCTATAGCGACTATCTCGGATTGGAAAAGGTTCTCGGCGCGCAGGCCCCACTTTCCCAAGCGCATGACGAACTGCTCTTCATCATTCAGCACCAGACCTCCGAACTCTGGATGAAGCTGGCTATTCACGAGATCCGGTCGGCGATGCGAGCGATCCGCGAAGACCGGCTCCAGCCGGCGTTCAAGATGCTGACGCGGGTGTCACGCATCTTCGAGCAATTGACCAATGCCTGGGATGTTCTGCGCACGATGACGCCCAGCGAATATACCGAGTTTCGCGATGCGCTCGGCCAATCCTCGGGCTTCCAGTCGTGGCAATATCGCGCGATCGAGTTTCTGGCCGGCAACCGCAACCTCGCCATGCTCCGGCCGCACGAACACCGGCCGGACATCATGGCCGAACTCCAGTCGATACTGCACACACCCAGCCTCTACGATGAAGCGATCCTGCTTCTGGCTCGGGAGGGGTTCGATATCGGCGAGGACGCAGCACGCAGCGACTGGACCATCAGGCGCACGGAGAACGCGGCTGTGCGGGCGGCATGGCGCGAGGTCTATCGTGCGCCGCAGAAATTCTGGGCGATCTATGAGCTGGCGGAAAAGCTGGTCGATTTCGAGGACTATTTCCGGCGCTGGCGCTTCAACCATGTGACCACCGTCGAGCGCATTATCGGCTTGAAGCGCGGCACGGGCGGCACCGCCGGCGTGTCCTATCTCAGGCGCATGCTGGACGTGGAACTGTTTCCGGAATTGTGGAAACTGAGGACGGAACTCTGAGGACGAGTAAATCAACATGCCGGGAGCGGCGGGAGAATACCTGCCCGCAATTCAAGTACGAAATTGAAGCGAACCAACGCATAACAGGGAGAACACTCATGAAGAAACTTCTGGCCGCGGGAATTGCGGCTCTTGCACTTACCACTGCCTCTTTCGCGGAGCCGGTCAAGATCGGCATGATCACCACTCTTTCGGGCGGTGGTGCGGGCCTCGGCGTCGATGCGCGCGACGGCTTCATGCTGGCGATCAACCTCGCCGGCAACAAGGATGTCACGGTCGTGACAGAAGACGACGCGATGAAGCCGGAACTCGCCGTGCAGATCGCCGACAAAATGATCCAGCAGGAACAGGTCGACATCCTGACCGGCATTATCTGGTCCAACCTTGCCATGGCGGTGGTGCCGAACGCGGTTGCGCAGGGCAAGTTCTACCTGTCGGTCAATGCAGGCCCATCGCCCTTGGCCGGCGCCAAATGCAATGAGAACTATTTCAACGTCGCCTATCAGAATGACAATTTCCACGAGGCGATGGGCGAGTACGCCACCAAGCAGGGGCTGAAGAAGATCTTCATCCTTGCGCCGAACTATCCGGCCGGCACCGACTCGCTGAATGGTTTCAAGCGCTTTTACAAGGGTGAACTGGCGGGCGAAGTTTACACCAAGCTCGGTCAGACGGACTACGCGGCCGAGATTGCCCAGATTCGCGACTCCGGCGCCGACTCGGTGTTCTTCTTCCTGCCCGGCGGTATGGGCATCGCTTTCGTCAAGCAGTATGCGCAGTCTGGCGTGAAGACGCCGCTGATGGGTCCCGGCTTCTCCTTCAGCCAGGACCTCCTGGGCGCGATCGGCGACGCAGCACTGGGTGCGAAGAACTCGGCTTCATGGTCGAAGGATCTCGACAACGCCGCCAACAAGACGTTCGTTGAGGAGTTCCAGAAGGCCTATAGCCGCCTGCCCTCGATCTACGCGGCGCAAGCCTATGATACCGCAAACCTGATCCTGGCCGCTTCGTCGAAGGCCAGCGTCAAGGACGCAGCCGCGTTCCGGGCTGCGCTGAAGGCTGCCGACTTCCAGTCGGTGCGCGGCAAGTTCAAGTTCAACACCAACAACCATCCGGTCCAGGACCTCTATGTTCGCGAGGTGGTGAAGGAAGGTGATGTGCTGACGAACAAGATTGTCGACACGGCGTTCACCGATCACGCCGACGCCTATGCCAAGGATTGCCCGCTGAAATAGCGAGCATCAGTTGCTGCCCCCGTCGTCGCGGCGGGGGCGGCACACTCCGCAGTCTTGCCACATGGATGACGACCGGATCGGTCGGCCCGCCGTTGGCCGCTCATCACCAAGCAGCTTCCGTTCCTCCAAAGGCCTGTGGCCGGAGATTTCGCCGTGCTCGATCGCCTGTGCCGAAAGAACATTCCGGTCCGCTTCGCGGCCCTTCGTATCGCTCGGGAGATCCTTGGATAGCCATGTCCGGCGCCCTCCTCTTCGAACAAATCCTCAACGGCCTTCAGTTCGGCGTAATGCTTTTCCTGATGGCGGCGGGGCTGACCCTGATCTTCGGCGTCATGGGGCTGATCAACCTCGCGCATGGGTCGTTCTACATGATCGGCGCATTTGCCTGCGCAGCCATCGCGGCCTGGACCGGATCGTTCTGGCTGGGGCTGATCGCCAGTCTGGCAGCTGCTGCCGCGGCCGGAGCAATCGTCGAATTGCTCGTCATACGCCGGCTCTACGACCGCGACCATCTGGATCAGGTACTGGCGACCTTCGCGCTGATCCTGATCTTTTCGGAAGGCACGCGCTGGCTGTTCGGCTCCTTCCCGCTCTATCTCGACATTCCTCCGCTGCTGGCCGGTGCTGTGACACTTCCAGGCGGCGGTCAGTACCAGCTTTACCGGCTGGCGATCATCGGCGTCGGCATTCTCGTGGCGGTCGGGCTTTACCTGCTGATCTCAAAGACGCGCCTCGGCATGCGCATCCGCGCCGGGCAATCGGACCGCGAAATGATCGGCGCGCTCGGCGTCGACATCCGTACGCTCTATACGGTGGTGTTTGCGCTGGGCACGGCGCTGGCGGGGCTGGCCGGGGCGCTTGTGGGCGCGTTGCAATCCGTGCAGGTCGGCATGGGTGAACCGGTGCTCATCCTCGCCTTCGTGGTCATCGTCATCGGCGGTGTCGGCTCGATCAAGGGAGCGCTCGTGGGCGCCCTTCTCGTCGGCGTCATCGATACGCTCGGCCGTTTCCTGCTGCCGAAGCTCTTCGCCTTGTCGCTCGGCGCCTCCCAAGGCGCCACCGCCGGCGCGGCCGTCGCCTCGATGCTCATCTACATCGTCATGGCGCTGATCCTTGCCTTTCGCCCGCAAGGGCTTTTCGCGGCCAACACATGACCCGCGAAACGATCGTAAACGCAGGCCTCGCCGCCCTGTTGCTCGCCCTGCCCTTCTGGGCATTGGCAGTTGGCGAGCCGTTCTACATCACCCTTGCCACGCGCATGGCCGTGCTGGGCCTGGCGGCCGTTGGCCTGAATCTCGCACTGGGCCTCGGCGGACTGGTGTCGTTTGGCCACGCGGCCTTTTTCGGGATCGGCGGATACGCTGCCGGCATTCTCTCCACCAGCGCAATGAACATGACCCCGGTCATCACCTGGCCGATCGAGATCAACGGATCGGATCAGGCCTGGGTCGCCTGGTGTGTCGCCATGATTGTCGCGGGTCTGGTTGCGCTGGCCACAGGCGCGATCAGCTTGAGAACATCGGGCGTCTACTTCATCATGATCACGCTCGCCTTTGCCCAGATGATCTACTATTTCGCCATTTCCTGGCCCGCCTATGGCGGCGAGGATGGGCTGTCGATCGCCATGCGCGGCGCGCTGCCGGGCGTCAACACAGCCGGTCCGCTGCAGTTCTTCCTGGTCTGCTACGCGCTTCTGCTGCTCGCTTTGCTGTTCTTTGCGCTGTTGCGCGGCTCACGCTTCGGCGCGGCGCTCCAGGCGGCGCGTCAGAACGAGCGCCGGACGGCCACGGTCGGCATCGACGTCTTTCCCGTCCGCCTTGCCGGGTTCGTGCTCTCGGCGATGATCGCCGCGCTGGCGGGTGCGCTGTATGCAGACCTCAATCGTTTCGCCAGCCCCTCGATGCTGTCGTGGCAAATGTCGGGCGAACTCATCGTGCTGATTATTCTGGGCGGCACTGGCCGCCTTTTCGGACCGGTCGCCGGCGCCATGGCTTTCGTGCTGATCGAGTATCTCCTGGGAGGTGTCACCGAACGCTGGCAGTTGTTCCTCGGCTTCATTTTGCTGGGGGTGGTGCTGTTTGCACGCGGCGGCGTTGTCGGGGCTCTGGCCGGGAGGGCTCGCCATGAGTGAGACGGTTCTCGCAGCGCGGCATCTGCGTAAGAGCTTCGGCGCGCTGAAGGCGACAGACGATGTCAGCCTCGAACTGAGACGAGGAGAGATCCACGCCCTGATCGGCCCGAACGGCGCCGGCAAGTCGACGCTTATCCACCAGATCGCGGGGTCTCTCAAGCCGGACTCCGGCACGATGGAATTTCTTGGCCGCGATGTCGGCGCACTCGGCGTAGCGGCGCGCGCACGCCTGGGGCTGGGGCGGTCGTTCCAGGTCTCCTCGCTGGCGCCGGAATTCTCCGCGCTGCGCAATGTCATGCTGGCGGTTCAGGCGCGGCAAGGCTCGAGCTTTCGATTCTTTGCGCCTGTCATGCGCGACCGGACATTGACCGCACCGGCCATGACAGCGCTGGAGCGCGTGGGCCTTGCCAACCGCGCCAGGACGCCGGCGGCTGAACTGTCGCATGGCGAGCGCCGCAAGCTGGAAATCGCAATCGCCTTGGCGTTGGGCGCCAAGGCGTTCCTCTTCGACGAGCCGATGGCCGGGATGGGGCCGGAAGGATCCAAGGACCTGACGAAATTCCTGGATGGGTTGCGCGCGGAAGCGCCTATCCTGCTGGTCGAACACGACATGGATGCGGTGTTTGCCCTGGCCGACCGGACCTCGGTCCTGGTTTACGGCAAGATCATCGCGACGGGCCGCGTGGCGGAAATCCGCAGCCATCCGGAGGTTCGCCGCGCCTATCTCGGCGAGGAAACCGCATGACTGCGCTGCTCGACATCAGTAAGCTGACCGCCTTCCACGGCGCCTCGCAATCCCTGTTCGGCGTCGACCTGATAGTGGAAGAGGGCGAGGTGGTCTCGCTCATGGGTCGCAATGGCATGGGCAAGACGACGACCATCTCCTCCGTTCTTGGCCTGGTGCGGCCACGCGGCGGATCGGTACGATTCGCCGGCCGGGACATCGCCCAGCTTTCCGCGCATCGCACCGCCAGGCTGGGCATCGGGCTGGTGCCCGAAGGCCGGCGCTGCTTTCCCAATTTGACGATTCGCGAAAACCTCGTCGCGGCGGCGCGCGGGTCCGGTTGGTCGCTCAGTCGCGTATGCGCATTGTTTCCACGGCTGCAGGAGCGTCTCGGCCAATATGCCAACACGCTGTCGGGCGGCGAGCAGCAGATGCTAGCCATCGGCCGCGCGCTGATGACCAACCCCCGCCTGTTGATTCTCGACGAGGCCACCGAGGGCCTTGCGCCCGTCGTGCGACAGGACATCTGGCGTGCGATCCGCACCCTCAAGGCGGAGGGGCAGTCTATCCTTGTCGTCGACAAGACCTTGTCCGAACTGCTGCCCGTTGCCGATCGCCTGGTGGTCTTGGAGAGAGGCGCGACAGCCTGGACAGGGACGCCGCAGGAGTTGTCGCCAGCGCTGCAGGATCGCTACCTCGGAGTGTAGTCCGTCACGCCTGTCTGACGCTACCGGGCGCCGAAGATGGCGCTTCCCACCCGCACGCTCGTCGCGCCGAACGCGACCGCGATCTCATAATCGCCGGACATCCCCATGGACAGCTTTTGGACGCCCGCCTCGCGCGCGATCTTCTCCAGCAGGGCAAAATGCGGTCCGGGATTTTCGTCCACCGGCGGTATGCACATCAGGCCCTCGATCGCCAGGCCGTGAACCTCGCGGCAGCGCTGCACGAAGGCGACGGCGTCGCGTGGGTCGATGCCGGCCTTCTGCTCCTCCAGCCCGGTATTCACCTGGACGTAGAGGCGCGTTTTGCGCTGCTGCTTCTGCATTTCACGGGCCAGTTCGGCGGCGATCTTCTCGCGGTCCACGGTCTCGATCACGTCAAACAGGGCGACCGCTTCCCTCGCCTTGTTGGACTGTAGCGGACCGATCAGGTGGAGCTCTATGTCGGGATGCTCCCCCTTCAGGTCAGGCCATTTGGCTTGCGCTTCCTGAACGCGGTTTTCACCAAAGACGCGCTGTCCCGCCGCGATCACCGGACGGACCGTCTCGGCCTCGAACGTCTTGGTCACGGCAACCAGCGTCACGCCGCCCGCGGGTCGCTTCGCCGAGCGCTCGGCCGCGGCGATCGCCTCCTTGACCTTGATGAGGTTCTTGACGCTTTCACTCATGATGGTGTGTGCAACTCGCCTCAGGGTCTAAGGTTGACGGTTCGGCCAAAGCGTGGTGAAGGTCCGCCAAACCAATCTCAGCCGATATATCAAGTGATTTAACGGTCATGGCAACCGAACGATACAATCCGCGTGCATCCGAGCCCAAATGGCAGAAGGCCTGGGCAGAGGCTAAGCTGTTTGAAACGCAGAACGACGATCCACGTCCGAAGTACTATGTGCTTGAGATGTTTCCCTATCCGTCGGGGCGCATTCATATCGGCCATGTGCGCAACTATGCGATGGGCGACGTCGTTGCCCGCTACCGCCGCGCCAGGGGCTTCAATGTACTGCACCCGATGGGCTGGGATGCGTTCGGCCTGCCGGCGGAGAATGCGGCGCGCGACAACAAGGTCAACCCGCGCGACTGGACCTACGCCAACATCGACACGATGAAGCGCCAGTTGAAGACCATGGGTCTGTCGCTCGACTGGTCGCGCGAAATCGCGACCTGCGATCCGGCCTACTACCGCCATCAGCAGAAGCTGTTCCTGGATTTCTGGAAGGCCGGGCTGGTCGAACGCAAGTCGGCGAAGGTCAACTGGGACCCGGAAGACATGACCGTGCTCGCCAACGAGCAGGTGATCGATGGCCGTGGCTGGCGCTCCGGCGCGCTGGTCGAGCAACGCGACCTGACGCAGTGGTTTTTCAAGATCACCGCGATGAGCCAGGACCTGCTGTACAGCCTCGATACGCTCGAGCGCTGGCCGGACAAGGTCAAGCTGATGCAGGCCAACTGGATCGGCCGGTCCGAGGGGCTGCTGCTGCGTTGGCCGCTGGCTGAGGGCACCGCCCCCGCAGGCGAGAGTGAACTGGAGGTCTATACGACACGTCCGGACACGATATTCGGCGCATCCTTCATGGCGATCGCGGCAGATCACCCGTTGGCCAGAAAGGCTGCCGAGGGGAATCCCGCGCTGGCTGCCTTCATCCAGGAGGTCAAGCACGGCGGAACCTCCGCCGCCGAAATCGAGACGGCCGAAAAGAAGGGTTTCGACACGGGCATCCGGGTTACCCATCCGTTCGACCCGGCGTGGACCCTGCCGGTCTACGTCGCCAACTTCGTGTTGATGGACTATGGAACGGGCGCCATCTTCGGCTGTCCCTCCGGCGACCAACGCGACCTCGACTTCGCGAACAAGTATGGCCTGCCGGTCGTGCCGGTCGTCATGCCGGCCGATGCCGATGCGGCGACTTTTCAGATTACCGAGACCGCCTTCACCGACGATGGCGTGATGATCAATTCGCGCTTTCTGGACGGCATGTCGCCTGCCGCCGCCTTTGAAAAAGTAGCGGATCTGCTGGAACAGCGCTCGCTCGGTAACCGCCCGATGGGCGAGCGAAAGGTGCAGTTCCGCCTGCGCGACTGGCTCATTTCGCGCCAGCGTTATTGGGGCTGTCCGATCCCGGTCATCCATTGCGAGGTCTGCGGCGCGGTACCGGTGCCGGCCAAGAATTTGCCGGTGGAACTTCCTGCTGAAGTGTCCTTCGACAAGCCCGGCAATCCGCTCGATCATCATCCCACCTGGAAGCATGTCGATTGCCCGCAATGCGGCAAGCCGGCGCGGCGCGACACCGACACCATGGACACCTTCGTCGATTCGTCCTGGTACTTCGCGCGCTTCACCGACCCGTGGAACGAAGACCAGCCGACGACGCTGTCGGCGGTTGACGGCAAGCGCGGCTGGCTGCCGGTCAATCAATATATTGGCGGCGTCGAGCATGCGATCCTGCATCTGCTCTATTCGCGCTTCTATGCGCGCGCCATGAAAGCGACCGGCCATCTGAACGACGCTGTCGAACCGTTCGAGGGACTGTTCACGCAAGGCATGGTCGTACACGAGACCTACAAGGGAGCGGACGGCTGGGCCGCGCCGTCCGACGTGCGAATCGAGGAAGTCGACGGCAAGCGCCGTGCGAGCCTGATTGCCGATGGCTCGCCGGTAGAGATCGGCCCGATCGAGAAGATGTCGAAGTCGAAGAAGAACACGGTCAGCCCGGAAGAGATTACCGACAGCTATGGCGCCGACACCGCGCGCTGGTTCATGCTGTCCGATTCTCCCCCCGAGCGTGATGTTGAATGGACCGATGACGGCGCGGCAGGCGCGCATCGCTTCGTGCAGCGTGTCTGGCGTCTGGTGGCCGATGGCGCTGAAATTCTCGATAGCGTGGCTGCCGGGACCGGCGGCGAAGGCGATGCCCTGGCCGTTTCCAAGGCAGCCCACAAATCGGTGAAGCAGGTTGGCGAAGATATCGAAAAGCTGGCCTTCAACCGGGCGATCGCACGTCTGTACGAACTGGTGAACAGCTTGCAGCCGGCGCTGGCCTCCATAATTTCGGCGAACGCGGATGCCGATGCTGGTTCCAAGGCGGCGATGCGCCAGGCGCTGGAATTCCTGGTGCTGCTGATCGCGCCGATGATGCCGCATCTGGCGGAGGAGTGCTGGGACGCCTTGGGGAATGGCGGCATGGCCGCCGAGCAACACTGGCCGGCCTTTGACCCGGTGCTGACCGTGGACAACGAAATCGTCTATCCCGTCCAGCTCAACGGCAAGAAACGTGGCGAATTGACAATCTCGCGCGATGCAGACCAAGGTGCCGTCGAAAAGGCGGCCCTGGCATTGGATGCGGTCCAGAAAGCGCTCGATGGAAAGGCGCCGCGCAAGGTGATCGTCGTCCCGCAAAGGATCGTCAATGTCGTCATTTGATGCGCAATTTCGCGGCCTGCGGGAACGCCCGCTTCGCACGGCGCTCGTGGTGGGAGCGCTGCTGGCGCTGGGCGCCATTTCGGCCTGCACCGTTCGGCCCCTATATGCGGATAGCACGACGACGAGCGGCTTGCCTGTTCGGGGAGAACTTTCCCAGATCGCGGTGAAGCCCGTCAGCACCCGCTATGGGCAAGAAGTTCGCAACCATCTGATCTTCCTGTTCGGCGGCGGCAAGGGCCAGCCGGCGGCGTCCAAATATTCGCTGCAGCTTTCGGTGGTCGCGCAGGCGCAATCGGCCGTGCTGATCCAAAGCGCCGGCGATAACGAGCCCACGGCCGGCACGCTGACGATGATCGGCAGCTACACGCTGACGGAAAACGGCAAGGGTGCAACCCTGGCTGCCGGCGAGCGCCGGGTTACGTCGAACTACGATCTTCCGAAGCAGGAATATGCGGCCTTGCGTGCTGTGCGCGACGCCGAAAACCGCGCCGCGCGCGAACTTGCGCAGGTGCTGCAATTGGCGATCGCGCAGGAAATGTCGCAGCGGTAGCGTTGCGGCCTCTGATCCGGTCATCCCGGGCGGTTGACGATTCGACGGAACCGGACGGCGGCACTAAGCTCTGATTTCCTGGACCGTTCCGGAGGTCGCCTATGCGATGGATGCTTAAGGCTGGAGTCGTGACTGCCGCGCTGTTGGCCATGACCGGCGGCGTCACCGCGCAGCCGGTTCCGTCAGGTGAAGAAGGCGAGTTGACGAAATTCCTTCCGCCCGTGCCGGGTACGCGGATATGCTTCTCGCGCCTCTATGACGCGGAGCACCTGAAGGCTCACCCGAAGCAGAAGGTTACGGAACTTGAGTTCCGTCTCTCCTACTACCGGCACCCTCCGGCTGAAGACCTGCCCAAGGGCCAGAACAACTATTATTTTGCGCTCTTTGCAAAGCTGCGCGGCTCGTCCGAAAAGCTGCAATCGTTCGGGGAATGCACGCCAAGCGGCGATGCGATCGCCTGCATGGTCGAATGCGATGGCGGCGGCATTCAGGTCAAACGTCGGCCCGACAAGAAGGTGCTCGTCTACTTCGCCGCCGATATCGGGCGCATCCGCATGGCGGGCTGCGATGGCGACGAGGAAGGCGATAGTGTCGACCTCACCCCAGGCGCAGACGACCGGGAGTTCCTTCTGTCAAAGACGCCGGACGCGGAATGCCCCGCTTATGACGATTGGTAAGAGGGAGGCTGCGGTGAATCCCTTGAGGAGGGCTGTCGCCTATTTGCACTTGGCGATCGAACTCAGCGCAGCAGAAATGCCCTTGAGCGAGAAGGCATAGCTGGTCGGATTGCCACGGCCGGATTTCGCAGCCACTTTCATTTCCGAACCGTTCTTCATCGCCGCAATCAGCGCGGGCTCTTCAGCCGCGTTCTCGACCCATGCGGACTTGCCGCGCGTAAACATGGAGAAGGACTTGCCGTCGACGGTAACGGAGACCTTCGAATTCTCCTGGAAATTGTACGATGCAATGAACTGAGGCTCGTAGGACGGCGCCTGCCCGGGGCGCTGGCTGACGAAGAAGAAGATGTCGCCGTGATCGAGGGTCTTCGGCGTCTTCTCCGTCGGAACTGTCAGTACATAACATACTTTGCCGTTCTGGGCCTGGTAGCTGTAGGTGCCCCAGGCGCTGTGCTGGCCGATCTTGGTGGCCGACTGCGCGAGCGCGGGCGCCACGCCGGCGACCAGCAGAATACTCGTTACCGTGGCAATCAATGCGCGCATCGTGTTCTTCATGTCCTTGCAGTTTTGTGGCGCGAAAGAGGGCCGCGCGGCCATGCGTATTCGCGTCATTTTGAATTAATTTGGGTTACCAAAGCGTGAACATTCGAGCCGCCGGCTCATGTTTGGAACGGCGCCAGGCGAAGCAGCCCCTCACCATCGACCTCTGTTGTCCCCTTAGCGCATCAAGCTCCAGAAAGCGGCAAGAGTTTGACTGCATGCCGACGGCCAAGACGTTGGCTCACGCCTCGGAGAGCGCTTTCCTGGCCGCCTTGCGGTGGGCGGGCTTGATGTTGGCGCTGACCGACGTGATAGCCGCCGTCAGCACGGCGATGTCGTCGGTAAAGCCGAAGGCGAGCAGGAAATCGGGGATCGCGTCCGCCGGCAGGATGAAATATGCCAGCGCCCCCAGCAGGATGCCCTTCACCCGGAAAGGCGTCTCCTTGTCGAGCGCGCAGTAGTAGGCCGCAAGCAACTCCTCGGCGAAGGGCAGATTGCTGGCGACGCGCTTCGCCGCGCGCCAGAACTCCTCGCGGACATGCTGCTCGCGCGTATCCGCAGTGGCGCCTGCCTTGGGGGACGCTTTCGTTCGACCTGCCATGTTAGGCGCCTCCTGATGCCGCCTTCACTTTTATGTGGGAAAGGTCGGGTCCCCGCACAAGAGTTCCGCCGCGCCGCAACACGCCTGCCCTCAAAGGGCCATTGCGCGGACGGGCTTTCTTCTGGCAAAGCGCGGGAAAGTGAGGGGCCGAGGGGGACCAGCGCCCGTGAGCAAGCTTTCGATCCTGTTTGTCTGCCTCGGCAACATCTGCCGGTCGCCGCTGGCGGAGGGCGTCTTTCATGACGTCATCGACGCCAGAGGCGAGGCGAGCCGCTACCGCATCGACTCGGCCGGCACCGGCGCCTGGCATGTCGGCTCGGCCCCGGACCCGCGCTCCATCGAGATTGCAGCCCGGTACGGCATCGATACGTCGCGCCAAGCCGCAAGAAAATTCTCCCTTCGCGACAGCGAGGACTTCGATCTTGTGCTCGGCCTCGACCGCTCGAATGTCGACGATCTGCGCGCCGCCGCCGGGCCGAGAGGGAGCGCTAAAGTGCACCTCTACATGGACTATGCATTGGGACTGCAGCGCGACGTTCCCGACCCCTATTACGGCGGTGCGCGCGGCTTCGAGGAGGTCTATCGCATGATCCGTGAGGCGTCGGAGGCGCTTGCCGAAAAGCTGGCCGTGGATGTCTCGGCGGCGCCCAGCGGCCACACTTCCTCGACGATATAGGGCCCGCCCCCAACAGATTCGCGCGAAGACATCAGCACGAACCGGCCGACGCGGAATGGCAGGGTCGAAAAATTGCCGCGCGCCGACAGATAGTGCGCAACGTCGATGGGCGAGGCATTCTTCAGCCTGGCGACGGTGACATGCGGCGAGAATTTGCGCGGATCGGCCGGCAGGCCCAACCGCTGGCAGATACGCTCGATCTCGCCCTGCAAGGCAGCAAGGTCGGGTGATGCAGAGACCCCTGCCCACACCGAATGCGGCTTCTTCGACCCGAATGCGCCGACGCAGGACAACGCCAGCGAGAAGGACGGCCGGCGGACCCGATCCAGCGCGTTGGCGATCTCGTCGGCGACATGGCCCTCGACGTCGCCGATGAAGCGCAGGGTGAGGTGATAGTTCTCGACGTCCATCCAGCGCGCGCCTGGCAAGCCTCCACGCAGGAGGGAAAGCGACATGGCCGCGTCGCGAGGAATTTCGAGGGCCGTGAAAAGTCGTGGCATCGCCAAACCCCTTCCTCGAATCGTAACGCTGACCTCAGCGAATCACCGTTTCACGCCTTCGGCAAGCGGTTTATCGCCGCAGCAACCTGAAATAGTTGGCTCCCCTATCTCGGGTGGTCATGCGCGCTGCCATCTTCCACCGCCGCATTTGTATGCTAAGCCTGCGCCGGAAGCAGATTCTGGAGGGCTCCAATGTCGGTATCAACTATCAACGCGGCGCGCCGCCGGCCCTGGGCGGCTTGGCTGGTGTTGCTGTTTCTCCCGCTGCTGTCGGCCTGCGGCTACAACACAATTCCGACTGCGGAAGAGAATGCGAAGGCTGCCTGGAGCGAGGTGCTGAACCAGTACCAACGCCGTGCCGATCTCATTCCCAATCTGGTGGCGACCGTGAAGGGCTACGCCGCCCAGGAGAAGGACGTTCTCGAAGGCGTTGTCGAGGCGCGCGCCAAGGCCACCCAGGTGACCCTGCCGCCGGAAGCGCTCAGCGATCCCGAGAAGTTCAAGCAGTTTCAGGAGGGTCAATCCGGCCTGACCAGCGCCCTGTCGCGCCTGCTGGCGGTGGTGGAAAACTATCCCGACCTGAAATCCAACCAGAATTTCCTCGCCCTGCAGGCGCAGCTCGAAGGGACGGAAAACCGGATCGCGGTAGCGCGGCGCGACTACATCCAGGCCGTTAAGGACTACAATCTGACCCTGCGCACCTTCCCTTCAGTGCTGTGGGCCACATTCTGGTTCACCGGCAACGAGCCCTACCAGAACTTCACCGTCGCCGAAGACAAGCTGGAAGCACCGAAGGTCGACTTCGGCACGCAACCGGCTCAGCCGAAGCCGCAGGGCGGCTAAGCCCTGCCGGGGTGCAGCATGCAAGCAAGCCGCGTGATCCGACGCGACCAGATGGGTGAGCCGCAGAGGCTCGCCTGGGCGCTGCGGCTTGTGGTTCTTCTGCTTGCACTTGGCTTCGCGATGCCGGGCGCGTGGGCGCAGACCCTGCCCGCGCTCACCGGCCGCGTCGTCGACACCGCCGGGCTGATCGACCCCGCCGCAAAGGCGGCCCTCGTCCAGAAGCTCGAAGCTTTCCAGAAGAAATCCTCCGACCAAATCGTCGTCGCCACCGTCGACAGCCTGAATGGCGAGGCGATCGAGCCCTATGCCAACCGGCTGTTCCGCAGTTGGGGCCTCGGCCAGGCAGGCGAGGATAATGGCGTGCTGCTGCTTGTGGCCAAGAACGACCGCAAGATGCGGATCGAGGTCGGCTACGGGCTGGAAGGCACGTTGACCGATCTGCACACCAAGCTGATCATCGAGAACACCATGGTGCCGGCGTTCCGCCAGGGAGATTTTTCCGGCGGCATTTCGCGGGCCGTGGACGATATGGTCATGGTGCTGGAAGGAAATCCGGAGGAGCTTGAAGCCCGCAACAAGCGCAACCCCGGAATCCAGGACGCGTTCGACATCGATCCCGTGATCCTGATCTTCCTGATTATCTGGGGCACCATGTTTTTCGGCGGCATGGCGATGGCGTTTCTGCCGCCGATTTTCGGCACCAAACTGGGGCCGGGCCGGTATCGCTGGCTCGGCATGGACTTCAACTATGCGCGAAGCTCGGGCCGGTCGGGCGGTGGCCTTTCCGGCGGTGGCTATTCCGGTCGCGGCGGCTGGTCCTCCGGCGGCGGAGGGTGGTCGTCCGGCGGTGGCGGGGGCGGCTTTTCCGGCGGCGGCGGTTCGTCGGGCGGCGGCGGCTCGTCGGGGAGCTGGTGATGAGCGTCACGCCCAAATCATTGAACAACGCCGAGCACAGGCGCATCGCCGAAGCGATCCGAACCGCCGAGGAAAGCACATCCGGCGAGATTTACTGTGTCGTGGCGGGCGCCAGCGACAGCTATTTCTACCCCTCCGGCTTTATCGTCACGCTGGCCATCGTGCTGATAGGGTTCCTGCTGTCGCTGGGGCTCGAAGCCTGGTGGCTGACGGTTCGGCTTCCCGTGTTCCTCTACGCGCAGATCCTCGCCATCGCCTGCGCGCTGGCGGTCCTGTCGCTGCTGCCGGCGATCCGCATCCATTTCGTGCCGCGGCGCCTGCGCTACCAGCGCGCCCATGACAATGCGATCAAGCAGTTTCTCGCCCGCAATGTGCACATCACCGCCGAGCGGACCGGCGTCCTCATTTTCGTTTCGCTAGCGGAACATTACGCCGAAATCGTTGCCGACAGCGGTATCGATGCAAAGGTCGGACAAACCGAGTGGGACAGCGTCATTGGCGGCCTGATCGACGCGGCGCGGCGCGACGAGCTTGCGGAGGGTTTCGTCACCGCAATCGGGCGCGTGGGCGCGCTGCTTGCAGCGCATTTTCCGCCGCGCCCCGTGAACCCGAACGAACTCGACGACCACGTCGTGGAAATCTGAGCTCTCGCCGGCCTGTATCCAAGCTAGTTGTCCACGGATTGCCGCCACGCCGGCCACCGACCGCCTTGCGTTCCAGCGAAAGCCGGGCGTATGGTTAGCCAACGATGACCACACTGGCGATCGATATCCGCAAAGCCGAGCCGCGCGACGCTGCCGCGATCGCCGAGGTTCATCATGCCGCCTGGCGCGGGGCCTATTCGGGCATCATTCCCTACAAGTCGCTGAATCGCATGCTGTCGCGGCGCGGCAGCGAATGGTGGGCCAACGCAATCCGACGCGCCGCGTCGGTGCTGGTGCTCGAAATCGGCGGGGAATTGGCCGGCTACGCCACGATCGGACGCAACCGCGCCCGGGATCTGAAGCAGCAGGGTGAGATCTACGAACTCTACCTGCGACCGGAATATCAGGGCGTCGGGCTGGGGTCGCGCCTGTTCGCTGCGGCCCGCGCCCGGCTTGCCGCGCACGGCCTGAAAGGTTTGGCGGTCTGGGCGCTGGAGGAGAACACCAATGCGCTGAGCTTCTATGCCGGCGCGGGCGGAAAAGACATCGCCGAAGGCGTCGAAGTCTTCGACCAGAAGGCACTGCGAAAGGTTTGCTTCGTCTGGGACTGACGGCCTTTTCCAGCCTATCGGTTCGCTGCCGAACTTTTCACATTGTCCCGGGAGATTGCCACGGGCGCGCAGCGCGGATATCCGTTCCCTGTCAATCGGAGAAACTTTCAGCGATGCGTATTGAGGCGATAGCCACCGGCCACAATCCCCCCGAAGATGTCAACGTGATCATTGAGGTGCCGATCGGCGGCGAGCCCATCAAATATGAGATGGACAAGGACGCCGGCACGCTCTTCGTCGACCGCTTCCTGCACACCTCGATGCGCTATCCCGGAAATTACGGCTTCGTGCCGCACACGCTGTCAGGCGATGGCGATCCGATCGATGTGCTCGTCTGCAACACGCGCGAACTCATTCCGGGTTGCGTCATCAATGTGCGCCCCATCGGCGTGCTGGTGATGGAAGACAATGCCGGCCAGGACGAGAAGGTGATCGCGGTACCGTCGCCGAAGCTGACGAAACGATACGAAAAGGTGTTCAACTACACCGATCTGCCGCAGATCACGGTCGACCAGATCGCCCACTTCTTCGAGCACTACAAGGACCTCGAACCGGGCAAATGGGTCAAGATTGCCGGCTGGCACGATGCCGCACGGGCCAAGGAAATGATCGTCGAGGCGATCGAGCGGGCCGAGAAGAGCACGTAGAGCTGCGTCAGTTCGCCTGCCGGTCGAAGCCCGGCATCGGCTCTCCCACCACAGTACGCTCGTCGCCGCACGCGAAGGTCTCGGCCTGTTCGTCGGCGATGCTGCGCGCGGTTTCGTTGGCTTGCGGGTTGCCGGTGGCCAACACCAGGCCGACCGCGCAGCCGGCGCGTTCGGCCAGCTGGCCGACCTTTTCGACGACCAGAACCTCGACCTTCTTGTCCGGGTCTTCCGCGTCGGCCACCGACCAGCGGTGAATCGTGGCAAAGGGAATCGTCTTGTCACCGTCCTTGCGGACACGCCATTCCACCGTGCCGCCCGCGGCGTTGAAACCCTGGAAACTCTCCCAAGTATTGTCCTCGCCGGACGAAGGAAAGCCGTAGAAGACCGATTCGCGGGCGTCGCCGTAGCTGACAACAACGGGAAAGCCCATATAGCCGGCACAGGTCAGTGTCGCCCAGTCGCCGTCGCCCTCGGCCGCATGATCGACGGTGATACAATTCTTGTCTCGGTCGAAATCGGTGTAGACGCTGGATATGTTCTGTGCCGCCGCCACCTGGAGGAACGCGAAAGAGGCGAGCAGGGCAAGCAGCAATTTCATCAAGACGGCTCCCGTCGAACTGACGCCACTCTACCGTGGATCGGCCGGGCGGGAAACGGTCGCTCCCACCGGAGTGAGGTCGGCGATCCGGGCATGGAGCGTTTGCGCCTCGCCGGCGATCCGCACGGTTTTCAGGCGCTGTGTTGCCCCCGCGGCAAGGCTAACCGTGCTGGGCGCGACGCCGAGCCACGCCGCCACCAGCCGCGTCAGGCTTTCATTGGCCGCGCCCTTTTCCGGAACGGCGCGCACGCGGGCGCACAAATAGGTCCGGCCATCTGCGCCGGTCCTCGGGGGATCGATCCTGTCCGCGGCGGCGCGCGGCGTCAGTCGCACGACGAGCTCTACACCGCCTTCGACCCGGCGGATCAAAGAAGCAAGCGCGCGACAGTCGTGCTGATGAACTCGGTCAGGAAATAGAGCAGCAGGAGAACGATGATCGGCGAGATATCGACGCCGCCAAGGTCCGGCAGCAGCCGCCGGATGGGACGGAAGACAGGCTCGGTCAGTTGAAACAGCGCATTGCCGACGGAATTCACGAAGGTATTGCGGCTGTTGATCACGTTGAAGGCGAAGAGCCAGGAAAAGACTACCGCCAGCATGACGATCCACCAATAGATGTTGATCGCGGCGAGGATCAACTTCAGCAACGCTTCCATGCGGCTCTCCAGATTGCGGCTGGCGTGATGTAGCCATCCAATGCGGCGGCCACAAGCCCCCGAAGATCTCTCTGGCGCATCAGGCGACTACAAGCGACGGCGCCAACCCTTGCCCGGCCATTCGATGGCGGCCGTCAACGGCGCTTGACAGCCACCGGCGGTGATACATAAATGCGCCGCATCCGCTGGACGGGGCTGTAGCTCAGCTGGGAGAGCGCGTCGTTCGCAATGACGAGGTCAGGGGTTCGATCCCCCTCAGCTCCACCAGTGGAGGATTACAAGTATTTGATTTAGATTAATAAAATTGGAGACAGTGTTTCTGTCCCCACTTCTATTCCCACTCCTCTGGTTTGTGACCA
>Ga0190271_10000465_pt1 | contig 20503 bp, 24 predicted proteins | sample Popmic356T_FD_133747 | JGI IMG/M metagenome (GOLD analysis project Ga0190271, IMG submission 133747) | Populus adjacent soil microbial communities from riparian zone of Weber River, Utah, USA - 356 T | ecosystem: Environmental > Terrestrial > Soil > Riparian zone | place: USA: Utah | collected...
CGAGCTTGGCCAGGCCGTCGTAGTCGATGCCGTCCAGGACCGCCTCGATCGCCTCATGTTCGTAGGCGAGGAAGCTCCGGGATAGGTTCTGGATCTGAACGCCGCGCGAGGACGCGCGTCCGGTCTGCGGGGCACCGTTGAATACGTACTGTCCAAAAATCGCACCACCGACCTCCTGGGCGAGGATTTTGGCGTATTTGGCCGGGGTGGTGGATCCGCCATAGAGCCGGATCTGCAGCGCGCGCTCGGCCTTCTGGTCGCCGATCGCCTGGCAGTAGGGGATCAGCTTCTCGATCCGGCTGCGGGTCAGAGAATACTTGGCCGGCCGCACCAGGGTGCCGTCGTCGGCCTCCTCTTCCTCGCGTTTGGTCAGCATCTCGATGCCTTCCAGGGGCATCCGGTTGATCAGCCAGGTGGTCAGCGCCACAACCTGGCCGACGCCGGTGACGTGGCCCTTGGTTATCTTGTGCAGTTCCTGGCCGTTGCGGACCTTGGCGACCTGGGCGAGGTTGTCGGCCCGCCGGCAGAATTCCACATCCACCCGAATTCCCCGGTCATTGATATTTTCCATGGCCCAGTATTCCTGCCACTCCCGGAGCGGCAGCTGGCGGGTGCGGAGGAAGAGACTTCGCATCGCCTCGACGTCGCCGAGCGCGTACTCGCAGAACGCATTCCATTCGTTCGGATGGGTCTGCGGCGTGGCGGTGGAGTCGGGCAGGCAGAACAGCTTGATGTAGGTGCTGCCGTCCGCGACCTTGGCGGTGCTGCCGGATGCCTTGCAGGCGCCGGCCAGGTCCGGCGGCAGGCCGGCCGCGGTGGCCTGCACGCTCGGGTCAATGCACATGTCCGGCGTCAGCGGCGGCGCGCCGGGCAGGGTGTAGTTCCAGATCGACCTATCGAACCCGGCATTGAAGGCCGCGAACTTGTAGTCGTTGGACACCAGCGCGTAGTCGTAGAACTCGCGGAAATCGGCGGGGATGTCGGCCCACAACATGGCCTTGCCGGGCAATGGCGCCGTCACCAGGCACACGCCGCCGCGGCCGATCGCGTAGGTCAGGATGAGGACGAAGGCACCGGGATCGCAGGCGTAGCGGGTGGCGCCGGCGGCCTGGAGGTTCTCGCCCGATCGCGTCTCGAAGTCGAAAAAGCAGATGTTGGCGGGGTCAAAGGTGGCGGACATGGTTGGGCATTCCCTGGGATGAGGGGGAAACCCAGCCCCCGGAAAGGGGCTGGGGTAGGCTTGTGGGCGATCAGGTTACCCTGCCGGCGGACGGCGGCGCTGGGCCGGACGCGGCGTGATCACCTCCGGCTCGTCCTCGATCTCCACCGGCTCGGGCTCGGGCGCCGGCGCGTTCGCCCGCACCAGCGCGGGCTTGGCGGCGCGAGGCTTGGCAGCGGCCCCGGCCGGAGCCTGCGGCGGTTGGTTGGCCTCCGACATCAGGTTGCCGCCCATGTCGGCCCAATCAACCACCTCGAAGATCGGATTCCAGATCCAGGAGTATTGCGAGTGCTTGTACTTGTCGCTCTTGAACTGGATCACCGGGTTCGGGAAGGCGCGGTTGGTCCGCAGCTGCGCCTTGATGGCATCTTCCAACTTGCGGAAGCCTTTCAACGTCCCAGTCGAACCGTTCTTGAACATCACGTCGGCGCCGGCGTCCTCGCCGTCGATGCAAACCGCCTCGAAGCTACGCTGCTCGCCGAACGGGAAGCTCTCGATCGGATCAGGCTTGCGCGGCTTGGGCTCCGACATGGGGACCATGACCTCGCCCAACCTTTCGTTTTTCTTGGCGTTGGGGTAGTTGCTCCAGCAGATCCAGCCGTGACAGACCGACAGCAGGTTGATGACCCAGCGGGAGCCAACCTGCATCGGCTCATCGGCCTGGCCGATGTTCCAGGTGCCGTTGTTCTTACTGAGCTTGATGAGATCCTTACCGCCGCCTGCCACCATGGTGGTGGCTTGAGACTCCTCGATGCCGGCGAGCAATCTATCGGCGAGGTCGTTGGACAGCGCGGTCGAGCCGAGCGCGCGTTTGACGATATCGTTCATTGTCGTTCCTTTTCCGTTACGTTGTGACCGGCGGATGCCGGCTCGGGTACTACATCACGACTTTGTATCGTGACGCAATTGCTTGAGCGCGGTCTGCAACTCCAGTGCAGCCGCCTTGCGATCGACCAGCGGCGCCGGATCGTCGGTGCGCGCCAGCGTCGTCTCGTCAGTCTCGGGCGCCACGCGCAGGTGGTCGGGGATCGTCACGCCGAGCTTCTTCGCGGTCTTGTCCGCGCTACTGAAGGTGACCAGCTTCTCCTGCCAGATATCGTCGGCCTTGAAGCCGAGCTTAAATAGCGCGGCCGAAACGGTGTCGTTGTCGATCCACTGCCGCAGCTTGGTCTTCGGCTTCAGCCGCCAGCCCGGCACGGTGCCGCCGGATTCCAAATAAGCGTGCACCTGCTCGTCGACGGCTTTCTTGTAGTCGGCTGCGAGGTCGGCGAGATACTTCGCCTTGCCAAGAAAATTTCCGTAGTCGCCATCGTCGGTATCGGCCGGCACCGGCATCGCCGGCGCAGGGCCGAGCGCATTGAGCTCGAACAGCGGCGCAGTGTGCATCGGGCAGTGCGGCCGCGCCGGGCACCAGCGGCAGTGATCGCCGATTGCCAGCGGCGGGTTGGCGCCGACCGCCATGGCGACGGCGCGATCGACATCCTCCATGAACATGGTCACCTCGGCGCGCGTCACCACAGTGTGAGTGACGCGCTCTTCGGTGCGAGGTTGGATGATGGCGACGACAAAGCGTTTCTTGTCGAACACCTTTCCGGGCAACGTGTTCATGGCGCCGGCGAGATAGAACATCAATTGCGGGTTAACGCGCTCGCCGTGTTCATCCTTGTACACAGCTGCGACGGGCACGCCCTGGCCGAACTTCCAGTCGACCATCACGATGTGTTTCTTGTTCGCGAGCAGCAGATCCGATGTACCGAACGCGCCCGGCACGCCAGGAAATTGCACGCGCAACTCGTTGGCGACAACCTTAAAGCCGCCGCCGTACTCTTCCATAAGTTCGTAGAGCACCTCGATCGCAGGAAAAATAGAATCGTCGAGGTGGTGCTGCTCCAGCACGCGATCGTAGAATGTCTCGCCGAGCAGTTCGCGCGCGGTCTGCTGCACCATCTCCTGCGGCGCGGTGAAGCCACCGGCGTACAGTTGCGCGAGCTTGTCCATCACGGCGTGCATGGCCGAGCCGTAGTTCGCATATTCGGATGGGACGTCGACCAGGTCAGGTATGGCCAGGGACTGCTGATAACTACCGGGGCAGTTCAGTAAGCGGTCCGCTGTCGAGCCGCCAATGATACTAGAATGTTTCGCCATGTTACTTTCCTTTTAGGATGTCACGAATTCGATGAGATAGCCGACGATGATAACGGCGAGCATGACGCAGACTGCTTGCGCGAGATATTCAACGGCATTGGTCGGTGTAGCGGTCAGGACATCGATGATAGTGTGCATCTGTTATTTCCTGTTCTGTTTGCAAAACCGTTTAGATCATGGTGCTTGATGACTGTCAAATTATCTGTGAAAGAAAGCGCGATCGAAGCGGAATTGACGCGGCGCGTGGAGGCGCTCGGTGGATACTGCGTCAAGGTGCGAGCGCTCGGCACCCGCGGCTTCTTCGATCGGCTGGTGGTGCTGCCGGGCGGGCGCGTGTTCTTCGCCGAACTCAAGCGGCCGCGCGGCTACAAGATCACCGAACACCAGCGGCAGTATCACCGCAACTTCACGGCGCTAGGGGCAGTAGTTGCCGTGGTGAAGACATCGGCGGATATTGATGCCTTGCTGAAAAGTTAAGGGCCGAGAGGGGGCGAAAAACCCTCCCGGCCCAAGTCTACGTACCCGCTCATCCCTAAGAGGGTGGTCCCGACCGCAACCGAAGGAAAACGGCCAGTGCCCAAACATTACCAACCCGGTCAGACAGCGCAAGCCATACCGCTGCAGCCCAAGGCCGTGAACGAATACCGCCAGGTATGGCGGGCGATCCGCGACAACGGCTACGACGTGATCCCCTTGAGGGGGCGCGACGGCCCATATCGGGGCTGGCCCAAACAGCCCAATGACGACGAATCGATCGCCCGGTGGGGCGGCAAGACCGCGGGGATACGGATGTTTGGGTCGAGCGCATTCGTGATCGACCTGGACGTCCGATCGGACCGGGTGCGCGACGCCTTGATGGCGATGCTGACGCGGACCTGGCCGGAGTTCATGCGGGGCTGCCTGCGCCGCACCTCGGGCAGCACCACCCTTGCTTTGATCGGCCAGGCGGCCACGGTGAAGCGGCGGTTCTGGACCGCCCGGTTCAAGCCGGAGACCGGGACGGCGTCGCACCTGGTCGAGTACTTCACCGGCAACGACAAACGGTATGTGGGTGTGCACGGCTATCACTCGGAGGGGCGCGAGTATGGCTACATCGGACCGCGTTCCGTTCTGAACACGCATCTGTCCGATCTGCCCTGGTTCCCGGAAGCCGACATCCCGCGGATGGTGGCCGAGTGCGAGCGGGTCATGCGCGAGCTCGGGCTTGAGCAGATCGTGCAAGCACAGACGCATATGCCGGGCGAGCGGATCTACGACCTGACACCGGAAATGGTCATCGTGCTGTCGGACGGTTCGCGAATTAGGCTGGACGAGCTGGAGAAGCGCGCCGGGGCCAGCAAAATCAAGGCTTACGCCAACCTGTGGGATCCGAATTCGCGGACATGCGATCGAATTCTGGTGAATTTGTCCGGCGCCGCCGGGCTCACACTCTGGGACACCAAGACCGGCGTGTCGCATCGCTGGCAATCGCTGTCGCCGGCCGAAGATCCTGAGTTGAGGCAAGAGCTCCGCAAGTTAATGCAAGAAGTCACAAACCCCTGGGAGGACCGATGAAACAGATATGCAGGCCGACGCCGGCCAGGCCGGACACCGCAGCGCAACTACCCGAGAAAGCCAAGTGGCTGTTGATGACGCATGGATTCGATGCGAGGGCCAACAAGGTGGTGATCCTGTACGAGCCGAGCGAGTACTGCAACATGACGCTTGAGGCGTTCAAGACGCTGTACATGCCCTGGTGGGTGGAGGAGCCGCGGCAGCGCGGCGCGCCGGTCAAGCTGTTCGCCACCACGGTGTGGTGCATGCACGAGCGGCGGATCGAGATTGCCGGCGTGCGGATGCGGCCGGACAAGAACTTCCCGGCTTATGAGGAAGACGGAGTGGTGTTCAAGAACACCTACCGGCAGCCGGAGCATGTCGACGATGGCACCGGCGAGGTGCAGACGTTCCTGGACTTCCTGGATCGGTTTCTGCCGGCCGTGGTGGACAACGACTTCTGGCTGGAGTGGATGGCGCACAAGCTGCGCCGGCCGGACGTGCCGGGCACCTCGGTGTGGTTCGTAGCCAACGACGAAGACGGCCCCAGGGAAGGCCGGTTCGGCACCGGCCGCGGGCTGATGTTCCGCATACTCCACGCGCTCTACGGCCCGGCCTACTGCAAGTCCGAGGACTTCGACATCCTGGCAGGGACGTCCGCCCAGGCGGTCTATACGGACTGGCAGGCATACTGCGTGCTGGCGACTGTCGACGAAGCGCACGTCTCGCCTACGGCCTACAGGCGGGGAGAGAAACGGTCGGTCTACACCGCGCTGAAGAACTGCATAGACCCGGCCGCGAAGCGGCGATCGTTCAAGGTCAAAGGCGGGCAGACTGTCGACGCCACGTCGTTCTGCTCGGTGGTGGTGGCGACCAACCACGCCAATGCGGCGGCCATACCCGAGAACGACCGGCGGATATCCGTCCTCCGCAATGGCCGGGAGATGACGCCGGCCGAGGCGATCGCGATCGATGCCTGGATGAAGAAGCCGGCCAACATCGCGGCGCTGGCGAACTACCTGATGAAGATCGACCTGGCCGGGTTCAATATGTACGAGCCGCTGAAGACCGAGGCCAAGGCGCAAATGGCCGAGCAGGCGCTGTCGCACATGGACGAGATCCTGGGCGACTTCGCCGAGGATGACGACATGGGCCTGGTGTTCCCGCGGCTGTTCCTGGAGCGAGCGGTCGAAGAGCATCTATCCGGCGGAGAAGAGCGGACCGGCGCCGGCCGGGAGTGGCGCGGGCAGTTCGCCGGCGCCTTCGATGAGCACTGCGCGCCGGTGCGGCCGCAGGACGGTGCCGGCCGAGCGCGGGTACGGGTTAACGGCAAACGCTACCGGCTGTATTGCTTCCGCGGGCGGTCGAAGGCGGCGGCGGCGTTGAACGAAACCGAGCGCCGCGCGGAGGCCGCCAAGTGGGGTAGCATCGACAGCATGCAGACCATTTTGCGGGAGGTTAAGCCGGGACCATAGGCAGGGACTTTAGGTGAAATTGGCGGTGTCCCGCAGGCGCAGGCCGGTGTCCCCGGTTCGGAGGGAGCCTAAACGCGCTTCGACCTGCGGTCCCGGTCCCGGCCGGTGTCCCATCGAAACCTGTTATATATCAACAGGCTATATATGACGGGACACCGGGACATGTGTTATAGTAGAGTAATATATATTATATAATATAGCCCTACAGCCTATAGCTAGCTCTACCCCTGCACATTGCGGCCCCGCTGTCCCGCCGGCCATCCGGCCGGCCGGCGCGGCATTATCGGTGGCTATCTGGGATCCCGTGCTGTTCGTACATATCCATGAGCCTGGCCACCACGCCGGGCACCTTGGCGGTGCCCTTGCTCATGCGGTAGATCGTCGACCTGCCCATGCCGAGCAATCGGTGCGCGGTCGAGATGTTGTAGCCCAGGGCTGCGAGCCGCGACATGAAGGCGGCCGCGTCCATGGTGGCGACTTTACCCCCTGGCCCCTTCCCAGGGATTTTCACCGCGGTTGAAGGCCGCGGCTCCGCGGCTGGCCGGGGGGATTTTTGCCGGGGATTTTCCCCGGCTGCGGCGGTGGTGGTTTCGCGAGCCTCAATCCTGGGGCTGGCGATCGTGGTGTTCCCGGTCATTTTGAAAGCTCCATCGGTATTTCGGTTGGGTGGTTTTCGTTCATGACGACCCACCTCCCCCATCGGTGGGTTGTCACATGCGGTATGCGTTCGCGTCGATTGCTCGGCGCGGTTGTGCTTATCGATTCGCGAGCGCTCGCGCCCGTGCTCGCGCGCCCGTGCTCGCGAGCGCTCGCGAGCGCTCGCGCCCGTGTTCGCGCGCCCGTGCTCGCGAGCGCTCGCGAGCGCTCGCGCCCGTGCTCGCGCCCTAGGGCGCGGCCGGCGATCTAGAATCGTTTCGGCCGCGCCCTAGTGGCGCGGCCGGTTGTGTTTCATTCCAGCTCCCCAAACGCGGCCGCGACTAACAGGCCGGCCATGCATGCCAGGGGCATGAGAATTGGAATCCATAGCATCGCGCTCATTACCAAACACCCAAGCCTTCCAAGGATTCCCGGTCGCGTTGCGCCATGATGCGGTAAGCATGCGGCATGGCATCGAAATGGGCTAACACTTCGTCTCGGATTGCTTTTTGCTCCGAGCTCATGAAAAGCATGGACCCAATGCTAGCCTTGAACGGGTTCACGGAAAGCATCGCCCCTTGCCACGCGGCCGCGGCCAACGTTTCGGACCGCGGACACTTGGCAAGCAATTGGCCGCGATGCTTTCCCCGCGTTGCGTATGCGGCTGCTAGTGCGGTCCGGGCTTGTTCTGACAGTGGCATAGTCGAATCCTTTCCTGTTCTGTTTAGGGGAGCTCCCCTAACGCCTTAAGCCGGGTTACCGCATGCATGCGGCGCCCGGCATAAGGTTATGGTCCGATCGGATTATCCAACAACGAATCCGCTGAAATCCTTTTTAGCTTTCCCCTTGGCATAGAGCGCTACCGCGCTAGCCTGCGGATCGATATGTCTAACGTCGGTGTCATCTCCGTCGACCACCGGCAAGCCTTGGAATGTTGCGCTGTCAGCAATCATGGACTCAACCATTGCGCGGTCGCGGAATACAACGGCCAGCCGCATGCCGGCCGCGGTCGCAAGCCTTACCTGAGTCTGGAATTCAGGCACGCCCGAATAGGAGAAGGTTAGATCGTAATTCGCGGGGAGATTCTTCCGGTTGGCCAATTTCGTATAATCGTAGAACTGTACCGCGGGGTAAGCTTGAATGATGCCGTAATTTTCCCAACGTAAATCGCTTGTTCCGTTCAAACGTACCAGCAACACATAGCCAAGCTTGGCGGAGTGTTTTTCCATCGCGCGAATTTCGCGTTTGATCATTGCTGTTGCTTCTTCCTTGTACTGAAGAAGAAACATGGTTTTGCGGAGCCTCGCGAATTGCACAGTCTGCATTGCGCCGCGGCCTGAGGAATTCAGGCAAGCCTCATGACATTGCGCGATTCCCGCGTTCGGGCATACGTTATGACCGGACATTGTGTAAGGTGCCAAGTAAAGGATGGCGGTCCGATATCCAAGCTTGTTGCCCTTGATAACCTTGGTTGACCCATCAAGACGCAACATTGCGTCGGGTTTTTGCGAGAACCAACGCAAAAGCTTTTTCGACGCAAGAATCTGTGCACGCGTTTCGGGTGCGATACGCGACAAGTCGTATATGATCGTTTCGGCTGTAAATTTCATGTTCTGTCCTGTCCTGTTCTGTTTCTAGGGGAGCTCCCCTAATGCCCTAAGCCCGGTGGTCGCATGCGACGCCGGGCTCGAAGGCTATGGTTGCGGGGATTAGCTTTGGTCGCGTTGCGCGTCGATCCAACGCATTGCCAAGTCTAGAGACGTTGTCACGAACAAGGGCCGCAAAAAGCAACTATTGCGGAATACTTTCACGACGGGATTGTCGGGGTTATTGTTGCTTTCGAGTCTCATGTTTTTGTATTCAAGGCGCATTGTCATGTCCTTTCCTGTTCTGATTAGAGCGCGCGATATTGCTGAGTGAGGCAAAACGAAAAGCAAAACCGGCCGATTTTGAAAAACCTGATACCGCCGATTCGCCTTGTGCTGACATTGAACATGTTCGGGTCCGTTCTGTTATGGTTGCTCTTGACGCAATGGTTATGTGTCCCGATCGGGATAGGAGTCAAGCGCAATTGTCAAATAATTTGAGAAATAAACCGCGGCCGCAATCGGGCAACGCGGCCTGGAAAGCCTCTAGGCTGAAATCACAGATAAAGCCCGGCCGGACTAATCGGCGGATATGCAAAGCGATAGCGCGGCACAATGGGCAACCATGCCAGCAATTGGCAATGATCGGTGTTCCCGTTTGCCGTTGGCACGGCGGCAATATGATGCAAGCCCGGTTGAAAGCATTAGAGGCAAAGCGCAATGCAGGAAAAACGCAACCGGCCGGCCGATATAGCGCCACGCGATTTAAACGCGCCCATGGGCTCTATTCAGCCTCTGAAGGCACAGCCTCAGAGTAGTCAAGCAACCCTCAAGGATGTCGTTAAGGATGCCATGTTGCGAATATTGGCGGACCCCGAAGCCTCAGCCGCGGCCAAAGCGAGCGCCGGCCGAACCCTCATGCAGTATTTTAGTGAAGAGAATCAAGGGCTTAGAGGCAAGCGCGGCGCGGACATGAGTGCGGCCGAATTGGACGCTGCGATAGCCGAGCTCGAATAAACGCATCCCTATCGCATCCCAGGGGCATGCCAGCTCGGCGTCAACCCTAATGATATCAAGGGTTTAAGGTAGGCGTACCATCTGTTCACCAATCAGATAGTAGGCTGCCGCTTTGCGCGGGCTTGGCCGAAATAAACGAGAAAGCTTAATGATTTCAATGGTTTACAGCTAATCGGCCCCCTGGCGGGCCTGTTTCGAGGCGGCGACCGCGGCCGCAATGCTGCGTGGCAAATTTTTCGTACCCCGAAGCTCGACCAAGGGTATCTCCCCTATGTCTCCCCTGTATCTCCCCCGATCTCCCCCGGCGCATCCAGCGCCCGGATGAACTCGACGAGCCACGCGGCCTCCACCCAGGTGCCGGTCTTGCCCGACGCCACGCCCGCGGCGCGCAGCATCTCCTGCATGCGCGACTCCGCGACCGGCAGCGGCTGCGCCGGCGCCTCCGGCAGCAGCTGCACCGGCAGTGACGGCGTGACCGTCTGCTCGTCCTGAGGATGCCGGTTGTAGACGTGCTGCGGCGATGCCATCGGATCGACCATGCGATTCCTCCACCACTGCTTTGGCGTGCGATCGATCGACGCGCCTTCGGGTATCTGCATCATGTGCACGGCGCCCATGTCATGCACATGCTCGTCGCCGGTGATCGCGATGCTGAAGCGGCCGCGCCGCAGGTAGATTCGTCCGAGCTCGGTGAGGCCGAGCTGTCCCCAGTCATCCTGCGCGAAGCCCAATCCCATCAGCTCACGCGCGGTGGTGTGCAGCGTGTTGAACTTCTTGCCGTGTTCGATGCCGGTCAGTGCGACCAGCGCCTCTGCTGAGATCATGTTCTTTCCTTTCCGCGCGCTCGATGCGATAAATACCAAGGCCCACAACAGTGGAAGCATATCATGCCCGCGATCGTCCGGCCCAAGCAGCAGATCCTGTTCTCCGATCGCCCGCGCGGTCAGATCCAGGCGGATCTGCTCGACGCGCAGATCCACAATCTCATCGAGGCCATTCATTCAACGCAGCTGGCCCTGGAAGATATCCGCCGCGACGACGGCAAACTGAAAAATAACAGCGTCGGCCGCGAGCAACTTGCCGTCGAGCTGAAACACAGTCGCCAGGAGCTTGATGCGGTCGAGAAACGCGCGACCGCGGCCGCCGAAGACACCGTCGAGGCCGCCACGCACGCCTTGAACACGCTGCGCGACATCGATTTGCGCGCCGCAGACGCCGAGGCTGCGGCCGTCAGTGCCGCGCAGATGCTCAGCGCGATCTCACACGGCAACATGGCGGCCAAAAGCGCCGAGGACGACGCCGAGAACTCGGCCGATCGGGCGGAATCTGCGGCGATCGATTCGGAAAACTGGGGAAATTACTCTCACGCCAACGCCGATAACGCGATCGCGGCCAAAAACGAGGCGACGCAGTGGGCCGAGTACCTTGCCGGCCCGGTTGTGAACCCGAATGACGCGCCGGCCTACATCGACGCGCACCCTTTCGGCCATGGCCTCTATTATCAGCCGGTTGAAGGCGCCTCGGGAGGCCTTTTCAGCGCCAAATGGTGGGCGCTTTACGCGAGCAACATCGTCGGCAACGTCGGCATCTACTATCTGGGCGCCTGGCCCTCTCCGCCGCTGCCCGGCGAGGTGAATCCTGACACCGGGCAGATGGTGCCGAGCCCGATCAAGCCAGGATCCATCTATTTTGATTCCGAAACCGGCCAAATGTACGTCTGGAACGGCTCGCAGTGGATCGCGCCGGCCGCGCTGACTGCGGCCTACACTGGTCACTACGTTTATGTCGCCACTGCGGGCCAGACCGCCTTCAGCGGCGTCGACGACAACGGAAATACTCCGGCAATCAACGGCGCGCCGACGCAGGTGCACGTCAACGGCGTCCTCTTGGTCCCTAACGATGACTACACCGTCGCTGGCGATGTCTTGACGCTCGATTTTCCTGCCACCGTGAATTCGATCGTGCAGTGGGACGTGATGGTGCCGCCCGAGGCCTTCGGCGCGCACATCAATGCGTACAAAGTCACGATCGCGCCTGCGCCGGATGGCGTGATCAGCGATTTCACGCTGACCTACCAGGATCCTGTCGACGGCGTGCAGCCGACCGACATCGATAGCGGCGCGCAGCTGCAAGTGTCGCTCGATGGCTGCCTCCAGGAGCCTGGCGCGGCTTACACGGCGAGCGGTTTCAACCTGCATTTCTCCGAGCCGCCGCACCCCACCGCGGGATTGTGGGCGGTCTGGTATCAGCCAGGAGCGTTGCCATGAGCCAGAACGCGCGCGTTGCGATGTGGGTGCCGACTGCGACACCGTCGGACCTTGAAGCGGTGATTTCGACCCAAGGCCCTGCGGTCGACGGCGTGCTGCCGACTGCGTTCGAGGACAAAGCCGATACCACGATCGGACCGGAAGGCCCGCAGGGTCCGCAGGGCGTGCCCGGCATACCCGGCCCGGTCGGGCCGAAGGGCGACCTCGGTCCGCCCGGCGCCACGGGCGCCACTGGCCCACAAGGGCCACAGGGCGCGGTCGGCGCCACTGGTCCGGTCGGCCCGCAAGGCCCGCAGGGGATTATCGCCGAGGCGCCGACCGACGGTCTGATCTACGGACGATCGATGTCGGCATGGACCGTCACCGGCGCGAGTTCGGTGTTGCCGAGCGACGCCAACCCCAACATGGACGGCGTTGTTGCGCCCGGCACGTCGCCCACCTACGCGCGCGGCGATCACCGGCATCCATCTGACACCGCCAAGGCCAATGCGTCGGATCTGGCTGCAAAAGCCGACGTTTCGGCGCTGCCGGTGCCGGCGACGGTTGCGCCGCTGGGCGATGGCGTGGCCGCGGTCGGCGCCAGCGCCAAATACGCCCGCGAGGACCACAAGCACCCGTCCGATACGACGATTCCGGCGCCGGCAGCTGCGGCGCCATTGATGGACGGCGTAGCGGCGGTTGGCGTCACCACCAAGTACGCGCGCGAGGACCACAAGCATCCGAGCGACACCACCAAGGCGGATGCTGCCGATCTCACGGCGCGTGTGCTGAAGGCCGGCGATACGATGACCGGCCCGCTGGTGATGCCGAACAACGGCACGCCGTCAGCAACCAGTATAAATTTTGGCACTGCGACGGCGGGCATCTACGGTGCCAGCAATCAGGTGAATTTTTCAACGAACTCTGTGCAGCGACTTAGCATAACCAATAACGACAGCACGTTTACCAATCGCATCGCAGCATCCGCAGGCGCAGTGAATGCCGCAGCCATACATTTCGGAAACAGCAACACCGGCTTCTATGGTGGAGCAGACATCAGGGCGACGATCGGCGGCACCAACAAGCTGACACTCAGCGCGACAACGCTGATGCTGACGGTGCCTGTTACGCTTCCTGCCGATCCCGGCGCCAACCTGGAGGCCGCCACCAAGCAATACGTGGATAACAAGCCCGCGACCGACAGCACCAGGGTGCTGAAGGCTGGCGACACGATGACCGGCGACCTGACGATTGATAAGACCAACGCACATCTGGTCTTGAATAAACCAGCGTCGGGGTCGGGCTGCCGCATTAACGGTCAGATGAATGGTCTGCTTAGGTGGCAGCTAAGCATGGGGTCCGCCGGGGCGGAAACGGGCGTTGGCAACTCTGGATCAGACTTCGCGCTAACCCCCTACGACGATGCCGGTGCATCTCTTGGAAGTGCGCTCGCCCTCGGTCGAGGCAACTCCCAAGTTACCGGAACGGCTATCGTTACCGCCGCCGAGTATCGTGCAAACAGCGTGGTCCCAAAGTTGCTCACGCAGACCGCGGTGTGGGAGGCGGCGCTCGGCGTAACGCTCACCGATGCAGCTGGCGTTTATACGCCTGATTTTTCGGCGGGCCTCGATTTCATCATTTCACTGTTTGGGGCAAAATCGGTGGCAAATCCGACAAACACAAAAAACGGCCAGAAGGGTATTTTTCTCATCGCATCCGGCAACAGCGCGGCGGCTCTTACATGGGGCACCGCTTATAAATTCCCTGGCGGCTACAAGCCGGTGATAACCGCTGTGCCGATCTCTTACGACATCATCAGCTATTTTGTTTACAGCTCCACTACCATTCTCTGCACTTCATCCATGGACCTCAAATAATGCTGCCCGGCATCACCCCATCCCTAATCGCGGGCGTGTCGCCGGGCTATCGGATCGAACGATCGCTGCGGTTCAACACGACTGAGAGCACATACCTTTCGCGCACGCCGCAAAATCCAGGCGACAGGCGGACGTGGACCTTCAGCGCGTGGGTGAAGCGTTCAAACATAACGCCAGCCAACAACGCCGCGATTTTTGGCATTTACGTTGACGCATCCAACTACACGATCTTGCAGTACAGGGCGGGTGACGACTTTGACTTTCAAGCGGGCGTGGGCGGGGTCATCACGCGCGCCACCACGACGCATCTGTTTCGTGACCCCTCTGCCTGGCACCACGTCGTTGTGATGTGCGACACGCGGGCGGCTGTTGCTGCCGCCGATCGCTATCAGATCTGGGTGAACGGCTCGCGGTGCGCCGTGACCGCAAGCGTAAATCCCGCAGCTGACCTGTCGGGCTTCATCAACTCGGCCAACCCTCACAGCATTGGGCGCTGGCAGGCTGCGACGTATCACGCGAGCCTTTATCTCGCGGAGGTGAACTTCATCGACGGCCAGGCGCTCGATGCAAGCTTCTTTGGGAAGACGGACCCTGTCACGGGCGCTTGGGGGCCGAAGGCTTACGCGGGCTTGTACGGCGGCACCGGCTTCTACCTGAAGTTCGACGACATCAGCGCGGCGACAGCGACGGCGCTCGGCAAGGACAGCAGCGCAACGTCAAACCTGTTTAAGTTCTCGGACAACTTCGGTGTTTGGACGAAGGCGAGCGCAACACTTACAGCGGGTCAATCTGATCCGCTTGGCGGGACAAGGGCCTACAAATACGCGGTTGCGACTACTGGTACTCAGCCGCAAGTTTACGACAACTACTCTGTCACCGTGGGCCAGGTGTTGACGACCACGGTCTACGCCAAAGCAGGCACCGCCAACAGCATATTTCAGATCAACCAATTCACGCCGAATGGCGGCGTTGCTTATTTTGATCTGACGCTGGGGCAATGCAACGCGCAGGAGTATGGCACAAGCTCCAACACGTCGGCGTCGATGACAGATGCGGGCGGCGGCTGGTGGAAGTGCTCGGTCACAACAACGGTTGGGGCCACCGACCCTGCCGCCGTTGTGGTCTTCTACATCGCGGGCACCTCTATGACGGTCGGCGACCACCTGTACATTTTCCGCGCCAGCTTGACGGCTGGCAGCACCATCCCGCGCGAACTGCTCTACACCAACGGATCTGCGGTCCCCGACAAGAATTGGACGCCGTTTAACTTTCAGGTCACCTCAAGCGGCACCCTCGCCAGCCAGAACGACGGCCTGGTCGATACGCCGACTGACTACGGCATCGACACAGGCCTGGGCGGCGAAGTGCGTGGCAACTATTGCACGCTCAATCCGCTGGATACGTCGAATGCGACACATGCCATTGCTCAAAACGGCAACTTGAATTTGGCCGGGCCGAACGCTAGCGCGTGGGGCACCTCTCGCGGGACGATGTGGGTCAATTCCGGCAAATGGTATTTTGAATGCATGCCAACCCTCGTTAACGTCCTGCACGCTGGCGTCATGGGGCCGAGCTATAATGTCGCCAACAGCACGGCGAACCTCTACGTCGGTCTTCCGGCGGATGGTTATTCCTACAACACTGCTGCACTCAAATATAACAACGCCGTTTCGGCCGCATACGGTGCAACCCTTGCCATCAACGACATCGTCGGCGTGGCGCTCGATCTCAGTGCCGGGACACTCACGTTCTACAAAAACGGCGTGTCGCAGGGTGTCGCGTTCACAGGGCTAAGCGGGTGGTTTGCGCCAGCTTGCAGTTCGTGGAACAACGGCGTGGCTGTTCCCAATTTCGGACAACGCCCCTTTGCTTACGCCGCGCCCGCAGGCCACAAGGCGTTCTGCACCACGAACCTGCCGAAGCCCACGATCGTCAAACCAGCGCAGTATTTTGATGTCAATCTTCGCACCGGGACGATGGCTCCGTTCAGCGTCAATACCGCCGAGGGTTTTGGCCCCGACTTTGTCTGGATCAAGAACCGCACCGGCACCGCGTATGATCATTCGCTGTGGGACACAGCGCGCGGCGGGGAAAAAGAAATCCTCTTGCCCAGCACCGCTGTTGAGGGTGTCGCAGTTGGCGGCGTTGCGTTCGACAGTGATGGGTTCTCGTCCTCAAACGGCAACATGGCGCGGATCAATGCTGCGGGCGTGCCGCACGTCGATTGGATGTGGAAGAAGGGCGCTGTGCCGGGATTGGATATCGATATTCAAACCAAGACCAATGCGACCAACCAGACGTTTACGCATAATCTCGGCGTAGCGCCGAAGATGATGCTCACCAGAAGTCGCAGCGCAGTGAGCGCAACGGTAGTATGGCATCACATAATAGGTGCGGCTACTTCGGTATTATCGTTGAACACTACCAATGCTGCGGGGGTTAACGCGGGATGGTTTGTACAGTCTCCAACTGCGTCTGAGTACTATCTCGGCACATCGTGGCCTGGGTCTAATGTGGTCACTTGGCTGTTCGCCGAGGTTGAGGGCTTCTCCAAGTTCGGCGGCTACACCGGCAGCGCCAACGCCAACGGGCCGTTCATTTGGTGTGGGTTCAGGCCAAGATGGATAATGATCCGCAACTGGAACGCAGTGAATAGCTGGATTATATTTGATAGCGAGCGCGATCTCCGTAATCCGGTTGCGCTCTATCTCATTCCTAACACAACAGGCGTCGAAGCTAACGTGGCGCAGCTCGATTTCCTTTCCAACGGTTTCAAACTTAGAAATACGTCGTCTCCTTCAAACGCAGCAACCAGTTATCTTTACGCCGCGTTCGCCGAAAGCCCGTTTAAGCATGCGAAGGCGAGATAACCTGCACCACCACCGGACTTCACGACTGACCGCCACAGAGGTGCACCATGACGACACGCTACCGACACCGCCGCATCACCGATCCGGCGCAGCCGTTCCCCGGCACCGTCGAGCCCGGCGAGATTGTTCTTAACACCGCCAACCGGCAGCTCGCAGCTGGCGACGCCGCCACGGATTCGCCCGGTGTGCCGCTGTCGCTGCTCGCGGTACGCATCTTTGATGTCCGCGGCCAGTATGCGCCAGGTGACTACGTGGTGAATGCCGGTCAGCTCTATCACTGCGTGGTCCCGCACGGCCCGGCGCCGTTTCACGAACCGAACTTCGAGGCGCTGCTCACTTCATCGCTGATCGACGATAAGCTCGAATTCTACCTGCCGCTGATCGGCGGCACGCTGAATGGCGCGCTGCACCTGCCGATCGAGCCGCCAACCCTCGACACCCAGGCCGCCAACAAGAAATACGTGGACGACAAGGTCGGCACCTACGTGCCGCCGGTCGGCGGCGGCGCCGGTGCCGCGGCCGATATCACGAATACGCCTGCCGGCGGTGTCAGCGCCACCAACGTGCAGGCCGCCATCAACGAGCTGGACACCGAGAAGGCGCCGCTCAGCAGTCCGACGTTTACGGATACGCCAGCCGCGCCGACGCCGCCGGTGGGCGACAGCTCGACCCGGATCGCCACCACCGCGTTCGTGGCCGGGCAGGCGTCCAACGCCGATCCACTGCAGGACGGCACTGTCGCGCAGGGTACTTCGCTGCGTTTTGCGCGGCAGGATCACGTTCACCCGACCGATACGACACGCGCGCCGCTGAACAGCCCGGCGTTTATCAACACGCCGACCGCGCCGACGGCTCCGCCAGGCACCAATACCACCCAGATCGCCACCACTGCTTTCGCCATAGCCAACGCCTCGGCCCTGGCCGACGGCGCGGTGACGTATGCCAAGGTAGCGTCGACGGCGATCGCCACACGCGCCGAGTTCCTGGCCAACACGGCAAACAAGCTTCTGAATGTCGCCACGGCGTGGGCCGCCGGCCAGACAACCGTCATGACGGACGCCGCCACCGTGGCGCCGGATCTTGCTGCCGGCGTCGACTTCATATGGACGATCGGCGCGTCCGGCCGCACGGTCGGCACGCCGCAGAGCATATCCGTCAAGGTTGGCCAGAAAGGCATGATCTACATCGTGCAAGGCGGCGCCGGCTCCAACACCATCGCGTCATGGGCCTCGGCGTATAAATTTCCCGGCGGCACCAAGCCGATCCTGTCGACGACGGTGGGCGCGGTCGACTGCCTGTCCTACGCGGTGAAATCCACCGGCGAGGTCCACTGCTTCTTTGCCAGGGACATGAAGTAATGTTCCCCGGTCTTTCATCCTGCCCGGTGCTGGGCCAGCCGACGCCGCGCATTCCTCCGAAGATCGTCACTATCGGGGCCGGAACGCGGTACGACACCAATCTGCGCGCGGTGTACAACGCTGCCGGCCACCCAGCGCCAGCCCTCGGCGACACCATTGCGATCTACATCGAGCCCGGCGCGAAGCTTGCCGCGTCGTCGACCGGCGCGTGGGCGTTGCAGCTCGGCTCCTGGCCGGAAATCGGTGTCGGCGGCGCAGTAGCTCCGACCCTCAACGTCATGGTCAAGGCCGGCGTTCGCATCCAGGGCGCCGGCGGCCAGGGCGGCGGACCCGAACAAAGCGGGCCTGGCGGCGCGGGCGGCGGCGCATTCTATGTGGGGCGGTCGGTCAACCTGGTGACAACCGGCTCCCAGATTTTTGGCGGCGGCGGCGGCGGCGGCGGCGCAAACAACCCCGGCTACGTCTGGTGTGGCGGCGGCGGCGGGTGCGGCAATGTCGGCGGCCCGGCCGGCACTGGCGCAGGCCTGGGCGGCGGCACCGCCCAGACAGCCGGCTCGGCAGATGCGGCGGGCACCGGCTGGGTGAACTTCGGGGGTGGTTCTCGGTGCGGCAACGGCGGCACGTATGGTGCTGCGGGGCAAGCCGCAAACGGTGATTGGTCCGGCGGCTTCGTCGCTTTCGGCGGCGGCGCTGCCGGCTATTCGGTCTACGGCTGGGGCAATTGCACGTTTGGAACGTGGGACTATACGCTGTTGAAGTTCACGGCGACCGGCGTGCATGGCGCCGATATCAGAGGTTCAATCGCATAGGAGAGCGACTATGGCAGTGCACTACGAAGTCCCGGCCGGCAAAACCTTCGCGATCGCGGGGCCGGCCAACGTCACGGTAAAGGGCGGCGAGAACCCGGTTGTTGTCGACAACCTGGCCGAGGCCCAGGCAGCTGCGCCGGTGCTGTCGTCGATCGAGCCGTCGTCGGCGGAAAGCGGCGCAGAGAATTTCAGGATCGCGCTGACCGGCGAGAACTTCACCGAGCAGAGTGTGATCATATTCGGAACGATGGACGAACCGACCACGTTGGAACAGGATGGCACGTTGACGACTGGTGTCACGCCCAGCCTGTTTGCGCCGGCCGTCGTCCCGATATCGGTGCGTAACGGTCCGCTGCACTCGAACGTGGTCGACTTCACGTTCACCGAGCCAGGAGCGCCAGTCTCACGGAGAAAACGCTCATGAAACCGAAGCGTAAAAAGCGTAAAGTCGTCGCGGTCGCCAAGCGGGCAGTCAAGAAGACCTCCCGAGTGAAGGCGACGCCTCGAAAGAAGAGGAAAGCCAAGATGACGACCAAGAAGCCGATCGAAGACGAAGAGCCCCATCCGGCGCCGAAGAAGCCAGCCGAGACAGTCAAAGACGACCCTATGGGGAAGCCGCCTGACTCTCCGGTTAATCCGAACCTGCCGCCGGAGCAACCGACCAAGTGACCGAGTGGCCTAAAAACCCAGCCTATAACCAGATCGGCGGTGCGCTTGAGCCCGCCGGTCCGGTTAACGTATTCAACGAGAAGGTGGCGGTGGCGGAGGCGGTTAATCGCGCCATCATTACCAAGACCAAGTACGACGAAACACACCCGGCAACACCTCCGGCGATTACGACAATAACGCCGAGTGGCACGCCGATCAGCGCCGGCAGCCGCCCCCAATTGGATGAATCCAGGTATATGATCGATGTTGCCGCGGCGCACCGCCGCCGCTGATCGGGTGGCTTGTGGTCGAGGAAGCGCGCTCCTGGCTGAAAGAGCATGCCGCGTTGGGCTACTTCCTGTTTGCCCAGGCAATCGCTATTGGCACCGCCGTGATGGCCATGACCGCCTACATGGTGCGGCTCGAAGCCAGGCTCGGCACGCTTGAGATCCGCGGCTCGCCGCACCTGGCGGTGGTCGACAACCGGCTAACCGTGTTAGAAGCGGCTTCACGGGACAACAGAACCAGCATTGACCGCATCGTCAACGTGATGACCAAGGAACTGCACATTTCGCCGACAAGGCCATGATCGTCCGGTTCGCCACAGTGATCGTGCTGGCCATGCTGATGGCGAGCTGCCGCAGTGGCCGATGGGCCTGGGTTGAAGACGAGCCGGCGCCGGTGCCGATCGTTGCCAAATGCCGCGGCGGCACCATCAATACCGAGCGTCGGATCACCGACGTCGGCATCGCCGGCCGCACGCGGACTACCACGCTTCGCACCGACGCCTGCATCGATTAGGGAGCGACACAATGAGCATCGGTCTGTTGTTCTGGGTTCTGATGGTTCTCTGGTTCTTCTCGTACCTGGGCAACGCTTACGCGCCCGGCCATTACCCGTGGGCGATCCACGCCAGCAGCATACTGTTCTTCGTCCTGCTGTTCTTGCTAGGCTGGAAAGTGTTCGGGTTTGTCATCCACGCCTGAACGGCCCAAAAATTTTTTCGGGTTTTCAACCTTGGGGAACCAGCATGGCCAAGATCGGTAAGACCGTGAACATCAAGCCGCCGCCGGTGGCGGGGCCG